>MDTD01055560.1_pt1 | contig 61260 bp, 54 predicted proteins | sample 811221 | NCBI WGS metagenome assembly MDTD01 (sample SAMN05326646, study PRJNA326480) | marine metagenome | isolation source: seawater | place: Pacific Ocean: South West | collected 2011
CTCCAGCATGGGCAATTCTAGATCCTAATTCTAAATCTGGATTAAAAGGTCAATTGCTGGATGTTATCTCCCAATCTACAGAAGGAGTTGCCATCGAAGACCTTGATTGCACTTATGATGACTCAAAAGGACCAATCTACATTTCAAGGACAGCAAAAATAGGTCCCTCAGTGCATATAATAGGTCCATGCTTCATAGGTGATGGAGTAGAAATTAGGCATGGCGCGTTTGTTAGAGAATACTCTTGGATTTGTAATGATTCCATAGTTGGACACTGCACAGAAATTAAGCACAGCATATTGCTTCCCGGCGCAAAAGCACCTCATTTCAATTATGTTGGAGACTCTATTCTCGGCACTGGAGTAAATCTTGGTGCGGGAACGAAATTGAGTAACCTCAGAAATGACGGGAAAGAGGTCAATGTAAGAATTGATGGAAATCGGCACGGCACTGGATTACGTAAATTTGGAGCAATACTTGGTGAAAATTGTCAACTAGGATGCAATAGTGTAACAAATCCTGGAGTAGTTATTGGTCGCGATGGTTTTGTACATCCAAATGCTACAGTAACAGGTATTTTCGGGCCATCATCTAGAATTCCTTGAGGTCGTTTGAATGCAGAACTTATTCGGAACTGATGGAATAAGAGGACTAGTGGAAATTTCAGGTTTAGAAGACTTAGATTGCCTACACGCTTTCAGTAATGACAGAAAAGTCACACCTGGTTTGATGCGTTTGGTTGGAGAAAGCCTTGGTCATTGCATCAACTTATTTTCAAAAACCTCTGAAACCGTAGTGATTGGATGGGACGAGCGCCCCAATAATGCAACGTTGGCTTGTCATCTAACCCTTGGGCTAAAATCCGTTGGGATTAAAGTAATTCATATCGGTATATGTGCTACTCCTCTGTTGCACTACTCGACTCTCAAACTCGGTTGCGCTGCAGGATGTATGATAACTGCATCACATAATCCAGTTTCTGACTCTGGTGTGAAAATTTTTGATGAAAATGGTTACAAGACATTTCCTGAGATTGAAGAAACACTAACCCAAACCGCATTTGGTCTTGCAAACGAAGAGAGATCTATCGATGCGACTCACAAAGAGGAAATGATGATTCCTGACACGGACTATTCAGGAAATGATATTGAGCACTCTTGGGCTACTGAAACACATAGAGAGTGGATGAATAAGCGACTTACTGGTTTTGAAATCAATTACGGCTCAATAATCTCAAACCTACAAGGTGATGGGTTGGTAGCAGCCCCACTGCTTTTGGATTCTTCAAAAGGTTCTGCACATTATTGGCTCTCGCAATTTCTCGAAAAAAGAGGAATTAGGAATCATGAAATTTCGACTTTTGCGAATGCTATGAATGAAAATTGCGGGGCTGGGGAGTTGTCTCCTAATGACTCTTGGACTTGGGAAGAGGTTGAAAACTCGCAACATTCGCTTGTTCGGCTACTCGATAAGGCTCCGCCTGGAATTGTATTAGCTGCTGCTTTGGATGGAGATGGGGATAGATGCTTGCTTCTGAAATCAACTGACGTTGGTGTCAAAGTTGTTGATGGGGATGAAATGGCAGATGTAATCCTGAGATCTATGGCAACCAAAACCAATCACCTACATGTTGCTGCAAGTATAGAATCAGAACTTTCGCTTTTGACTGATCTTGAAAGATTGAATTGTACATATTTAGCCGACGAAACGGCTGTAGGAGACAGATGGCTGGCTTTTGCCTTAGGACTGAAAAATGCTGGTGGATTAATATCTAGTGATGATTATCCAATGATGATAGGAGTTGAGGATTCTGGACACTTGGTTCTGCCAAGTCCACATCCTTCACAAGAAAACACATTCAGTTTGGTTGGCGATGGGGTTGCGAGCCTGATTGCATACCTTTCTGCGCTAGCTCAACCCTCAACATTCCCGGTTCTTGAAAGAGGATATAAAAATCGAAAATCAGTAAAGGGCGTTGAAAGATCTAAGTGGGATGGATTGAATGAGTTAAGCGATGAAGTTGAAGTACTGCTCAGGCAGTATTTAGAGGAAAATTTCAGTGTCGAAAATTGGGCAAGAGATCGAGTTGAAGGAGAAAAAAACCTAATGAGGATAAAGGCAAAAATAGACTCTAGAGACATTTCGATTGGAATAAGAAATTCTGGAACTCAAGAAAAAATCTCTATTTCAATTAGAATGGATTCTTACCATAACAAGGATGCTATCGATTCCTTAATCGACGAAGTTTCAAAGTTATTAGAACTTAGAATGTCATGATGATTCCATGATATCTTGTTCTCGTGATTGGGTCAGGTAAGTAATCACACTGAGCAGAACTATCGTCGCTGTCAACATGACCAATGCCTGAATTGAACTGGCTCCATTCATCAATTCGGAAGCCATAACTGTCCATGCAATTACCAAATCCACCATTCCAAACAATCTCCAACCACGGCGCATTGTAAGAACTCCGGGTATCCAAGCGCATGCTGACAAAACCAACATTGCCACCACAACTCCACTGTATCCAAATCCAGTGAAAGATGCAAATGCAAGCAGAAGGTGAGTTGCCCAAATTGAAGTTGAAAGCCATAATGATAGCTTTTCTTTGATAACATATACAAGAGACATCATAGATATTGCTCCGAAAGCAATTGAGACATGCCATCTATCCAGTGGTTCTATGAATTGGATATATTCTTCCAGCCAGAATAGTAGTTGTGAAACCGAAGCGGGCACACAAACAAAGGTGGACAAAACAACTGCTGGTTGTTTCCATTTTATTCCTGTATTCAGTACGCAAACTAAGGCAATCAAAGAGGCAATTCCAGAAGAGAGAATGAAAATCAGAGCAAACCAACCAATTCTGCCGCCTGCGCCCCTAACATCTTCTCTCCCTTCAGCAAAATGCTTTGATTCAATACTCCAAAACAAAACTGCAGCACCTATGAGAAATATCTCAGTGGTTAGCATTGGAACAGACCATGAAATTGGATTTTCAAAGGGATTAATGCGGAATGGAATTGGCATTTCTCCTCCTGCAAATAAACCGATTATTCTCACAAATGCATACAAGCCAACAACACCTTCTAATGAGCTCAATAACCTGAGGTTCTTATCTGAAAAACCGATCAGGTTTATAGCTGCTAATCCAGATAAACACACTAATAGAAACATACTATCTAGTTGATCGTCAATATAGACTGGGCTTAATCCAATCCTGCCAGCCAACAGAATTACTGAAAGCCCTATCATTGAGGCTGCGATTGGAGCTTCGAGACCTAATAAATCCGGCAACCGAAGACTGAATGACTTAGCCCTTTGTTTTGCTACAAATATTAGCATGACGGATATTGTACCTACTACGAGAATGGGAATAAACGTAGTACTAGTTCCGCTGTAAGCAACAAGTATTCCAAATAACTGCAACACTGCTAAGAATAAGATAACGATTGTCGGATTGTAACTTATGTCACCGACTATTAGGTCATACTCACTTTCAACTGACCTACGCTTAGCGCGCTTCTTTTGCTTTTCAAGTAGTTCAATACTTCTTACATCAAATGCTTGTATTGAAGGTGTGCTAACTTCAGAGTCGCCAGGTGGCTCGGGCTGTGCTGCGAATACTTCTTCTGTTTGTATTTGAGACGCATTCAACACTGTTTCTGGAACTGGTTGACTCTTAGGGGGTTGATTTGAATCTTGCCTAACATCAACAGTTGACTCCATGTAATTAACTTCGGACATTAGCTGGTGCCTCTGTAATCTTTCGTTAATTGTTGCCAAAGACCGCATTGAAGAGCGTATTTCTCCTTGTGATATCAACCAAAGTCCAGAGCCGACAAAGACTACCGCTGCAAGCGTCTGAAGTTCTTGTGAATCATATACTCCCCCAGCCAAAGCAATGCAGATTATCATTCCAACTGCAGATATGGTAGGAGGTAATAATTTCTCCAATTTCGCTGCTCTTCTGAGATATAACAGCAACATTCCGACTGAAATAAACCCTAGATACTGTGCTTCTAGAGCGCGATCAGAAATTAGGTCATATCCGGTAAGATAGATTTGTTTGGGCGGCTCTAAAATTAGAACGATTAGATATCCTGCCACCAAACCCATAGACATGGTAAGTAATTTTGCTGGCATCGCTTCTTTTGCTTCCAAATCGAGTTTTGCAATATCAGTACGCAACAATCTATCCGAATCAAGAAGTAACAGTAGAACGGCAATAAACAAGCCGAGAGTCCAGAATGGAGAGTATCCAAAAACCCATGAAATTACTATCGTAAATGCCCCCCATATACCCAGTAAGGTCCTTGGATTTCCCCTATGAATTTGGAAATAAGCCATAGCTGCATGCGCTACTACTAACAAATTCAATGCAACAATTAATCCAACTGCTGGTACTTTTTCTGGCTGAGTTATTGCACTTATTGAAATCAATGCTACAATGAATCCTATATTCCAGAGATTCATGAAGTTAGAATCTCTTAGCCTTGCACCGAATTCACTCAACCCCGGTACTGCGGCTGCTAAATTGAGGTTAGTAGATCCTAATTTGGCGTTGACTGTATATTGCTGAACAAGCATGAGAATAATTACAGCGGTCATATCATATTCTGGGAAATTAGTAGGAAGAATTTCCACTGAGATGATTCTATCCTCTGCTCCACTTGCAACCATTAGCAACCAAATCCAAGGCCCTAATACAGAAAAGCCAGCAATACCAGCCGACTTTCTCAAAAGCGCCAACGCGCCCATGCCAATCCAAACAACTGCCTGGGAGTATAGCAACATTCTTGCCCCGGAATAATCCTCGGCTGGGATTAAAATCGTCAAAATAAGCACGGCTGAAACGCCCACTCCCCAAATGACTTGATCAGAAACATTGGTCTGATTTTGAAGTAAAATAAAGCCGGTCAAAACCACTGTTAGTACAGAATATACATCATAACCGGAAAGAGCTCCAAATAGTTCAGTATCCCTCCCTGTCATCAAAATTAGAATTGCTAGTAAGATCGGTGCAGGATATCCTACAAATGCAATCACCTTATTCCAGGAAACTCCTCTCACAACAAGATAAGACGCGCTGAACGCAGACCCAAGTAAGCTCAATTGCGCCAATGCGTAACCGGTTTGGTCCCTAAATGCAGTTAAGGCCAAAAATGCCCCAATCATTCCCAGACCAACAGAAACTGACCACAGACCGGGTTTACCAAGACCTAGTGCCTCAAAGCCATCCGAGAACCAATTTCTTTCGCTTGAAAATCTAGTTGCAACGGTGGCATTTATACCTGTGACAAAGAACATTAAGATGAACAATAGCAAATCATCCTCAAACGGTACGAAATCAATGCCTGCAATTTTCCAATTTTGCGAGATTGCATGTAAACCGACCCATAGATATGATGTTGCTATGCCAAGGCTTGCAAGATTACCTGAATTTCTCAAAAAGGCAAGCACATGGAATAAGATCACTCCTAGACAAATCATAACTGCAACGCCCATTTCCCCATAAATCGCTCCTGCAGCACTACCTACTGCAAGAAGAACTAGCGTTGCCTGAGCAGCAATTGCGTCCTCATTGTGCCTTTGGGCGATGAATACATTTACAGCAACTATGGCTAGTAATGAAATTCCAAGAACAATATCCTCATCCACTCCAAACCCATCTAACCAACCCCAATGATGAGCATCGATTGCTAAACCATAGAATATTTTCATAGAAATGATAACCCAAGTAACACCGAGTAGCCTCATGTTTGGGTTTGGAATCCAACGCTCGCCAAGGTATAATCCACTAACGATCAAAGCTACTAATGTAGGTGCCGCAATAAATTGAGGAACCACAGTTCCGATCAATGTTGCGAATATGGAGTATGTTAGAATCATCATGACAAGCAAGCCACCGCTTACTCTACTCTCTCCTTGAACTGCGAAATCCGTCACGCTATCGAATTGTTCAACATTATCCTCTGTAACCTGTTTACCCTCTGTGAAAAATTCGTATACTTCACCAACCGCTTGGTCCATTTCAGGCTCCTGAATTTCTTGCTTGGGTTCTGGTTCTTTATTCTCAACAACATCCTGATTTAGATTAAATGCTGATAGGTCAATTCCTGTTGCTCTACCAAAATTTTTCTTTCGAATCAACTCATCTGAATTATCAGACGAGTCTTTGCTCATGAAAGAGCCCTTGGGGACTTAATATTGAAACCTATTTGTGAATAAAACCTCAATGATTCCATTATTCAGGCGATTCCCGATTATAGGGTTCGGAGAAGCGGTGTTACTGGCTACACCGGATTTTGTAATCACTTCTAACCGAAATGCACTAAGAAGGGGCGCGAGAGGCGGGTTCATGACCGACGCTGACATAGCCGTCCGTTCAGAGTTAAAATCGTTAGGCGTGAACCCATCCGGGAATATTTATCACAACCTAGATGCCCAATCTCTTATTGAATTAGCAGTCGAAAGGGGAGAAGGGAAATATTCTGCGCACAAAGCTCTTGTAACTGAAACCGGAGAAAGAACCGGAAGATCTCCAAATGACAAATTTATAGTCAAAGAAGCAACAACTGAAGGTGATATAAATTGGGGAGACGTCAACGTTTCAACCGACTTAGAGACTTTCACCAACCTCAGAGCAAAAGTTGTTGATTTCCTAAGCAAAAGAGATGCACTATTCGTTCAAGACCTATATTGCGGTGCTGAAGAGTCCGAGGCACTCCCGATTAGAGTGGTAAACCACAATGCCTGGCACAATGCTTTCGCAAGAAACATGTTCATCAGGCCCACCGAAGACCAACTCAGTAGACATGAACCGCAATTTACGGTTCTACACGCACCGCATTTCGAGGCTAACCCTGAGGTGGATGGAGTTAATTCTCACTGCTTTGTAATAGTCAATTATGATGCAAAGGAAGTAATCATTGGTGGAACAAGATATGCTGGAGAAATCAAGAAATCTATCTTCAGCGTAATGAATTTGATTCTACCAAAGAAGGGAATCCTGCCTATGCACTGCTCTGCAAACACCACCGGCGATAATACTGCAATTTTCTTCGGTCTTTCCGGAACCGGAAAAACTACCCTATCAGCAGATCCTAACCGTGCCCTAATCGGTGACGATGAGCACGGATGGGGAGCAAATGGAGTATTCAACTTCGAGGGCGGATGCTATGCAAAACTAATCGACCTAAACGAGGAAGACGAACCAGCGATTTTTGCCACAACTAGAAAATTCGGAACTGTGCTTGAAAATATTGTCCTAGATGATGCCGGAGTCCCAGATTTCCATGACACCTCTAAAACTCAGAACACTAGAGGATCTTACCCAATTGAATTCATTGACAACAGAACCGCTGATTCTAAAGGTGGTCATCCTCAAAATGTGATTTTCCTAACCTGTGATGCGTTTGGAGTGCTTCCTCCTATCTCAAAATTAACACCAGCACAAGCAGCATACCATTTCATTTCTGGCTATACTGCAAAGGTTGCAGGAACAGAAGTTGGTGTAAAAGAACCACAAGCTACTTTCTCAGCCTGCTTTGGAGAGCCATTCATGCCAATGCACCCAGGTGTATATGCTGACCTTCTAAGCGAAAAAATGGCAGAGCATGGAGCAACTGCTTGGCTAATCAACACAGGATGGTCCGGAGGGGCTTACGGAGTTGGTTCAAGAATGAAAATCAAGTACACTAGAGCAATGTTGAATGCTGCTCTTAATGGAGACCTTGATGACGTCGAGTTTGTGGTCGATGAAAGGTTTGGATTTGAAGTTCCCACATCTTGCAAAGATGTCCCGAGTGAGGTTTTGATACCCAAAAACACTTGGGTTAATGCTTCGGAATATGATGCTACTGCAGATAAATTGGCAAATATGTTCAATGAAAATTTCAAGAGATATGCAAATGGAGTTTCTGATGCGGTAAATGCCAGTGCTCCCCGAATTTCCTAGATGCAGTTACCTGCCAACTGGAGAAATATTCAAATCAAAAATTCCTCTAAGTCGCTACATGACACTGGGTCCAGGTCACCCCCTTGATGGTGGAGATGATCCAAAGAGTGTTGGAAATATATTTGCTGATGGCATCAGTATGGGATTTGCAGATCCTGCGCAATTCAACACAGATAATATGCAGCAACAAATCCAAACGAATCAAAATCTTCTGAACAATCAAGCCCGAAGTTCAGTTCAGAATCCAATTGATCCAAACCAGATTATGATGCAGAATCAACAAATGTTTGGCGGAACTATCTCGGGTTCAGTTGGTCAGGGTTTGTGGGATCATAAGAATGAGAAGCCAAAAAATGGAGAAAAGACAAAACAGTTTTTGATAGGCGTAGGAATCCCGACTGCGGTTTTTATTCTATCTGCGATCATCATCATAAGCACAGACCCGTATGCTGGAAATAGTTGGGATTCTGAATATAGCGAGGTGTATTTACCAATTGATCAATCAACCAGTGAACTGCAGATGTTCGAACTAGGACTGAGTTCAGACCAATTCGTATATTCTTGTTCTTTCTATGATCCATCTATTTCTCATTACCGCCAACAAAATGTCATCGACTGTTGGGATTCAACAGATTATTATATCGAAGAGACATACTACGATTACGGTGGATATTTTTACGAAACTCCGGTAACAGGAGTGTTTTACCATTACCTAGACATAGATTATGACCTTAACAGAATTACTCTCGATGATGGAATTATTTCCATTCCTGGTGAAAACTTATCTGTAGATGGAGTGTTAATGCTTAGTTATCGAACCGAAAACGGCAATTGGGAAAGAGTAGAAGATATCATGCCAAGCATCGAGAATAATTCAACCGGTATTTTTTACGACCTTTCTGAATATCATAGCATAGTTAGTTTGAGCGGCGGTTTTTCTTATCAAAAGAATAATTCAACCGTTTGGATAGATTACAATTGCGAATCTTATTCTTATAATCAATTTTTCCAGTGTGCCCCGAATTATGAAATTGAATACACTACTGTCCAAATTGGGAATATCTATTCTGAAAACCAGACCGCTTGGATAGCTATTCCAGAAGAGATGGATGTAATCTCTGTCTCATTTTTCGTATTTGACGAAAGTGAAGTAATTACAGACAATGAATGGCTTATGTATGATATCGCTACTGTAGCAATGCCAATTTTTTCAGTTTTTAGCATATTAGCAACCGGCATAATGGGATTCACAACAAATAGAAAGCCACAGGGCTGGGGAGCAATCGTATCTATCCCAATGGGAATTGTGGTCATAGTAGTAGCAAACATACTCTATTGGACGTATTATTGGGGTTAATCTTCGGATTGAGCCGCTCTATACTTAGCATCCTCTTCTGCGGCAACTCTTGCTCCTTCTTCTACATCAACAAAGAATAGCAGAATTACACCTGCTACGATCAACATCAAAATCGACATGATAGCGGTTCTTGAATCCGCTACGTTACCAATTGCAACGTACATCCACGGACCTATGAATGCTGCAACCTTTCCAAAGAATCCGATGAATCCAAAGAATTCAGCACTTCTGCTTTCAGGCACCATTTGAGCGAATAATGAACGCGCCATTCCTTGGCTGCCACCTAACAAAAAGCCAGCTCCTAAGCCAATCAATAACCATTGAATTGAAATTCCAATATTCATGGGTTGCCAAATATTGTCTCTAGTCCAAATTGGTATGGCGTCTATGTAACCATCTCCAAGGCTTACAGGATGATCTTCGCCAAGGAATGATTCAAACTCTTCGCCATTAGAAACTGACAAGGAAAATCTTGTACTCGGCAAATATTGTAATAACTCATCCAACTCAGATTGATTCAGAATCCTACTTTCTCCCGTGAATTCATACAATTCTGTAATTGAATTTACTTCTTCTGGAGGATACAAATATGATACTGCATTCCTAAATTCAGCATCACTTCCGGCTTCACCAGATGCTATCGAGAAATTTTCGTAATCAACTGAAATTGTAAATGAGATCCCGTCCTCATTTTGCACGACCATGAAATCGTGATCTTCATGATTTTCCAGAGCAAGGGGGGCGAAACTTACTGCCCCTAAAATAACAACACACCATAATGCACATGTGACTATAATTGTGGTTTTGGTTGAAGTCTTCTTTGCGAACCAAATGAAAAATGCAGCAGATGGAAAGGCTACGAATTGAATTAGAAGAATGACTGCCATGTTCGATATTTCTGGAACTCCTAAAACTGATGCTCCATAGATTCCTCCTAAGGCCGTAACACTAATTATTCCATCTATGAATAATAGGTAGGAGATGAGATACAAACCAAGAACCTTGTAGGTACTGCGGAAATCTTTGATTGTTTTTGCTATCTCAGATAGTGCTAATTTGGTCGCGCTGCCTAATGATAAATTTTCAATTGGGTTCACAATTTCAGGTTCTGGAATTCCTTTGAAGGTGTAAATTGCAAATCCAAACCACCAAACACCGGATGAAGACAAGCAAAACGGTACTACCCAATCCCCTGTTACTCCTAAAACTAGACCAAGATGAACGGCCAATAGTAGACCACCGCCTACGTATCCATACATGAAAGCCTTTGTCGAAACTCTATCAAGTTCCTCATCGGTCTCACAAATATGAGGAAGCAGTGAATTGTAGAATACGCCTGCTGCATTAGCTCCTACATTTGATAAAAAGAACATTACTGCAAGCCAAACCCATTTTGCTTCCATTGGCAGTATAATTGCCCCACCCAGTAGGATAGTTGCTCCTGCTCCAACTATGGTGAACCAACGCAACATCACTTGTTTTACTGGAATCCTATCAGCAATTACTCCTAAACCAGGACTGAGAATGGCTACTGAAATAGCAGCCAAACCCGTTATGAAAGCAAATAATCCATCTGCGGTTTGTGTCATACCAGCAATTGAGACTTCTTGTCCATTTGCTTGCATAAATAGGTATACGAACCAAACTGGGAGAATAGCAACAACTACTGATGTTTCAAACGCTGACCTTGCCCAGTCATACATCTGATAGCCAAAATGAGCTTTCTTCTTTTGCTCCTCAGTCATTGCTTGGTTCTCGCTCATGCTCTAATGTGTTCTTATTTGCTTATATTATCATCCTAGATTTTTACCAATAAAGTTAGACAATTAAGGAAGAGTTTGATATACAGCCGGTGTAATAATTAAACCGTGAAAGCGATAATTGTCGAGGGTGGTGGCCTAAGAGGAGCATTTGCAGCCGGAGTCTTAGATGCCTTTATGGCCGATAATGATGTCAACTTCGACCTACATCTAGGCACATCTGCAGGAGCAATTCTGCTGTCAAGTTATTTAGCAAAACAGCCTATGAGATCTATTACAATTCTGAAAGACCCAAGAACAAAAAGTGCATTCAAACGTTTCTCAGACTTCTTGAAAGGTGGTGATTTCCTAGATTTAGATTTGCTCTTCGAGATAGGGGAGGAAATTCAGCCGCTTGATATTGAACAAATTTTCTCAAACCCAAAAAAGGAGTTTTACGCAACTCTTTCAAATGTTGACTCTGGAAAATTAGAGGTGAATAAACCAACCAAAAAAGACCTGAAGCATGTTATTATGGCAACCTCTGCATTACCTTTGGTAGTTAGAAATCCAATAGAAATCGATGGAAAAAGATTCCTTGATGGCGGTATTACAATGCCCATTCCTCTGCAAACTGCAATTGATTTAGGAGCCACTGAGATTCTAGTAATTCGGTCAAGACCCACAGGTTACCGAAACGATGGTAAATCATCAAAACTAATGTCTAGATTACTTAAGAGAAGTATGCCAGAATTATCAAAGGCACTTCTGAGTAGAGCAGATGTTTACAATGATACTGTGGATCTAATAGAAAACCCTCCTGAGGGTTTGAAAATTCAACAAATACAACCTGTGCAGAGTCTGTCATGTTCTAGACTAGGTGGTACTGATATTGAACTAACCAGAGATTATCTTCTCGGAATCGAGATGGGTAAAGCATGGATTGCCCAAACTCACAGGGAAAATCGAATCAAGGGACTACAATCACAGAGGTAAATCTGAGGGTGATGTCGCTGGTGCGAATCTGGAAACATTTCCATCAACATCTACGATGAATTTCTCAAAATTCCAGCGTATTTCGCCTGTGTGCCCTTCTGAATCGGTTGCTTTGTTTAATTCGGTGTACAAAGGAATTTGTGAATCCCCATTTACCTCGATTTTTGCCATTATAGGAAATGTTACAGAATATTTGGAAGATGCAAATTCACAAATCTCCTGAATTGTGCCCGGCTCTTGACCCCCGAATTGATTACAAGGGAAGGCTACCACTTGATGTCCACTGTCTGCAAGTTCTTGCAAGCCGGAATAATGTCGGGTCAAGCCGCAAGCGCTTGCCACATTTACGACAACGATTTTTTTATCTGTTATTTGGTTTAATGATGTTTTATTCCCTTTTGAATCCTCAAATTGAATGTCTCTTATATTTGCCATGTTTCGGGCTGGCCCAATTTGATTTTGAATATTTGGAATAAGAAAATACTCATGAAGTACCAGCAAATAGACATCAACATGCGAGCAATAATGGAGACCTCAGCAGGAACTATAAATTTGAAATTATACAATGACAGAGCACCAGATACTGTTGCGAATTTTGTCAAACTGGTGGAAAAGGGATATTATGATGGCTTGCATTTCCACAGAGTAATTCCTAACTTTATGCTCCAAGGAGGATGCCCACATTCTGCAGACCCAGACTCTAACAGGGCAGGAAGCGGAGGACCTGGTTGGAGCATTAGATGTGAAGAGTCCGCACTAAAAATCGCACACGACAAGCCTGGAATCCTATCGATGGCCAATGCTGGAAGGGATTCTGGTGGGTCTCAATTCTTCATCACTACAGTTCCAACACCATGGTTAAACGGAGGGCATGCAGTATTCGGAGAGGTTGTTGGAGGCATGGCAGTTGTCAAAACGATTGAAAATACCCCAACTAACATGCGAGATAAACCAAAACAACCCCAGAAGATTATCTCTGTAAGAATGGAGTGATACTAATGGCGATTATCGCCATCCATGGAGGAGCCGGTGGAGACGGTCCCTGGAAAGGATTGACCGATTTAGATCCTCAGCGACTTGAGTGCCTAAGGAATGTATTACAGACGGTCGGAAGCGCCCTAGAATCTGGAGATATCAATGCTTTAGAAGCATCTAGAATAGCTGTCTCAATGATGGAAGATGAAGAATTATACAACGCAGGCAAGGGTAGTGTCATCGCTGCTGACGGTTCTGTAACAATGGATGCTTCGATAATGCGGGGTTGTGATGGTGCTGCTGGGTCGATAGTCAACTCAAGGCGCTTGAAAAACCCGATAAATGCCGCTGAAAAAATACTGCAGAAAGGCTGGCCTGTAATGTTAAATTCTGAGCCTGCAGACTCTTGGGCCATAGAAAATGGATGTAAGGAAGTGAAAAATTCTGATTTGATTACAAATCTAAGAAAAGCACAATGGCAAAAATGGAAAACTGCAAATGCAAGACCTGGTTCAACTGATGAAGACGATAATGCAGCTTTAGACCACGATTTGGACATAGAAGAGGACAAGCAAACCGGAACAGTTGGCGCTGTTGTTTTGGATAATGAGGGCAGACTTGCCGCAGCAACTTCTACTGGCGGAATGACGGGAAAGCCTGATGGAAGAATTGGTGATACTCCAATAATTGGTGCTGGCACATGGGCAGATCAATCAGTCGCTGTTTCCTGTACTGGAGTTGGGGAGGCATTCATACGAGTTTGTGCTGCCCATGAAGTTGCAAATAGATACAAAAATTATTTCCCAACTGAAAAATATCCTCTAGAAAAAGCCGGCATTGATGTCCTCGAACTTGTAAAACCCTTGAACGGTAGAGGCGGGTTAATCGCAGTTTCTAGAGATGGAGAGTTGATTTTACCATTCCAAACTACATTAATGTACAGAGGCTATTGGAAATCGGGCAAAATTGAATGCGGGATTGGCCCGGATTATATCGAATGTTGAAAAAACTTCGAAAAAATGGCGAAGCCCACATAAGACAACAGGTATTAGGAGCGTTGAGTCAAATGTCCTCGGGTTCTGGCATCTCAAACCTGCGTCAACCCTTGGAGATGCCGCAACCATATGGAGATGATTACTCAAAAGCAGATGATGCTATGAATTCCAGTAAATTGGACTGGGAGAGGTATGAAAAAAATAGGATACTTTGGGGCAACTTAGCAAGAAATAGAATATCGATATACCTTCGAACAGCACTTGGTTTGCTTATATTTTCCAATGTGTTCCTAACCTACGTTCTTGCTGAAGATTTCACAACCTATACGCTATTCATTATTGCTTTCTGGACCCCTGTAGTCCTACTTTGTTTAGGTCCTGCTTGGGCGTGCGGAGAATATTCTAGACTTGCCAGCGACTCAAAAAAAGGTCTAAGGAAAGATGGTGGCTTTGGATTACAATACGACTTAGACAGTAGTCCAGGTATGGATTTAGTTACTGATGACCATTTGAATATGCTGAAAACAAATGCTATTCAAACAATTTTGGTATTGTCTTCGATTGCACTATTGTGTGCATCGACAGTCGTGGATGTGGGTAGCAAACCCTGGTTAATTACTCTGCTATTTAGTGCGATTTTAGGAGTTATACAATCAATCCATGCGTCGCTTACGTCAAAGCTAATCCAACAGATGGGAGATAAATTTCCCGTTCTTTCATCCTATGCACCAACCCATCATTCAACTCAATTTGATACAATGTTCGGAGCTATCATTGAGGCGCATCTAGATCCAGATTTGAAGATTGACTGGGACGAGTGGATTGAAAAGTTATCCGAGGTCATCAAACCAGAGTTTTCTCTAAACCATGTTAGAGAGAGGCTATTATACATTTTATTTTTGAATGCTAATGAAACAATTTCAGATGAGGTTGCCATGAAAGAGGTCAAATCAATCCTTACACAAGAGGGAATTGATTCTTTGTTGATGAATGACAAAGCCCCACTGAATTGGAGAACTATCCAAAGATTGATCCTGCACGCAAGAGCATGGCAACCCAGTTCCTCGAAACTAATCGGTCGGCTTCAAGACGATTTAATTAGAGGAAAATTGCCAGCATACGGTGGACTGAGAGTGGATGGGTCATTAGATGAATACTCAGAATTTGGAATTGGCCACCTTTTCATTGCACTAACCAATCACACCAACAAAAGGCAAGATCTTATTTTGGAAATCGTGACACCATCAGGAGAGCCAAAGACGCGAGAACATAGGATCAGTTTGAAACCATGCGGAAAAATTTCTGAACCACTGGAATTATTCTCAAATACAGAAATTGACGTGGTTGAGAAGTTACCTCACTTTATGGAAAACAGTGCGATAATGTGGCTAAGATTATCCTGGCCGAAAGATGTTTTTGGTGAAAATCTTGTAATACTTAACGTAAGTAATATGGATGAAGAAATTATTTCTTCATTGGTTTGGACTACGAGAATTCGAAGATTTTCCTTCAACCCTTTCAAGAAGAGACTGCGTCGCATCCTAAAGGCAAGAAAATTCGGGGATTTGCCCCTTCCAAAGGTGTGATTTTACTGATTATAGCGCATAATTAACTAATCGGCTTAGAAGTGGTTAGAGCGCGCATCTTATTGAGGGATTGCTCTTCGCTTGGCATGCGGAGATAGTATCATGGAAGCTTGGGACATCATAGTCATCGGCGATAGTATTGCAGGTCTCAGAGCAGCAGGCGAGGCTGCAAGCAACGGAGCGAATGTTTTGTTGATTAATTCAAGCAGCTTAGGCGCAGGAGATTCTTCAGCGGTTGATGGGTTTGCTGCACATGTTAACGAGGAAACAAGCAGAGACCACAGAAATGATACCATTCGCAACGGGGAATTCCTAAATAACCAAGATATTGTAGTTCATTACACAAATCAAGCGATTAGACAACTCGATTTGATGGAAAGGTGGGGCTTTACTTGGAAGAGAGATCAAAAAGGAATCCCCGCAAGCGTGAAATTGCCAGGTCACAATAAACCTAGAGTAAGCGGTGCTGGAGACGCTAACAAAAGAGAATCTCAGTTGATTTTTGAGGAGCAAGTAATGCGCCACGGAGTTGTTAGAAGAGGCGACCAGGTGCCTATTTCACTGGTTCACGACGAGCAAAGGGTCAACGGCATCATCGTTATGGATATGATAAACGGTAATTTGATTTCTATACAATGTAAAGCTCTGATCATAGCCGACCAAGGCGCTCAAAACATTTTCACAGATGGTTCAGTAGGTCTAGGTTTAGGCTTAGTTGCTGATGCTGGTTTGCCGTTGTGCGATATGGAATTCTTTTCTTCAAGTCCGCTTGGAATAAAAGATACGAATCTGATTCTTCCAACCACGTTACTCGCAGACGGAGCTGAAATTCTGGAATCAGACGGTTCGTCTATTGAATATGATACAGCGGGAGGAATCGGAGCGCTATGTGATGCTATTTCTAACGCTAAAAATCCAATTTTGGATGCAAGAAATCTTGGTGCTGAATCTGTATGGTGGACGACAGAATTTGAAAGAGTCAAATCTAGATGTGGAATTGATTTATCCAAACAAACCATTGCTATTGAAAATCGAATTAACATGAGTATCGGAGGAATAGCGGTAGATGAGCAGTCTAGGGCAGTCGTAGGCAAGTGGTCCCGTTGGTTTACTGGATTATATGCAGCAGGACAAGCAGCAAACACAGGTCTTCATGGCGCCTCTGCTCTACCAGGAAATTCATTCCTTGACTCAGTAGCAAGCGGTTACGCTGCTGGAAAATCCGCTGCTCAATGGAGCAAGGAGCAAGGTTTCGGTGCTGTTTCTAGCATGAATGAGGCATTCAAAAATGCAGAAGACAATCTGAAAGCACAACTTGAGGACTCAGAAGGACTAGTTATCCGTTCAGGAGTTATTTCTTCTAAGTTAAATTCAATCATGAACGCAGTTGTTGATTCTGGTTGGTCATCAGCCTCTTTGGAATCTGCAAAAACGGACTTACATGCTTTGAATGAAAAGGCATCAAATCTTCACTTGGACAACAAATCATTTGTTCTAAATACGAACTTCTTGATGAACCAACAACTGAAGACAGCGGTCAAATTAGCAACTATTGTGGTTGCCTCAGCAATTAGCAGAGAGGAATCTCGTGGCGCATTTAGAAGAATTGACTTCCCGGAAACTAATGCTGATCTGATGCATCATAGTTTAGCTGACAAAGATTCCAACACTGACAAATTGGCTATCCGAAAAGGAAGTTCTGGAAACTGGGTTTTACCTCCTGCTTGATAGGCAGATTTGAAAATAAATCCAGACTACAGCAATCATGGCAGATGAAACCTTGTTCGAAAGGATAATTTCAGGCGAAATCCCTTCGCATGGCGTTGCCAAGGGTGAAGGATGGTATGCTTTCCTCGACATCAACCCAAGAAGACCAGGTCATACTCTTGTTGTACCACACAAAGGTGTCTCACACTTAGCCAAGCTTTCAGCAAACGAAGCCGGTTGTTTAATCCAAGGAGTCCAAGAGGTGCAAAGAAAATTGGGAATCGTTTTCAAAACGACTGATTTTTCAGTGGTCCTACATGACGGTAGGTTGGCAGGACAAGAAGTTCCCCACGTGCACTTCCATGTTATTCCAAGAAATGCTGACGACGGCGGGAAGTCTATGATGGCAATGTGGCCCAATTCGCCTACTGGACTATCCCCCGACCATGCTTCATTATCCAATCTAAGTTCAAAATTGATGGAGGTTTGATCTTGGCAAAAATCGAGACTTTGGATGACGGGGCTGTGGATCAAAATGGTGATCTTTTGCCTATTTTGTCAAAGTCTTCATCCAATGTTAACATTCAAAAATTATTAGATGCGCCGCTTCCAGATTTTTCTAAGGAAACCCCAGGGTCACCATTTTGGACGAAGTTTGGGATGTTTCTACTACAACAGGTAAGGTATGGCTTATTCAGAGAAGACCATGTATCAGGAATTGAAAACATCCCAATCGACAGAGGGAATATGGTTTGTGCATGGCACACCAATGGTCTTGTCGATCCAATGTGCATTTATGTCTCCCATCCGCATTACTTTGTTTTAGCTGGTAGACATGATTTAGTTACTAGACCGATTCTCAGATTTTGGACGAAAAGAATGGCATTCCAGCCAGTTTTAAGAAAGGCTGAGCTCCTAAGAGGAGGTTGTACCCAAGAAGAAGCAGATTATCTCAATGGTAGATCATTGCTAAAACTGGCTCAAGGAATCGCATCCAGTCATTCAGTTGTATTATTCCCTGAGGGAACTTCACATTCAGATGCATGGATGATGAAATTTAGAACCGGACCAATGAGAACCGTATTGGCTGCTGCTGCCCTTGCAAAAAGTCAAGGAAAACAAATACCCGTGGTTGTCCCATGTGGGCTTCATTTCAGAAAAAGACATATTTTCAGAACTGATGCTTACGTTGAATTTGGAAAGCCAATCGAAATACTGCAAGAAGACATACCAAATGAATTGGTTGAGGCTGTTTCGCAAAATGACTGGGTTGAACCCGGTCGAGAAAACGTGGTTGACCTAAGAGATAGACTACATGAGGTGCTACGCCCAATGACACCTGATTTTGAATCCCATGATGAGCATGGTGTTGCTAATTTAATCGGACACTACAAAGCAAGAATGGAAGGAAATCCGTACAATCAATGGGATCATGAAGTTAGGAATACTCGAACAGTCAGGGAGTTCCTAAGGGAAAAGGAACAATGGGATTATGCTAATCGGGAACCTGGCGCCAGACCAAACAAAATGGAATGTCCGGTGATTGAAAGTGCAACAAAGTTGGAATCAATCTTGTCAAGTCACAAACTAAATGGCAGAGATTTGGATGACTCGGGAGAGAAATTATCAAGATTTAAACCTAGTAAAATACCTTTCAATTTCATAATTCTGCTCTCGTTTTTGGCTTTCTCTCCTCTGTTCGTTTTGTCTATGGGGATTCAAATATTCTTTGGACAGATTCTTGGGAACAATACCGATGAAGGACTAGATGCAAGAACTACTTTTCATCTTTTAACTGCACTATTTGGCTCTACAATAATTTGGCCTGTTATGGCTTGTTTACTGACTACCATGGTCTTGTTAAACGGTGAATTGCTAGGTTTAGATGAGGTCTTCGGTCAAGGATTTGGAATTTATTTTTCCTCAATCCCGATCTTTGTCACAATCATTTTGTTATTCAGATTAAGTTGCTCATTAGCAGTAAGGTCTTGGGATATTTGCATGGACTTCTTTAGAGCATTAAGAAGACTAAAATGTGCAAGAAAATACTCTGAAGAGATTTTATTGATTTCTAAAGAAATCAAAGACGAGTTAGCAGCGTACTGAGAGTAATTCCTTGACAGTCCGGATTAGTTTGGTTCAAAGGGGTTGTAGTATTGGGTTGTAGTAATGGGACCCATCGATGCAGTGGATTTGCTAAAAAAATGGTTCAAACAAGAGAATCTAAGTTACAAGATGCAACCTGATCAAAGGGCAGAAGCACACTTTCTTGTAAAGTACCCCGGAGGAAAACAAGGTCACATGTTTGCAGTCGTGGTTCCCAAAGGACGAGATTTAGTCGCTATCAGTTCAATGACCAGAGTGGATATTGGGCAGCAAGAAGAGATGGAAACTCACATCAAAGAATCTACAGAAGATTGGAAAGAATGGATGCATGAGATGAGATTAAACCTAATCAAAAGCGGAGTTGATTGGGGGATTCACATGGGCAAGAAACCCGGAAAAGAATCACTCCAGGCATTCAATGTTAGCCTACCGATTTGGTTTGATGGATTAAGCAAAAACGAATTAATGCATTCATTAAGAAAATTATGGCTTGCTAAATTAACATTAATTCATGAAATCAAATTCTCATATGGCCCGGGTAAAGGAAAACCGGGTCCTGTAGATGATTGGGAGAACAAAGCAAGAAAAGTTCAAACAAAACAAAGCCCTGCAAAAGATGAGGTTGAAACACATGAAATTGAGGTTGATGAAACGATGTCTTTTGGGGCAAGTTTCGACCCTAGCGAATGGGCTTAATCACTAAACAATGCGCCTAATCCATATGATTTACATTTAATTGTAAAATGACGCGAAGGGGTCGCGGTTAAGTATGATGAGTTGAGCCTTTACGGTGTTAGACTACCGGAGGTCCGCAACATGAGACAAACTACGAAATCTGTATCCCTTGTAATGATTCTACTGCTATCCTATTTTTCTGCAATGGCAGTATACACCGAAAACGTTGAAGCAAGCCAAGTTGTAATTACTGAAGCTGTTCAAGTTGTGAACGGCGGAACTTCTTCAGATATGCAAGCAGCAGTCCACTCAGACTCTGAAGGAAACGTACACATTGCGTGGTCTAGAAACTCTCAGCACCTGTACTATTCTATGCTATCACCAAGAGGCGAAACACTAATTGATGCTACTCAAATTACCAATTCAGGATTGCACAAAATTGCACATCCTGACATGGTCGTCGATGAGAATGACAAGGTTCACATCGTTTGGGCTGATAAATCCGGACAGCACAAGATCATGTACACTGCTCTATCGCCATTCAACGCACCTCTAGATGGCCTAGCCACAACAGATGGAACGATTACTGCGATTGACGATACCGTGATCTCTCAAAGAGCGCAAAACAGAGACTGGCCCGCAATTGACGTTGATAGTCAAGGCAACTTACACATAGTATGGCAAGACAACTACGATGACCTTAACAGGTTCTTCAACCAGCCTCAAATCTATTATTCAATGCTCCAACCCGACATTGCTTCCTCATCTGTCATCACCCTATTCGATGACACATTGTTGACTCCTATTATCGGTCACAAGGGACACCCTGACATCGTTGTTGATGCTAACGACAATGTTCAGATTGCATGGGACGACACAAGAGGAGGTAAGGTAGAGCTTGTTTTCATCGTTGACACGTCTGGTTCCATGTATTCCGAATGGGCTGATGTTTGTACCGTTATTTACGGAGGTAATTTCGCTAGTGGTGGTTACTTCCAAGGTATCAAGCCTATGCTGAGTGAAGCAAACATGACTGTTTATGAGACTATTTACGGTTTGGGGAACGCATTACCTGGCGCTGCTAGCCAAGGAAACTGTGCTGCATACAACCAAAATTCCGGACCAAGAACTAACCCATTGGGACAAACTCCTGGAGATGACTCTGGTGGACTGAGAAAGCTTCCAAATGAAGTCTACAATGGCAACCCATCCAACCACGTTGAGAACTGGGGTCCAGGAACAAACTGGGCATGTCTTTCATGGAAGGATGCTGCAGGAAATGTTCCTGGAAACCCTCCAACCAGTGCTGATCACAAGTGGAACCCTAACGCAACAAAGATTGTTCTGCCAATTTCTGACGAAGGGCCAAAGGACGGAGATCCTGCCACTGGCGCTGATGATACTGCCTCTATCGAAGAGGCACACGATTCCTGCGTAAGAGCAGGTGTTGTTCCAGTAGGAATGTATGGACAAACATACGGTGGCGCAAACACGGTTGAGTCTCACTTCATGGACCTTGCACAATGTCCAAACGGAGTAGTTTCACAGTCATCCAGAAATTGTCCTGGATCCACCATCAGAAACACTGATGCTGGCGGTCAAGTCTATGAATTCCCATCTGGAACTTCAAACAACATGGACTTGCTTGTAGAAGCAATGGTTTACATCTCTACAAATAACTCTCGTGAGATTTACACCACAATTCTCGACCCATATGCTAAGATGAACAATGACCCAACATGGACTCCTGGAAACCCCGGACACGATTCATCTGGAGGAACTTATTCAGAAGATACTGGTGCTGCAGCTGATGGTCACCTAGTCGTTGTAAACGATACCCGGGTAACCATAGACGATGCATATTCCTTCCACCCATCTATCGGCGTTGATAACCAAGGAAATACACACATTGCTTGGATGGACGGGCGTGATTATGGGTTTGAAAAGGATGTCAACTACGAAGTGTACTACACCAAGCTAAGAATGCAAGGGGCAGGTGCTTGGGATGGTGCAGAAGAGGGATTATCCACCTACGCTATCAAGCAAATTGAAGATACTCCACTCTCTAACGTAGAAGGTAACAGTGGTCTGCCTTCAAACTCACCATATGGAGGAAATTCCGTATTCCCAGCATTGCTTACAGATAATCAAAACAATATCCACGTTGCATGGGTTGACTCTGGAAACCTTTCCGCTAGTGAAGAAATTGTTTACACCAGATTAAATTCAACTAGCAACACTGGACCTGGCGAAACAGCACTTGACCCATGGGAAACATACACGGTCACATCGTGGAATTCAAACAAACTAGGACCTGACAACGGAAGGCAACCTTCCATAGGTATGCCGCCTGCATTCGCTAACGATTTGGGAAGCGGTGCTCACGTAGGTTGGTCCGATACCAACCTGTGTGATCAGAATCCAAATAATAACAGATTTACAATTTGTTACTCTCACATCTTGACCGGGCAGGTTGACGTTGAATTTGACGCTGGAGAAACATACTATCACGTTATTGAGCCAGGAGAGCAGACCTTGTACAACTTAACCGTTAACAACTCAACTCCGGGACCAACTGATCTTGTTGCCGACACTTACAACCTCAACATTTCATCTGGTGTACCACAAAACTGGACTGCGACACTGTTCTTTGCAAGCAACCACACTGCTATCTTCCCTGACACGGATATTTTCTTGATGGGTGGAGAAGATATCAGATTCTACATGCGTGTAAGAGCCCCGTCGATTTATCAGGCAAACGGAGATGAATTTGCACAGATTGAAGTCGAAGCGAAATCAACAAGCGATCCTGCCATACAATCTGTTCTAACCACTCTAACAAAGATGGATGTTGTCCATGGAATCAATCTTGATACATCTCACAGCATGGCAGATATCGAACAAGGACAGTCCGCTATATTTTCAATCACAATAACCAACACTGGTAACGTGTATGATAGTTTCATATTCTGGGATCCAAATACCCTTGAGGGACAAACAGAGTGGGTTCTTCCATTCGGTTGGCAAGTAAACTTCCCTACATCGGTATCACTTGACCCTGGACAGTCGATTACCAAGAATCTAGAGGTAAGCGTTCCAACTACTGAGGACCCTGGATTATTCGTAATATATCTGAAGGGATGGTCTGAAGGAGAGCCGGTTAAATCTGTACAACAAGGTACATACGATATTTTGGAATTGCAAGTATTCGTATCGATTAGATCAACTGGAAACATTGTTTTCGAAATCTTTGACACGAACGAATATGTCCTGCCGGGCGAGTGTGCAACCTACCCGATTGAAGTCACCAAGAACTTTGATTCTGGAAACTTGGTATTCACAACTCCAGGAGCTCCAGAGGCTAAGCCCGATGGCATGGAAATGAGCACATGGAGGCAGGAACACTGGACTGTCGATGTTGATTTCTCAGATGCACCTGGAGGCAACTCCCTGCCAATGAGTGAACCAAGATTGTGGGAATTACCAGGCGGAGCAGATATGGTCGCATATGAAGTAAGAGTCGAGGTTTGTGCACCAACTAATGCAAGTTCTGGTCTAGGTCCTGCTGTAACTCTAAAAGCCAACTTAGAGGGATATCCAAGAATTTCTGATTCTGTGATTTTATCCACGAATGTAATTCACGTATATTCTCTGAATGCAGGCGTTGACCCAGAAGTTGGCACAGACTTGAGCGTGAATCCAGGAGAGGATATCATACTACCAATTACCGTCGTCAACGATGGAAATGGCCCTGATAGGTACGATTTCAGATTGGCGAGAGTAACAGACGCAGATGGAGTTGACGTCTTGTGGGAAATCGACGTTCCTAGAGATGTTCTCACCGAACTGAGCAGAGATACTTTCCAGGAGTTTGATATTGAAATGCAGATACCAGATAGAGTTGAAGCGGGAGAATACACAGTAGTATTCCAAGCATTCTCTGAAGAGGCATATCCTGATTCGTCCGGAAGAGACACCAGACTAAGAGATCAGATGATATTCAATGTCCAAGTCAACGAATTCCATGATATGCAAATTATCATGGATTCAAACGTTGACAATGCGATTAAGACCACTTCCCCAGGAAGAAATGTCAAGTTCACGGTCAACATTACCAACAACGGTAACGTTCCAGACACACCATCATTGAATAATCACACTACACAAGAAATTGGTGATGATGACTTCATGAGTGAAACACCAGGAATGGGAGCACTTGCTGGCTCAAGTGTTGAGTGGAGACAATTGGTAGCACTAAATACCGAGATAACACAAGAAGCACCTTGTACAGAAGTCGATGCAGATGAAACCATATTCCCAGATGATATATGCGTGGTCTTCCCTGATGGCAGATACCAACTACCAAGAATGGATGCGTATGAAACCATTGAGATGGTCGCAATCGTAACAGTTGCACCAAATACTCCTCTTATCACAACAGATATCGGGCTCAAGGTAGTATCTGAGTTCGGTAACATGGAAGATGATGGTGATTACGATGATTCACCATCTTGGGAAGGAGATTTGCTGGATACAAACGAGTTAGTAGTTACGCTGAGATTAAGAGCACCTAACTTGGTTGTTAAGGAGGCAACAGTTGTTGAAAATTCTGCAAGCGTTGATGAAACTATACCTATCCAAGTAGTCATTGCAAATGATGGTAACACACATGCCACAGACATCGAAGTCATTCTTTGTGAAGCAAGAAACAGCAAGTCTGGCACATTAGCTGACCTAAAGAAGGAAGGTTGTGCAGAAGAAGACGTTGTTATGAGACAAGTCGTTGGAGCAATTCTTGAGCCAACGGATGCTGAAGACGAGAAAGTTGTAGAAATATACCTTCTCTACCCAGTAAGCGCTGGTAAACACGGTGTTTTCGTCATAGTTGATCCAAGTAACGAAATTGTTGAGACTAGAGAAGGAGACAACATCATAGCTGTCAACCAAGACTTGTCATCGAATAATCCAGTTCTAGATCAAGCAAGTGTTGTTGTAGGTGCAGCAGCATTGCCTGGATTGGTTATTCTGCTAACCATAGCCCTAACCGCAGTTGCGTTCATGGTTGGAAAGTCAAGAAGAGCTGAAGTCAAATCCAGAATAGAGGAGCAATCCTCTTTGATTTCAGTTCTCGGCGATGAGAATTGATTACTCGGCTAATGTAAGGAGACTGAATACCTCCATCATAATGCAAAATCCCCTATTGGGGGTTTATATGGAGCAGGGCAGGCGCTCAATTGCCGGGCACCACTCGGTGGTGGTTCAGCATGAGCAACAATTCGTTTGAAAACCTAGAATTGAATAAATCGATTCAAACAGGTATCACAAAAGCTGGATTTAAGGAAATGACACCTATCCAAGCAGAAGCAATACCGATTGCTCAAAACGGCGCAGATATACTCGCTACTTCTCCTACTGGATCTGGAAAGACACTTGCATTTGGAATTCCTGCTTTACTCTCTCCAGATAATGCTCTAGTTTTGTGCCCAACAAGGGAGCTTGCTCAACAGGTTGGTACCGAACTTCAGATGATAGATGCTTTCAATAAAAGCGGTATTGCTGTAATCATTGGTGGAGCATCATATTCAACACAGAAAAAAGACCTTTCTAAGAAGGGAAAACTGATAGTTATCGCAACTCCTGGAAGGATGAGAGACCATCTAGAAAGGAAAACGATATCCTTAGAGAAATTTGGAATGCTCATTCTTGATGAAGCGGATGAAATGATGTCAATGGGATTTGCAGAGGATTTGAATTTCATTCGAAGCCATATGAATCAAGAATTACAGGTGCTTCTTTTCTCCGCTACATTTCCCAAGCACGTAAGAAAATTTGCTGAAAAATCCATGCAAGATCCTGTAAGAATAGGAATGGATGGCAAACAATCTCCGCCTTCATCAATTGAACAATTTGTAATTCAAATCAATAAAGGTAGGAGACCAAAGGTCATTGAAGACTTGCTGAAAGTAATGAAGCCAAGAGCAACCATTGTTTTCTGTAAGACAAGAGCAAGAGTCGAGGAGTTGCAGAAAGCCGTCAAAGGAGTTAGAGCAGGCGTATTGCACGGCGGATTCACACAGAATGAAAGGTCAAGGTGCATGAATCAATTTAGAGAAGGTAAACTAGAGTTATTGATTGCAACAGATGTTGCTTCACGCGGGCTAGACGTTGATCATGTTGATTTGATTATACACGACGACCTGCCTATGACAAAGGAAGTTTATGTCCATAGAACTGGAAGAACTGGAAGAGCGGGAAGGAACGGTACAAGCATTATTTTTGCAGGCTCCAGGGCTAAGAATCGTCTAAAACAACTTAGAAAATCCGGAAATGAAATTTATGATATCCAGGCGCCAACAAAAGAAGATGTAGATTCTGCAATGCTGTATGACTCTGTAGATGAATTAATGGAAGCAAAACCAAACCCGCTATCAGAGGACATATTAGATGCACTTCTATCGAATGGTTTAGATCTCCATGAAATTGCACTTAGGGCAATATCCAATGCATATTCAAGTTCCCAAAAAGAAGAGAATCAAGGAACTTGTGCAATAATCATCAACATTGGTAAGAGTGAGGGAGCTAACGTGAGGGATGTCTTGAAACTCGCAACTTCGAACAGAGTCGTGGATGGAGAGCAGATAGGCAAGGTCAATTTGCTTGCTAGAATGGCTGTAATCGAGGTCCCAGTCGAAATTGCAAATGATTTAGCTCAAGAAATATCCAATAGACGTTTTAGAAATAGAAGAGTCAGGGCCAGGGTTTCAGAAGATTGGGAATTTAATTGATTAATCATTCCTTACTCGGATTAATCCACCATTTCAAACTGCTAGTAGGGCTGACAGCTACAACATGTCCTGCTCTTTTGGCAAATTGGTGTTCTAATCTCTTGCTCACTTGATTCATCAATTGATTGAATTCGGGTGTCTCTAATCTTAACTCATCTGCTAAGCGGGAAAAATCAGCAAGTTGTCCCTTCGATTCTACGATTGAATGAACTATCGACCTTTCTTCATACACATCGAAGTCAGCTTCTACAGCAGCTCCAATTCTGCCCCTTATTTGTTGGTGCAGTGCAATAAGAGCGTCTCGTTGCCTATCTAGGGATTCAATGGCTTCGTTTAATTCGCCAAGATATCCCATTCCTTCTCCAACAGCAATCTTCTTTCTTCCTGATACAGAATCTACGATTGGAATTACTGATTGTGGCAATCTATTGCTAAGCCTCATTGGCCCGCCGGATGGTAGTTTTCGTTGTTCACAATTGAATAGATCTGGCCCTAGATCAATTCTTAATGAAAATGAATCATTAACAGAATAAACTGTTTTTGGAGGTCCGCCCTTCTCAGATGGGACCTGTTCTTTTTGAACTAAGCCACCTCGTTCTAACGCCCTTAGATGTTTGACTATGGCTTGTTGAGATACACCAGTTAAATCTGCTAGGTGCATTGGGTAGTGAGGCTCTCTTACCAACCTCTCTAGAATTTGTCTTCTAAGCTTATTTTGGAGCAGGGAAAGTGCTGTATCCATATCAGACATCTATACAACCCATGGTTACCTAGAATGCCCTCCTTATTGAACCAAGCGACACGAATCGTTTGAAATTTAACTATCATCCCATTCTTTCCACTTATCTGGTTTGGTTTGCTCAGTTCGTTTAGGATACGATGTTTTTGTGATATTATTGCTCTTTTGAGACAGTTTGGATACCGCACCTCCTGAATCCCAGGCTTCTATTGTATCCTTGGAGGCGTAATTTGCATCAGGCTTGGTTTGTTTAGGCTGCTGAATTCCAATATTTTTCATCGTGATGTCCTTGGCTTTCTCTAAATCCCCTTGCATCAACGCATAAATTTGGTTGGTTGTCAAAAGTTGACCGGCCCTGACTTGATTGTATCCATTTTCTGCATCGTTTTCTGCATCATTTTCAGCAAATCCTTGTTGCTGTGGATTTGAGGGCTGTTCAGGAGCAAATGGATCAGGGACAGTATTTTGAGAGGCTTGTTGATTATTTCCTTCAGTTTGCTGGAACCTGCCGTCCAAAATCATTCTATTCATCTCATCAATTGATTGGAATTGCATCTGAGAACCGTCAGTGTTTAGCATTACAACTTTTTTATTTCTGTTATCAATCGAAATCAGAATTCCAGATAAGGGAATTATGAAAGCAGCCAGAGAACACAATGTACACCCGATAATAGTAGGAAGAGAAAAGAATGATTGAGCAATTAAATTTGCATTTATCATGTAAATCGAGGTGGTGCTACAGTCATCTTCTTGACACTGGATACTAACCTCGTAACTACCGTTTTCAAGTTGCCATGCATCGATTACGACATATGCATATTCGTTGTCTTGGGGACGGAAATCCGGTAAACAATTATCCGCAGTGATTTCACCAGAATCTGATAAAGGATCGTTAACTGTAGCCGATACCACTGGGTCATCATAAATTGAAACTAACTTGTAGCAATTGGTTTCATCTACTTCAATTGTGAACGAGGATGTGCCAACTTGATTATGGATATTATTTGTCAAAGGCGAAGACGAAGCCAAAAGATTATTTGAGTTTGAAAACACAACAAGGGTACCAATTAGCAGCATGATGCCGCCTGCAATGAGTAACCTCTTAGGCCATGGATTGGACTTTACTGGGTTCTCCTGCATACTTATATCTCACATTTCTACTCTTTTTTACTCTCGTATTCTTATCAGGCAAGTCCCAACTCACCCAATTTTTCAGGTAGATAAGTATCGGTAACGAAATCTAAACCATATTTTGCAAGTGATTGTTGCTCGGATTTCTTTCCTATCTCAAGCATCATTTCAATTTGTTCTCTCCACCAACCATCGGTAAATCTAGGGTCGCTCTTTTGTGATTCAAGCGCTTGAATATCTTGTTTAGATAACTCGTCACTTGGGAGATCGTATGCAAGAATGTCATCGCTTGTTACACCCAGATAGGTCGCACTAGGGGTTGCAAGATACTCTGAAATGTGTGCGGTTTTGATAGCGCCAAATGCAATCGATGCAAAAATTCTGAATGACCATGGATCTGCGTCAGTAAATACTACAACTGGTAAATCCCACTCTTCACTCATCCTCTTGATTATTCTCCTAGTAGACCTGGCAGGCTGACCTTTCAGGTGAACCAAACCGCATCTGTAATCCTCATCAAAACCGTTCTCAATCAATCGGTCAAACATACCACCGGTTTCAATTGCCATTATGAAATCAATATCATGTTCAAGAAGTTCGAGTTTTTCGGACTCCACATTGTATGGAACCCCATAGCCTGAATCTCCAACATCGTCCCTTGCATTAATCCTCATCCACTCTCCACGCCTGTTCAGTTCGTTAATTGTAAGATTACCAATGATTCTCGAGCCATCTTCCTCAGGCCTCAACTTGAAATCTTCTCTCATACACTTGGTGATTACTTCCAGATCTTCGGCTAAGTTATTGCTGTCATTTTGTGAACCGAACTTTCCATAACCCCAGCCCTCAGATATGTAGTACATTTCTCTGAGAGTGCTCGACTTACCCGAATCTATCATATCCTCAATGAACTCAACAACATGCAAAGCCCTCAGTAATTGTTTGGCTGAACCTAATGATGTTGCATCTCTCACCGATTTTCTTTTTCCGTACTTGTAAACCCCTAGCTTGCTATCAAAAGTTATGTTGTTTTTTGTACGAACTGGTAATGTCATCGTCGGTGCTTCACCTTTGACCATTTTGTCATACATTTCTGCTACAACTTTGTGCAAATGTTCCTTAGTCTGCTCATTAGATCTAACCCTAGACATCAAAAGTCACCTCCGGTAAGTGTCATTTGCCCCTTTTCTTTTGGTGGAGATGCAGGCTCTGAATGTTCTACTTCTTGGCTAGTTTCATTCTCTTCATTTACCACTGGTTCAGATTCTGCTTTTTCTTGATCTCTGATTTGTTTTACCAACTTCTCATCCATCTCCATAGCACCGATGATGTCGCCACTACCACGATAGAATATTTCAGTCTCCGTCCAATCTCCTTTTTCCAAGCCCCCAAGGGAGTAAGTGATTTTGTATTGCTGACCGGGCTCTAGAGTCGGTAATTTCCAAGTCCAAACTCCTGTTACTTCTTTCCTTCCGCCTACTTCATTATTCTCTAAAGTAGCACCCTCCTTTTCAGGCCACTTTGCTAGAATTGAATAAGCGCGAGACCTACTTGTGTAGTTGAATATTCTGATTTCTACATCGGTATTCTTTGTTTCCTTATTCCAGGTAGTATCACACTCTGCGATGACTGCAGACATTATACTTGTAATCGACTTGCTCAAATCGGGGATCGGTCTTTCTAAAATTCCTGCTGACTTTTCTGCAATAGCGGGTAAAATGTCATTTATCAGCTCAAACTTTTCTCTGGTTTTCTCAAGTTTCTTGCGCTTGGCAAGGTGTTTCTTGAGATTCCTGCCCATCTCTTGCATTGCTTTCTTTGCTTCCTCGAATACTACCTCATTATCTGCAAGAGCCTCTTTTGCTTCTGATGTAAACTGTACATTCGTACTTGCTAGATGCACTAATACTGCTGCTGGACCCTTTGGCAGTCCCTTTCCTCCAGGTTGCTCGAGTCCATATTGTTTCCAAGAAACTTCTTCGATGGCTTTGGTAAGCAAACAACCTCCCTGCTGATACATCAAAGGCACACGGTTAGCAAATCTCAATACTTCGACATGGGAATCAGCCGGCATTCCCTTTCCAAAGATTAAACCAACTTCAATCTGGAAAGGATTTCCGTGAGATACATTTGGCGATCTAGTAATAGTTGATACAAATCTACTGTCTATGGCTTTACTCAGTCCTTTCTTGATCAACATCTCCTCTATTGGCGAAAGACAATCTGTAGGGGGGTTGAGTAGTTTTACCTCTTGGAAAGTTACTCTAGGGTCCCATTCTCTTCTCATGTACTTGCTGACCAGGTCTGTTTGGTTTTCATCCCATGGTCCTTCCCCGACCTTAGACAGGATTTTTTCTTCCAATTCTTGTATTGATTCTTCCCAATAAAAATCTGTATGATTTTTGACATATGCAATCGCATCATCGATTCCTTTGCCTGTTAATTCGCTCATAATCGTCTTATGCATCAGGTCAGAAACTTTCTCTCCTGGCATTCCAGGCTTCTTTGCCCCCTCAACATATGTGTGTTTTTCCTTTGAGCCTCGATAGCCTTTGATGAATCCTTTCTGTCCTTGGAAAACCTCTACTAAGGACCTTATTTCTTCCTTTTTGATTCCACTAGGCTTTCTCTTATGCAAATGAATCTTAGGAGATTCTGCTAACTCTGCTACCTCACACATCTCTTTTGCAGCGCGAGTTGAAACTCCGGAAAATTCGAAACGTAAAAACGAGCTCAAGCTCGGTTGTTTGGTAATCTCAAGCATCCTTCGAAGTTGCCCCAATTCTATTCCTCTTGGATGTGGCTTAATGGAATCAACTTTTCTTGGCAACCTTTCAGTTACCCTAGGCCAGTGTGATACCTCTCCATCAGGATCGATGAATGTGATGTCTGCGTGAGGGTTGACAATGCTTGTCATCCTCAAATATTGCCAGACACTTTGTCTGCCTTTCTGATATTTGGCTTTCAGCCTCGCTGTGACCTTTAACCCGCTTGCTTGCTCATCTTCATCTTCATTCCATAGAACTCTTGATTCGTTAGATTTCTTTGCTTTGTTTCTCTTCGTATCCAAACCGATATCCATCGAGACTGCCATCGATTCGCTTGCAATTTTTGATACCACATTTGTAGTTCCACCTGTGGTCAATTGATTGTACATCACCACCCCGGTGATTCCGATTCCTTGTTGTCCCCTGGATTGTCTGATGGCATGAAATCTAGAACCGAATAGAAGTTGACCGAACACTTTCTCAATGCTATCTCTTGGAATACCAGGACCATTGTCCACAATGACAATCTCGATTATATCTCTTTTTGAGTCAACCTTCTTCACTTCTACTCTTATCGTAGGCAATATCCTCGCCTCTTCACAAGCATCCAGTGAGTTGTCAACACCCTCTTTAATTGCAGTAATAAGTGATCTTTGCAGAGTGTCGAATCCAAGGAAGTGTTTGTTCTTTTCAAAAAACTCAGAAATCGATGCTTGTTTTTGCTTGCTTGCCAAGTCATCTGCTATTCCCATCTTCACTTCCTCCTAGGTTTTGTAGGCATGGTTACACCACCCTGCAAGATGATTGCATGTAGGACGGTTCTTGAACTCTCACCTAAGATTTCGAGATTATTTGAATTCAATTAAGTTCCAAATTGATTCTCAAGAGAAAATTTTTGAATTCCAAGCTGTGATTTCTCCAATGAAAGCACTAGCAGCAACAGTTAGTGGGCTTGCCAAGTACAGGGAGCCGGGGCCTGAGCGACCTTGGAAATTTCTGTTAATGGCAGAAACTGTTACTTGTTCTTCAGTGATTGAAACACCAGGGCCGGCTCCTATGCAAGCTCCGCAGCCAGGGTTGATTATTTTCACACCAACTTCTCTGAATAGAGCGTCCCAGCCTTTTTCTATTGCAACTTGCATCACGTGACCAGAGCCATACTGGATGTAGAAATCTACTCCATCTGCTATTGGGGTCCCAGAATCTTTAGCTGCTTGGCAGACTTCAGCATAGTACGCAATATCATCTATTTTTCCTGCAGTGCAAGATCCGCCATAGGCTATGTTGATCTTAATTGAGTCTAAATTAGAGACCAATTCTCCATTGGTCGGGTCGCTTGGAATTCCTTTATCCGGGTTACCTGGATCTGCGACCATTGGTACAATCTTAGACAAATCAATCGTGTGAATACCCCCTGCGTATTCTGCTCCTTCATCGGGCGAAACAGTATTTTGCCTTTGTTTGTTCATATCTAGGTCTGGCATTATTGCTTCTAGCCAATCAAATAATAACTCATCAGCCTCGCAAATTCCAGTTCTTGCTGAGCACTCTGTAGCCATATTGCACAAAGTTGCTCTTTCATCAATACTCAAACTAGCAAGTCCTGGTCCACCAAACTCCATGCTTCGATTCAAGGTTAATTCCTTTCTAGCATGGTCCGCTAGAATGTATAAAATGACATCTTTTGCAGTGCAGCCCGGATTCAGTTCTCCGATTAACTCGAAGCGTATAGATTCAGGTACTTTGACAAATGTAAATCCTGAAGAAATTAGATTAGCATATTCGGTTGCACCCACTCCCCAAGTCAAAGCATTAGACGCACCGCCCATGCATGTGTGGGAATCTGTTGCTTGAATAAAATCGCCAACCTCAATGAATTCCTCTCTTGCAACTTGGTGGCAAATTCCTGGTGAAATTCCATCCTTTGCTGAATAATCCCTAACTCCAGTGTGTCTTTGGAATGCTACTTGCAAGTCTCTCAATACCTGAACTTTGTCCATATGTGGTGCAAATTTAGGATTATGATGTGCATACAAAAGGTGGTCTTCAAACACAGCAAATTTGGATGGGTTTGGAAGAGTGTAATCCTCTCCATATTCATCGATTAGGAAATTATGTACTTGCGCAGTGGTGAATTCGTGTGAGTACCCGCCTTGAACTTGAGCGATTACAGGGTCTCCTGGTTTAACACATTGACCTTCTTTTTGCCCTACTAAGTTCCTTGCAATTATCTTTTCAGCCATTGTCATCGGGCGGTCTTCGGTTTCAATAGCAGGTAATGTGACATCACCTGACTTCAATTTTTTAGCGAATGGGAAAAGCCCGCCCTCTGAGATTACAAGTTGTGTAACTGGATCGTATTTGCTGGTGAATTCACTGAGAGGAATTGTTTCGCCGTTTTGAAGGCGTTTGAGGGTTTCATGTCCAGCCATTAGTTGTCCTAAATTGATGTTGTTTAATTGATGAATTGGAGCAAATGATTCCGCGAAAACAAAATTGATTCCTGAGAATTTTTCGCATTGAGCAGCTGTTTCCCTAGATGATCCTGTGCCTTTTCTTTGATTAGAGACTATGGCTTTGAATTCACCGTTAATCAAAGCAGATTCAGTCATTACTCGTAAATTATTGTGCTTTAGACCCGCATAGGCATTTTTTGCAATTTCTTTCGGATCCCAATCAAAACAAACCCAAGCAGGAGTCATTACGTCTGTGTTAATATCATCGAGAAGATCATCAGAACTCAAATCCTCCATTCTGAGATTCAATCCTTCAAATAATTGTTTGTGGATTAGAGAGAGGTCTTTGGTCAGAAATAGAACCCTGTCCTCGCTAGAAAAGCTGATTTCCGCTGGCGGCCACTCCTCGCTCATCTTCTCCCCCATTTACCTTTCAGGATGCTATTTGGTATAACCAATTCGGCTATCATAAAAGGCAGGAATTTTTGCCTATCTAGTGAGTTTATCTTAGCATAATATATCATTCCGACTAGTAGTTAAATTATACTGCAATAAAATATCTCAAATCGGTAATCGGTTGACTGCGCCAAATTAGGAGCGATATCTTTATTTTATTGTTGGAGAATTATTTAAATAACCCCTTTGGTGCGATACGACTATTACTTTGTCAGGGACTTGTTTAGACTCTGTCAAAAAATGGAGGGAAATATATGGATAAGCAACAAGTAGAAGATATCGTAAAATGCCCAGAATGTGGAAGTAGAAGTCTAACTCGCGACGAAACTCGTGGAGAGTTGGTTTGTGACGATTGTGGTCTAGTTTTAGAAGACAATGTAATCGACCAAGGCGCAGAATGGAGAGTATTTAGCCCAGAGCAAGGAGATCAAAGAGCAAGAACTGGTGCTCCAATGACTGTTATGCTTCACGACAAGGGGTTGAGCACTGACATCGATTGGCAAAACAAGGATTATTCTGGAAAGTCAATCAATTCAAGATATCGTTCTCAATTTTACAGAATGAGAAAATGGCAAAAGAGAAGCAGAGTCTCAAATGCAACTGAAAGAAATCTAGCAATGGCTTTAGCAGAACTTGACAGAATGGCAAGTAGACTGGAATTACCAAAGACAGTTAGAGAAGCTGCTGCTGTGAATTACAAGAAAGCGGTAGACAAGAGATTAATTCGTGGAAGATCTATCGAAGGCGTTGCTGCTGCTTCCCTTTACGCTGCTTGCAGACAATGTGGAGTTCCAAGAACACTTGATGAAATCGGACAAGCGTCCAGAACAGGTAGAAAGGAGATTGGTAGAACTTACAGATTCATGGTAAGAGAGCTAAAGATGAAGATATTACCTACTGGACCTGAAGATTATATCTCTAGATTCTGTTCGGGTCTTGGACTTGACTCTGAAGTCGAAGCAAAGGCACATGAATTAATCAAGGCTGCTCAGGAAAAGGAACTGACCAGTGGACGTGGTCCTACTGGAATCGCAGCGTCTATCATTTACATCGCTTCTGTACTTTGTGGAAAAAGAAGAACACAAAGGGAAGTTGCTGAAGTTGCTGGCGTCACTGAGGTCACCATTAGAAATCGATACAAAGAACTGATTCAAAACTTGAATATTGAATTAGACATTTGATGACAAGAACATAACCTAATTTCTCGGGGGCCTGCAGTTGAAAAAAACCGCAAGAACTCGTGTTAGAGAGGAAGTCTTTCAAAAATGTGCACAAGATTTAGTAGATTCGTTAGAAGTTGGTTGTCGTGATTGGCCTCTACCTCAACCAATTTTCTTTGATTTGGATTTTCCCCCGATAGAGCCTATTTCTGCCTCGGAAGTTATTGAGAAAGGATTGGCTTTCTTTGAGATAGATAAGGGCATGATGGATTATCACCTGAATTCAATTGTTGATTTGATTGTTCCTCACACAATGAATCTCTCTGATGATCCATTTGAAATTCATGAAAAATGGCTCGCAAGAAGAGTTAATGATGTCTCTACTCGTCTTCTATTTAGAATAGCGACTGAATGGTTTGCTCAAGCCATGGATCCTCAAGCACCTAATACAGACAGATGGTGGCTTTGTGTAGCTTTATTGAACGGATTAAGTAATCAACCAAGGGGAATGCCTGTTCACCAAGGTTACCATCTAATCGAATCTATTGCTATTGGCTCAAGACCTGGGTCATGGCATACTCAGCCTGATGTTGGGCCCCAGCATCTTGATTGGAATCCTCATGCGGTACTGCCCAAGAATCCTGGAATGAATGCAGATTCAAAAGGTGCTGATGTCGCAAAATGGTACCTTGAAAAATTGCTATCCTCTAGCGAGGACAGGAAATTACTAGCAATCAAGTGGATTCAGTTGCTTCTAGAAAGAGAGGAATTATTCATTCCTCTGGAATTAGGAAAATATCTAACAATGTGTGCAGAAGATGATAATCAAGAGGTTGCATCATCAGTGGTTCTATGTCTTGCAAAAACCATTGAGCGCGATAAAGAAACTGGCTTGAAAATCGTAAACATTCTTGGACAGAGAGAAGAATTGCTAGTTCGAAGAGCAATGGCAGATGTCTTGACTAGGTTGTTTAGAAGAATAACCTGGGATGCTGTTCCATTGCTCAATTCCATGTTAAATGACAAAGATACTACTGTTTTAGCGGCTGCTAGTGCAACTGTAGGCGATCTTAAATTCTTAGATGAAGAAATGTGGGCAGACAAATTGCTAGAACTATGCTCACATAAGGAGCCAATTGTAAGAAGAAACATAGTTACCAGCCTAAGAGACTATGTCACAAAGTATCCAGAGGATGACCGTAACATCATCCCACACTTGTTTACTGATGGTGATGAAGTGGTGATGATAAGACTGAAAGAACTGCTGCTAAGAATGGATGAGGTGGATTGTGAAAACCTTTCGTCTATACTAGACAGTATTCGAAATTTCAAACAAGATGTAGATTTTTCACCTCTATGGGACCCCATGGAGGTGAGAAAGCCTGGCAGGTCAATTGAGTGGAAGAATTGGTTATCCGGCATTGCAGAGCGACCGAATAATAGTATCACAAATGAATCTGTTCATGTCAGCAACATGGAAGAGCCGGAAGAATTACCAGATTTGGATGATGCTCTTGCACACCTAGATCAGGAATTAGGTTTCCTGGATTGATCACTCTTCTTCCGAGTGTGAAGAGGGTTTCAGTGGTCCTGCAACAACAGACCAAACATATACTCCGTGGAGCAGAGACAAACCTGCAATCAGGAGCAGAATCAGTGAGAATGGTTCTGGGAATGGAACAGGGTAGTATCTCATCATGTTTATGCAAGCGATTAAGAAAAAACCGAAAACAATTGGGTGGTGCCAATTTCTCTCTGCATCAACCCATCTATCTATGGTGGGCACTATTCCATTCTCAGAAAGCCGATATCTAAACCACGCCATGTAGAGGCAAACTAAGCCTGCTAAACCCAATACCCCTAAAGTAAAATCAGGCTCATTCCAAGGTCCAGGAATACTAATTGAACTCATAGTGGAGCCGCACAAAATCAATCCCGAGGCCAGCCACAAGCCTGCCTTCTGATTTCGCTCCATTACCTAAGCCTGAAAGGTTATGATTGAAAGCCTAATCCTTCTCATTGAGTAATATGGGGCTTGTTAAGCACGCGATTCTAGTAGCCGGTGGGCTTGGAACAAGAATGCTTCCTGCAAGTGGAGCAGTTGCTAAAGAAATGCTTCCTTTATTCGACATACCAGCGATGACGCATTTAGCACTAGAAGCTGTACAAGCAGGGGTTGAAAATATACACATAATTACCTCACCAAAAAAGGATTTTAACAATTACTTGGAAGATAAATCATGGTTATTAGAGAAAAGGCCTGATATCAAAAAAGAGTTGCTAAACCCTTTTTCTGAAATTGCAGTATTCGTACATACTCAAGAAGTACCTCTTGGTTTAGGTAATGCGATTTCACAAGCGTTAGATGACATCAATGGCCCCTTTCTAGTGCTGCTTGGAGATAATTTGCTGATTGACTCCCACTCTACCTGCGACGATTTCGTCCCATCAAATGCAAGTAAGAAACTAGTTCAGGCATATCAAGAAAGTAATATTCCATGTGTCGGGCTTTTCGAAGTCAGTGATGAAGAAGTATCAAATTATGGAGTTGTTGATTTAGAAGGGGACTTAATCCGCAGAATCGTTGAAAAACCTACAAAAGAAAACGCCCCCACAAATAATGTCCTTTGTGGAAGGTATTTGTTCACAGAGGATACAAAAGAGTTGTTGGAGCGATTTTCCGTTGAGGAATATGGTGAATTACAATCTATTGAAGTTCAGAAACATTGGATGAATGGGACCGGGCTAAGAGGGGTAACACTAGATGGTTTCCAATGGTATGACTCTGGGGCGCCGCTTCCTTGGCTAAAAGCACAAATTGATCACGCATTGAGAAGAAAGGATGTTTCCGAGGAGCTTCTTGATTGGATAAAAAATAGAATTTAACGCATTCCAGGTTTCCAAAACCCCAGCGAGAGGGGCTTTTCTCCATTTGTTGCTCTTGCCGCTAAATGGTCTGCCCTTTCATTCCACCTGTGGCCTCTATGTGCATGCACATGATTCCACGAAATTTCCTTTTGGGAAGAAACTTCGTTCCATAATGATTGAACGTATTTAGCCAACTCCTTGTTCTTCTTTGCTTTCCACTTTGATGATGCTATATTCCCAGCATATTGGCTATCAGCTCTGATGACTGCCGGTCTATCGTCTGATTGAATTAACACCCAGCGTAAAGCGTAAATGAATGCTGTAAGTTCAGCTGTGTTGTTTGAACCGACTTCTGCTCCAAAGTAATTCTCTGCACCTGAGTCTGTTTCAACTAATCCACTATCTTCGAAGACTATTTCCCCCTTGCCAGTACCTAATCCGTTGTCCCCTTCAACAACGACAAGCCCCCAACCTGCTGGAGTTGAATGATCTACGTTTTGATTTCCCAAACAGGACCCGTCGACATACAAGTGCAAAGGACCCTTCAAATCAAATCCTCACTCTGCAATTTCTGCAGCATAGCCGGCTGCATCCATAAGAGTTGATAGAGCGCTCATATCATCCAGCTTCATTTTCACAATCCAGCCTTCTCCATATGGGCTCTCATTCATTAGTTCTGGTGCATCTTCTAATGCATCGTTGACTTCAACAATCTCTCCTGCAAGTGGAGCGAAGATTGGAGATGCGGATTTTACGGATTCCACGATTGCAAACTCACCCATGTCCTCCAGAGTCATTCCACTTTCTGGAAGTTCGATGTAAACAATATCTGTCAAAGCATTTTGCGCATGATCTGTTATTCCGATGGTGACATGATCTCCATCATTTCTAATCCATTCGTGCTCCTTCGTGTAGTATAAGTTGTCTGGAATCTCGCTCATAGCGCTCACCTACCTCACCCTAAACACGGGATGAATTTCAACTAATCGCTAGAAAGATTCTACAATTATTCTTCCGAGCCAGATAATTCATCTTCGAGCAGGTCAACTTCTAACTTTGCCCATGCCGATGAAACCTTTGCTTCTTTACTCATTTCGCTCATTTCTTCGGAGATTCTCCTTGCTGTTTGAACCGTATCTTCATCTGGAAAAACCTCCGATAGTAGTGATGATTTCTCAGATCTCATACTGAACCCGAGAAGTAAGGAAATACAAGCAATAATGGCTATAGCCCAACCAAGATTGAGTTCCTGAAAAGAAGTCCTTCCAATCTGTAGAGAAAAGGCAAATGCAAGCAGTAAAGCAAACCCATTGCCTATAAGTAATCGACTCGCTTTTTTTGAGGGAGTGCTCAAACTCTACTCACCTCAATAGGTTTCACGCATCAATTTGTGAACTTTGTATGGCAGTAGTGCTCTATTTACCGGAGTTACTTCTAAAATCCTGCCATCATCCCTTCTTCTGATATCTTGAAGCAAGGGGTGTCTACTCTTCTTGTGAAGGGTCAAAATAGTAGGTTTGTCAATTTCAAGAACGCCGCGCACAGCATTGACAAAAGCCTCTGATTCAACGGCAAATTTACCAATTTCATCTATTACAATAACTTCAGCCTCTTCTTTGGCTCTCTCTATTGCAGGTAAAGCCACGCTCTCCAATGCTTCGGTATCTATACCAAAACCAAGTACTCGGAGCCTTGAGTCGTATGTTTTGTGTGCCATTACAGCCTCATCACCAGTTACCAAATCGACTACTTTGTAGCCTAATTTTTCTCCACTTTCTATGATTGGTTCAGTTTTCATACCGGCGACAATTAATGTCTCGGGGTCTCCCCCGCGCATAGAAATTTCTCTTCTTCTCTCGTCAGCCAACATCTCCAAAACTTTTTGCATAACAGCAGATTTACCGCTTCTTGGTAAACCTGTTATACCTATTTTTGGATGTATTCCCATCGTTTATCACTCCGTTTTTGATGCTGATATTTCCTTTTTACTGCAACTTATAAAAAAACATAACGCTAATTATTCTCAACATAAATCGAAAATCTACCTGATGAAATTAATGCGTAATCTCTGCATTAATAGCCATTAAGTCAAGAGGTAACATCTCAAGTTCGTAGTTATTCACGTTGTTATTTGCAGACCAAGTCCTTGCCCACTCGTCTAAATTATCAGAATTGAGATGGTCACATAACCACTGAAGACCAGATTCCAAGTTTCCATGGTTGACGATTAGTTTTTCTTCGATATCGTTATGCAATTCGATATGGTTGACTGAATTTCCTAAAACACATCCTTGAGGGATAACAGCCCATCGAAGCCTTCTCTCTTGGTGAGCATTTACAATCGCTTGGCAGGCCAGTCTCATTCCATATTGTGAATCGTTACCTCCTAGCCACATTGAAAGTTGTCGCTCGTTAGCACGGCTGGGGATATTCTTGACGAATGCTGGATGTCTTACGAATATGTTTCCATTTTCAGATTCTGAAAAGTGAACGCCACGAATGAATGGTCTTGCCTTCTTGCCTTTAACCCAAGCGCTTAATGACTTTGAGTGATTTGTTTGATCTATTTCACCAACCCTTACTCTGACCGTATGATTTTCTGTAGCAAGCCAATTATTACTATCTCCAAGCCTAGGTTTGTCGGCTAATTCATCGAGCACTTTCAGAGTATGCTTTCTCTCTATTGGATCTCTTGGTAAACGGGGTATTGCCCACGAGCCTTTTGTCCAATGTGTCCATCTATTTTCTTCGAGGACAAACGCTGGAACCTTCTTAGAAAGTCCGCCTTTTTCTCGAGTCAAATCTGACTTTGTTACTGGGCTTCTAAGCTTTAACTCACAACCATTCTCGCTAGAAATAACTCCTAGAACACATACACCTTGAGTCATACCAGGATACAAAAGATTGGATTCTTCGATTGACCACACTTGGTGCCAGCCATGTTCTTTCACTAGCAGGCGCCTTAGTGGTTTACTTGATTGTTCTCTTAGCAGACTATCTGGCGTGATTATCCTGAGCCTTCCACCCTTGTCAAGAATCTGTAAGCCTCGCTCGATAAATAACCGATATAGGTTAACATTACCTCTCATTGTTGAAAATCTCAGTTTTCCATCATCACTGATTTCTCTAAGTTGTGAGCCCAACTCTTTTCTAAGGTCACTACCGTCTTCTTTTCCTCTGAATCTGTCCTTTATTCTCAGCCAAGGTGGATCTGCGAACATTAATTTCGGCTTATCTTCAAAAGGCCAATCTCCTAGCAGAGTATCCCCTTGTTTGACGGTTTTTGACAGGATTTCCTCTGCCTCGACTCTACCTAGCTTTCCATCTCTTTGCTCATCGAGAGACACTAACCCAAATCTGCATGCCTCAAGGAGAAGGCGTGTTCTTGTCATCTCTACAGCAATTTCTGATACGTCCATAAGTTGGAAATTATTCAATAATCTTCGAGTATCCTCTAATTTTAATTCTGCATCCGATTCTGAATGAATTTCACCATGTCTTCTGATCAATCGGGCATGGAATAAACCTGCCCCACATGCTGAATCTGCTACCGGGAGAAGTATTCCACTAACCGTTCTTTGATTTTTGTCGACTTTCCTTTGTTCTTCTTCATTATCGACTTTATCATCAACAACATTCTTGATTTGCATTTGTTGAACTTTCGCTCGGAAAGCAGGAGGTAAATTTGCGATTTGGTGATTTTGCGGTTCCGGAGTCTTGTCTATTTCAGTGAGGGATTCCAATATTTCCGAAGAAATTGTTGCGTCCGCAAACCTAGGAGGTGTAGCGTGTGCTCCCCTCGCGCTTCTGCCATCAGATTCAGCGTCATATCTTGCAAGGAGGTGGTCCAAAACATGACCTGGGTCAGTAAGTAAATTTGCAGGTAAAGTAGGCCAGTCATCGGGCAATAGAGAGGCTATTGGCTTGAAAGTCCTGAGAGATTTTTCCCATGCTTCAACCCAAATCTGCATTTGTAGGAGCCTGTCTGCTAGAACTCTATCAAGTCGTGCGTACCATCCACTTACACCATTCTGCAAAACCCCTCACCTAAGCAAAGCGGAGGACGCTTATGGTTTGAATGTAATCCATGAATAAAGGATGGAAAACCTCTGTTTTTCAAGTAATTTCGATATCATCTAATCGAAGTATAGAAGCACTTTTTTTGTGCCAATTCCATCCATCTATTGCCCAATCACAAATTTTCGACAAAGTTTTCTCATCAACGCCGCCAGATTTTGCTAATTTTTTTGCAAACTGAATTTCTTTCTTCTCGAGTACTCCATCGCTAATTCCTACAATAATGGAATCCCTGAGCGCTAATTTCAGCAAAGGCTCATTCAATTCTTTTATGATATCTCCATATTTCCTCGGAGATTCAAGTTTGGACCTTAGAACAGCTCTTTCATCGGGATGTATCATTAATTTTCCCATGTAGCTTTCAACAACCGCTAGTTCTTCTCTTACAATATCGCCATCCGACCCTGCCATCAGTAGTAACAATTCGATATATGGGCTGCGATATTCTAAGGGCATCTCGAGAGTGTGATGTGGATACAATAAATCACCTAGATAGGTTATTCATTAAATCATAACCGCTGCTCATCCAGTGATATCCTTCCTTGGTCCAAGCCAACAGTTTTTCAACTGCATCCTCGGCTAAATTTAGGTGGTCGGCAATTGTCTCCAGTGCCTCTAATTCGTCCTCATCAACCGTCCCATCTGCGGCAGCCATCAAAGTAGCATCCCTCAAAGCGAGTTTTCCTGCTTCTTCACCAAGTCCTGCTAGACATTCTTCAAGACTAGGAGGAGACTTCAATGCTTTTCGGATTTTATCCCTCTGCTTAGGCGATAGTAAAGCCGTTCCCAGCCTCTGTTCAAACATTGCCATCTCATCGATTGAGAGTTCGTTATCGACTCTTGTCATATATGCTAGAAGTTTTGCGTATGCAAACCTTTCTTCTTGCGGTAACTTGTGTAAAGTGTCGGGTAGCATTAGTACACCCTAAACCATCATTACCAATGAATGCTACGATTGCAAAAACAAAATTTATCATGATTTTCCTTTTTTCAAAATACCCGAACGGAACCAAATATAATCAAGTAAGGACTCTCAGGTCGCAACATGGAAAAGAGTTTGAATGTTTTAGGGAACAAGTTAGAATGCTGTTCAACCGACCCTTTAACTGGGTGGTATAGAGATGGTTGTTGCAATACTGACGACAGGGATTTCGGGTTGCATACTGTCTGTGCTAATCTGACTGATGAATTTTTGAATTTTGCAAAGGAATCTGGAAACGATCTAATCACTCCTGCTCCTCAATATGGTTTTCCTGGATTGAAATCCGGAGACCAATGGTGCGTGTGTGCCGGTACGTGGCTTGCTGCGGTAAATGCAGGAGTAGCCTGTCCTGTTGATTTAGAAGCAACCCACCAAAAAACACTAGAAATAATTCCTCTAGAAATTTTAGAAGCTCATTCGATGTGAGGTCTACGATGACTAAAGAAGCGGAAATAGCAACGATTTGGACAAGGACAAATTGCCCTGCCTGCACCAAGGCAAAGAGATTGTTAGACTCCAAACAGATTCCTTGGGTTGAAAAAAAGTTGAATTCCGATGCGAATAAGAGGCAGTTTGCCTTACAAACAAAAGGAGCGCGATCTGTTCCTCAAATATTCATAGATGGAGTGCATATTGGTGGTTTTGACTCTTTGGAAAAATATTCCAAAAGAGGAGATTTAGATGAAATTTTAGGAAGAGGAAGGAAGAAGAGAAATCTCTTCCAGTGGTTCCTTGGCAGGTAAGATATCCACCACATGCTTGAATATCATCCACCTAAGTATAGCCCAATCGATTATGCCCCATATCAACAAATTTCCAAAACCAACAACTCTTGGAATGTCGATAATTCCCACAAAGAAATCATAACTTGTTGTTGAGCATGCTACCGTTATCATGTAAGTCATGAATGTCGCTACAAACATTTTGTTTGGATTACCATGAGAAGTAAATGTGAATTTATTGTGGGTAAAAAAAGCAACTGCGCTCGATAAAGTCCACGCAATTGCCCAAGACATATTCTCTTGAAGCGTAGAGCCGTCAGAAAAGATCCTTGCAATTTCCCAACCGATCCAAAAAATACTACCATTGAACAAACCGGTTAATGCATATCTTCCCAATGTCCCACGCTTGAAAATGGAAGATATTAACGCGTTCAAAGCCACACCTCAATCATCCTGTGATTCAACATCGCTCTGGAGACCTGTTTTTATTTTTCTGAGTGCAGAGTTATCATTTTGCATTGCCTCTAATATTGAATACTCAACTCCTAAATTTCTTGCCAACATCATAAGAGCCATGCTATCTTTTGGCAGGCATTTTCCGCCAAACCCTCTGTGTAGGCCCATAATGGGTTCAAGATGTGTATCTCCTATTGGTTGCATCTGTGGTTGAGTTATTATCTGTTTAACAACATCCCAATCTTGTCCTAGTTCTTGACAAATGTCATACATCTGATTAGCAAAAATGACTTTCAAAGCATAAAATGTGTTTTTTGTGTATTTCACAAGTTCAGCCTCTGTTGGAGTTACAACAAAAATTCGGTCACCACTGAAAACTCCTGCTTGTTTATGATGCTGCAATACAGTCTCAGCAATATCTTCGTGATCGGTTCCACAAACTAAAACATCTTGATTACCAAAATCTTCCAACCATCTTCTCTCGACTAGAAATTCAGGAGAGTAAGCCAACCTTAATCCTGGAAATTTATCTTGTAACATTTTGGTTGTTCCTGGAACTACTGTGCTTTTTATTACAGCAGTGAATCCTTGTGGAAGTTTTGAAAGTACTTCCTCAACTATTGAAATATCACACTCGCCGCTAATACCATTCTGAGGTGTTGGTACCGCGATATATGCGAAATCAACATTCGTAATTACATCTTCAATTGTTGTACCTCTTACAGGGTCATGGACAAATAAATCGTGAGTACCCTGAAAATGATGCTCCATCGCACCCCCAACTATTCCTGCACCAATTATTCCAATTTTCATCCATATCACACCCTGTGTGGATTGGGGTCTAGTTTACCCTCAAAAGCCATTATTGATGCTTGTAATAATGACTGAGGCGTACCACAATCTATCCAAGTATCATCACCTATGTTGAGAATTTTGGCTTTCCCTTCATTTATGTATAAATTATTAACATCAGATATGCTGAATTTTTCTGCTTGTGAAAACAATTCCAATTTTTCCCAAAAAGTCTCATCGAACATGTAAATCCCTCCAATAGCAACATTCGACAAAGGAATTTCTGGTTTTTCAACAATTTCCTTCAACTCGCCTTGCTCGTTAAGAATTGCAACGCCGAATTGGCTTGCGTTTTCTACCTCTCTTGCAAGAAGGACACAACCGGGAGGATTTTCTGACCGCTCAAAAGCAGAAACCATTTCGTTCATTTCAATCGTAGTTATATTATCAGAAAAATATACCAAAAGCCTACAATTTTCATTATGTGGCTTGGCTAGTTTCAAGGCCTCTAAAACGCCTTTGGGTTGGTCTTCCATGACATAGTGGACTACTTCTTTCTCGAGACCTGAACCAACATGCTTAGCTATCTGTCCAATGAACTGATTTGCTATAATTGTGATATTTGAGATTCCAGCCCTACGGATGGTCCCAAGGGCATAATCGATTACTGGTCTATCATTTAGAGGCAGGAGCGTTTTCTGAGTGTAGTTAGTAAATGGCAGTAAGCGGGTCCCCTGACCGCCTGCAACTAGTATAGCCTTTACCTTCACAAACTCCCCAAACCAGATATATTCAAGACATTACCTGCTAAAATAGATTCAAATTGCGCATTTATATTCACAAAAAGAAAACATATCTTGAATAATTAATTTGATTTGTCTAAATCGTGTCCAAGTTACCTTTATTCGTTCTACCTATGGTTTTGATGCCTGGTGAAGAGACCGAGTTAAGAGTATTTGAACCAAGATACAAACAAATGCTTGATGACTGCCTATTGGATAACAAAAATTTTGGTTTAGTTATGTCCGATTCATTTGAACAGATAAATGGCTGGGACAAGCCAAGAATGTTTGGATGTGAGGCCGAAATTTTAGAACATGATACAAAGGGCAGCAATCATTTTTTGAAGATCGTTGGAAGAAGGAAATTCGAAATCACTAATCTGTTCAAACCTGCCTTGCCCCCATTTAGCGATGAGATGTTCGACCAATCCACAATTCAAATGGGCATTTATCCAGATATGGAGACGCTGTATGATATGATTCCAGAAAATTCTGAAAACACGAAATTATACATCAGTGGTGAGGTAAAATACCTACCAAAGTTTGAGCAAATTGACCAATCAACTCAAGACCAATTGAATCAAATTATTCAAATTGTTATGAAAAAAATAGGTTTGATGTTAAGCATAGATGAAGACACCCTTGATGACTGGATTTCTATTTCGCCAATATCATCGATTATCAGTGATGACGGTGAATCCGTTAACCTGTTAACTGGAATGCTTGTAAATGATTTAGAAACAAGGCAGACGATTTTATCATCAATTAGCGTAGAAAAAGCAGTCGAAGAAATCGTTGACCACTTCTCTGATTTTGTTAACGTTCAATCTTCTTGATTTGAGTTCACTAATTTGCTGAAAGCGCCATCCTCGGAGTTCTTTTCGAAATATCCTGAAGCAACTAAATCGCCTAGTCTCTTTACACCAAATTCAATGTTATCAGAGTCTTTTTGTTCTGCTCGTTCCCATGCTTCTTGAGCGTTTTTTGCTTCAATTTCATTCATGGTTTCAACTAATTTTTCTCCAACGGTTAACTCATCTTCCAGTCCGTCCCAATCAGCTGAGTTTTCAATAGCATCTATCCTCGGATTTGTCCGGTCAAGTTCGGTATATACACCGCTAGTCATTCCTTTTTCATCGGATGGTCGGTTTCTAAGCATTTCTGGATTAGTTGAATTTCTTTGCCTTTGACGCGATTTTTCTATAACTTCCTCAATGCTTGATTTCGTGTATTCTTCCAGGTCAAACTCATCAGTATAATCGAATTCACCAAGCATTTTCTTGAGTTGCAAAATCAAGAATCTCTTCTTAATCACCGGATAAGTAGACAAGAAAATCATGGATAAGGTGACAGAAATAAAGAGGCTTAGAAGAATTTCAGAAGTGAGCAAAATCATAATGCTTGAGGCGGAAAAAAAGATGCCTAAAGCGACAATGCTTATTCTGAGCCTTAATTTTGAAAATATGGACTTTACAGAATGCTCTTGTAAAGAATCTCCGTGTTTAGGCACTGACAGAACCTCCTATTCTTGACCCGCTAAATTCTCCAACTTCCTAACATATGCTTCCTTTTCGAGATCTATTTCTTTCCATCCTAGATCCTTTAAGCAAGTTTCAATTCTAACACTTATTTGTTCCTTCACCCTTTCGTGAGAATACTGAACGAGCAAACCAAGGATAAGAACTGCTGCTGCTCCAAAGAGAAATTGTGTTGCGATTCCGATTAGAGATGATACTGCCACTGCTATTGTTCCGCTAATGATAGTCCTTGGGAGAAGGCGCTTTTTTGCTTCCAAAGCCGAAAGAAGGCCCTTTGCTGCCTCTGACTTCTTTCCTGCCATAGACACTGCAAATTGTATTCACCAATAAGTATTAAGCGGAAGCCAACAAATCATCAAGATATGATTCTGAAAGGTCATTTAATCTGGTTAAGTACTCTGATTTATCTAGGGAATTTGATGTATCTTGGACCATTACACTGTCTGTTAACATTACATTTTGGCTAGGCTTATTGGCAAGTTTTTCGACTAAATCGGTTAGAGATTCTTGCATTTTGTTATTCTGTTCTTGTTGCTGTTCAAGAAGAGTCCCTAGACGAATTAACATTTCTTCATTCCTCATGCCGTGGTTATTCAGCGCTCTCTTCTGTGCAACTAAAGCCTCTTCTTGTCTGTCCAATAGTGCTCTTGTAGCTGGAGATCCTACAGCATCCCTACGATTGATTTCTAAAACTGCAGCGTTTAAATCACGCGAGGTTTGTTGCAAGGCAAGCTGAAGTTGTCCTATATGATTATTTGATGCGCTTAGTTGAGTTCTCAAACTTCTACCTTGCTTCATTAGTTCATTAACCTCAGAGCGATGTTGTGTGGACTCTATCAAGACTCCCAAAAATATGGATATCCCAAGAGCAATTGTTGGATCTACCATTACTACTGTAAGAAATCCCCACGTTATCGCTGAGTAAATCGCGGTACGAATTATTCCCATGCAGATTAATTTTACTTTCCCCTTATTATGAACTGTCGCTATGGTGCCGCGGGGCCCCAATCCTCAAGAGGTTACAAAGCAATCATCATCGACTTCTATCAATTCTCCATTTGTCAACAAAAAATCTAATGCTTCATCAATTTCATTCACTTCTATTCCTATTTCAACAAGTCCTTCGAAAATTTCTTCCAAAGTAGCAAAATTAGAACCGGTTGAAATTTTCCTTTCCACTAAGACGCAGATATAGTTCGCTACTATTGCTAGGAGTGGATCATCGGTATTTTCACCAGGTATCAGGTCAAGATACTGTTCGACGTTAGATGCCGGCTCTTGTTCGTTACTAGCATAAGTCCTTTCCCCTAATGATTTGAAATTGCTAGGGGGGCTGATATCAAAACAGTCAAACAGATTCTTTTGACCTTTGTCTGCCTCTTTCTGAGACGGATTTATTCTTGATGTTAGGTTTTGCAGCCGCTGTATTTTCTGCTCTAAAATTATCCTTTCCCTCTCCAAATCCTTCTCGATTATCTGTAGGTAATCTTCTGCCTGTTGAGATATCCATTTCTCAAGATCCCAGTTAGGATCTATGCCAATCATTGTCTCGACGAGTCTGATAATAGCATCTGGCAGTTGCTCGATGTCTATCTTGCCCTTGGAGAAACCTCCTTGGTCTTCACTCATGATTAGTGCTCTGTGTAATGGAGGACTATGAAGTATGCTACTGACTGCTAAACCATCCTTTCCACTCGAGCGTGCATCGTAGTTATTCGTTAAGTATTGAAAAATATCTCTAACGGAAATCAAGGTCTTGCCGTGATGTGTTTCTATCCGGAGATTGGTTCAATTTGCAAAATATTGTCAATCAAATCCATGCGTCGCGTTCATTTACTGGATTTTTCTGCCGAGGGACATGGCTGACTACACAATCGCTATTCTGCCGGGTGATGGTGTTGGAAGGGAAGTGTCTGTCGAAGCCATGAAAATCTTAGAAGTTATACAAAACCACTCTAAATATAACTTCGACATGAAAGTAATCCCTTGTGGGGGTCAAAATTATCTGGAAACTGGTGAAGAGTGGGCAGAAGGGTCTTTTGAGTTCTGTAGGGATGAAGCTGATGCAATTTTCTTAGGAGCCATCGGTTATCCTGGGGCAAGGCTTCCTAACGGAGACCTTGCTGGGGGAAGCGTTATTCTAGGCTTGAGAAGTGGTTTAGAATTGTATGCAAACGTAAGACCTATCAAACTCTATGAAGGTGTCCCACACAAAATACACGGCAAATTCACTCAAATTTGGGAGGCTGGAATGGTCGACATGGTGGTCCTTAGAGAAAACACAGAGGGGCTATACCACGCCTTGTTGAGAAGAAGTGCCGACAGAGCACTTGGAAGAGAGGCATATGAGCCTCCAGCCATGCAATTTCCTGGATTAGATGGGGAAGTCGCTTATGATCCAAGACCGATTTCAGCAAATGGTTCAAAGAGAATCATAGATATGGCATTTGATATTGCAAACAGGCGAAAGGGCGCTCCTGGTGATGGAGTAAATCGTGTCACTTGTGTCGACAAATCAAACGTTACACGAGGATGTCAATTGTTCAGAAGAGTTTTTGACGAAATCGGTGAAAAGCATCCGGATAAAGAATTAGACTACTCATATATTGATGCCTTCATGCAGTGGATTACAAGGAATCCGGAACACTACAACGTGGTTGTAACCTCCAACATGTTTGGTGACATTTCAACAGACCTTGGTGCTGTTCTTCAGGGAGGAATGGGGATGGCTGCTTCAGGAAATATCGGTGACGAACATGCATTTTTCGAACCCGTTCATGGCTCTGCCCCCAAACACGCTGGCTTGGACAGAGTAAACCCAATAGCATCAATCAATTCAATTCAAATGATGATGGATTGGTTGGGTAGAAAACACGGCGAGGATGAACTTATTGCGATTGGAAAATTAATCGATGAGAGTGTTGCACAACACTTGACCGATGGGGATATGCTGACATATGATTTGGGTGGAGATGCAAAGTGCTCTGAAGTAGGTGATGCAATCGCTAAAATTCTTACTGAGAAGATGAACTGAGTACTCAATAACTTGGAATAGAAATTTAATTTTGTATTAAATCATTGATGTGTTTAAGCGCTTGCTTTAGATTTTCTTTGTTATCCCAATCATCCAGTGCAACTTCTGAGAGTGGTTCTGCAAAATCCAACATGTTATTAACGACTCTAGAAAGTTCATCGACAATAGTAAGAGTTCCTCTTTTTGCTGAACGTGAGAGTGGATTTAAGTCGATTACAATTACTGTTTTTCCCATCGCAACCAAAGCTTCGCATCGATCTCCATCTTCAAGCGGTACAAGGATTACATCTGAATTCAGTATTCCTTCCCTACAGCAATTTGCTCTTGGTCCTTCTAAACCGGGAATCTTAGCATTGGGATTCATCCCTAAAATTTCCACATCTATGACTTCTTTTGTGCGTATGTTATCGAGCCTAGAAAACAGCTTTTCCATCCTTTCAGCAGTTCGATAGAAAATATTTATTTCAACTGGACAATTTAATTTCGCTGCTAGCATCATTATCTCTTTTCCAACTAACGCAACCGTATTTCCGTTTAGAGAAATCACCGGCTTTTTTGCTTCTGCTAGGCATCGATATGCCAGCTTTGTTGCATTCATTGCGCTTGGAATGGTTCGTTCACCAAGAAGATAATCAAATGCCTCGCCTCTTCCATGTGCGATCATTGCTGAATCTGCTAACAAACCTTCTTTTGCTGCTATCTCAATCCTATGGCGCATCAGCAGAGATTGATACCTCGGATGGGATCGGTCTGCTGCAATCTCATCCATGATAATCCCCAATCCATTTACACAAATGACTGTATCGAATAATTGACTAACCAATTTAGGCTATTCATCCATCAACATTGAAAGGTCAAGTGGAGAAGTCCCTCTGTTAATGGCGCTTGTTGACACTACATCCAATCCGCACTCATGCCATTCATCTAATGAATCAAAGGAAATTCCACCGCTGGCTTCCAGGACAACGAATTCCCTAAGATTCATAGCCTCTAATTCCTCAACTGCTTTTGCCGAGGCTTCAGGACCAAAATTATCGAGCATGATTACTAATTTCTGGAAATCTGGCTCATCTTTTCTTAGGGACCAAACCGAGGCTGCTACAATTGCTTCCTTTGCTTCTTGAACTTCTATTTCCAAAAATGCGCCGAAAGAAGTCATGTCTATGCTTTGCAAATAGTTAGCAATTTTCTCTATTTGTGTTCCTCCATCAAAGCCAGCAAGGTCGTTTTCTTTGACCATTTTTGCCTCTGTTCTATTCAACCTATGAGTCAATCCTCCACCGATATGAACTGCCCACTTATCCAACAAGCCCCACACTGTTTTCCTAGTACAGGCAACCTGCTTTGGCGCGATTCTTGCCCATTTGTTTGCTTCAGTCGAGATACCGCCGAGATAACCAAGGATGTTCAGGATGCTTCTTTCCATTAACAAAATCGCTTCTGCCGGCCCGGATAATTCTGCAATCTCATCCCCGCTAACAACAGATTTTCCATCACTTGCCCTCCACCTGACTCGTATGTCAGGAGACCAAATTTGGAGCATATAATCTACGACCGCTGTTCCACATATTATTCCCTCAGATCTTGCAATAATTCTAGCCTCGGAATTGTCTCTGGAACCCATGTAAGGCATGTCAATTCCATCATCTCCGAGAACTGCTTGAGTCCATCTATCCATGCTTGCTTGAAGCATTCTGGTTGGTCCATCCTCGCTCGACCAGAGCAAATGACCCCGGTCATGTGGCAGGCGTGGTCTGTCGGCCATGACACTCAATGAATGCTCTATCAAATGAAAGCATTTGCGCGTTAATTTGTTTTTCGCCATTTAACGCGCATCTAAAACAAGCGAATGTGTCTTGAAATGTGAGTTAATCCAAGGACATGGCGCGGGTCTTGGTAGTTGGCTCGGGCTTGGCTGGGCTGGGGGCTGCTCTTGAGTCTGCGATTAGGGGGCACCAAGTTGTAATCCTCGAAAAACGAAAGCAGTTGGGTGGAAAGGCTACGAGTACTGACTTCGACGGAATTCCTGTTGGATTTGGCCCTCATTTACTCCTCAAAAACGGACCATTGCACAAATTATGTAAAAAATTAAGCAGAATGAAACCGAAAACCAGTCCATTGTTAGCAGGAAAAATAGACATCGTAAATCATGGTCCCCTAAAGCCATTGGATAATGTACAAAAGAGCATTGAATTAAAACGTGCTTTGAAAAATAATGATGTGCATAATATTTCAATTCAAGCAGCTGATTTCATTGCCTCATGGGGGCTTAAATCAGACATTAGAAGAAAGGCTTTGCTCAGCAATAATCTGCTTACTACCAATGAGGGTTGGCAGGGATTGATCGGTAGAATCATGCTTGCTCTTGACGAGGTTGGAGTTTATCTAGAGCAGGGCAGGACTGTTGAAAAAATAGAAGGGAAGAGCGTTATCTTAGCAGATGGCAAAGATACAATTGCAGATTATGTAATCCTTGCATGTGGATTGAAAGAAAGCAATCGAATATTGAAAAATTCTGGCTTGCAAGATCTTCCTAATATTCCTACTATTTCTGCTAGTACTATCGAAGTTGCCCTAGATTCTTATCCATTCTCTGGCAAACATGCGGAGATTGATTTAGAGCAAAAAGTTGCAATATTCGATATGAGGAGGATCGCTCCTAATCTGACAGGACTTGGATCCCATATTTCCGCTTTGAAAATTATTGACGATGTAAGCGGTCAAGAAAATCTCGAACAACTTGAGCAGGCTCTTGATTCCAGGTGCTCTGGCTGGAAAGATCACATAATTAGCATAAGAAAAACAAAAAATGTATCCATCGGAGTAAGGGGGGAAGATAGAATTTCTGCTGATATTTACGCACAAAATAATATCTTCTTAGCGGGCGATTGGATAGAGAATGCACATATTTTATCTGATGCAGCATTAGAAAGTGGAAGGCAATCAGCTAGATTATTTCCTAAAGCAAAATGATACTATGGATATCATCAAAGGCTATCAAATTAAGCAATATCCATGCGTGTAGTCACTTGGAATGTGAATGGACTTAGGGCTGCTATTCGAAAGGGATTTGATGAATGGTTTGAACACATAGACGCAGATGTATGGCTACTGCAAGAAACCAGAGTATTGGAAGAGCAATTTCCCAAGGGTTGGAACTGGCCATCAACACACGAAGCAGAACTTCATCCTGCAGAAAAGAAAGGATATTCCGGCGTTGCCACCCTTGGCCGGGAAATGGAAGTCGTTGGCAGAGGGATGCAAAGTGAGGTATATCCTGAGGACACTGAAGGGCGTATTTTGATTACAAAACACGGGGAGTTAACCTGCATTAACACATACCTACCCAACGGTTCAGCGAAAAGTGAACGTCAAGAATTCAAAGAAAAGTGGATGGAAGATTGGAGAGCATGGTTATCACAATTCCTCGACAGTAAGGAGCCTGTAATCGTGGCTGGTGATTTGAATATTGCACACACTGAAGATGATATTTGGAACCCCAGTGGTAACAAGAAGACCAGTGGATTTCTCCCCCAGGAAAGAGAGTGGTTCACAGAATTACTGTCAGATGGCTGGTCTGACGCATTCAGAGAATTCGTAGGAAAAGGGCAGAAAATATACTCTTGGTGGTCTAATCGAGGTAATGCAAGAGAATTAGACAGGGGTTGGAGAATAGATTACTTATTGTGTAATCCTGCTGCCGCAAATTGTGTGAAAAATATCCAGATAAATAGGGAGGCTGGACTTCAAGTTTCAGATCATGCTCCGGTAATTCTAGACCTTGAAATCTAAATGCTTACTCTCAACATGATTACAAATCTGTCAATCGATGAATTCGGTTGCTTGAGATAGGAATTTCTCTGAAACTTCCTGTAGCTTGCGTACGCTGTCTGCTGAAATCTTGATTAGGAAGTTGCCTGATTCTGATTTTGAAACCTCTAACTTCATCTCTTCGGCAATCGCAAGTGCTTTCTCAATTCCATCCGCATCACCCGGAAATTCCAGCACAACTTCGCTTTCGCCCATGCTCAGGGCAAGCATAGCCATGATATGAGCATGACTTTTGGCCTTGTCATGGCGAAACCGGGAACAAATGATGGCTTTGGTGTCATCGCTGGTTCTGGTGGAGTGGAATTAGGTGAATATCGTTCTGAGCATGAAGGAAGAAAAGCGCTCCTGCTGATTAGGGGGGAAGAAGACACGACAGAGTTTGTGGCTCTTGTCAAAACTATGGGTATTGAAATTGTTGAAGTCATCGCGCAATCTGGCAATCCTGACCCTAAATCTTACTTTGGAAAGGGCAGATTACAAGATGTTTCTGATGAATTAAAAATGAGAAGCAATAAACATCCATGGAGTGGCGTGGATTTAATTTTAGTTCACTCAAATGCAAGCCCAAGACAACTTGTCGGAATATCGAAACAAGTCGAAATCGAAGTATGGGATCGAGTGAGGCTTTTGCTTTCTTTGTTCCAATCTCATGCCTCATCATTGGAGGCGAGGACTCAGGTTCGAATCGCAAGACTGCGCTCCGACATTACAGTTCTGCGCGAATTGATAAATCAAGAGACTACTGGTGAGAGAGCGGGTTATGGTGGAGGTGGTGTTACCGGAATCCAGGCTGCTTTACAAAATTTCAACAGAGAACTTGCTACCTTGAGAAAGAGATTGAATAAGTATGCAAAAGCACAAGCGGAGCGCAGAAAGAAAAGGATAAGATCTGGAGCAATGACTGTTGGATTGGTTGGTTATACTAACGCAGGCAAATCCAGCCTGTTCCGAAATCTATCGGGAAAACAGGTTTTAGTACAAGACAAATTATTCTCAACGCTTGAAACAACCATAGGAAGGATGGAAGAAAGTCCCAGGATACTGTTAGCAGATACCATCGGTTTTATCGATAATCTACCCAGTCAAACCTTAGAAGCTTTTAGAGCGACTCTAGCTGAAGCATTTGAGTGCGATTTACTGATTTTAGTTTTGGATTCAACTGATAATGAAGATGAATTGCTTAGAAAACTGTACACATCCCTCAGAGAAATCGATTCCCACACGCCTCTGGAGGATGAACAAGACCCAACATCGAATACATTAACTCAGGAAATGATGTTAATATTGAGTAAAGTCGACCTTGCTACAGATGAAAGAATAGCGGTATCTGAACAATTGGTGATGGAGGAGGGTTTAGACCAGCCTTTCCTGGTTTCTTCACACGAAGGCACTGGCATGGCTCAGTTAAAAAATGAGATTTTGTTTAGGCTCTATGGTCCAAAAGTAGAGTTACTAATTACTCCGAATCCACCTGATGGAGGAAGAGATGTTCGAGCATATCTCAGTCAAGTGCATGATACTGGATTAGTCCAAGAATTCACTGAAAGAAAGGACGGTGGATTTAATGTGTTATTTTGGTGTGAATCTGGGGCACTTGCTAAGTTGATTGGTAATTCTGATGGAAGAATAAAGAAAATCGAATAATCAGCAAGGGGTTCAAAAAATATCTCTGTTAGGCACAATCATGGCGGAGGAGGAAGAGAATAACACTTCGCCGAACCAAGAAAAAGATTACTTGACAGACATTATTGAAGAATCTGGAGATGTCGTTTTTGCGAGTTCAAATGTATTGCTAAAGATTGAGAAGCGTGAACTACATTCTAGGGCAAAATGGATTTCTGTTCTAATTTTATTTGTGGCAATGTCAGGTTTCCTAAACGGCTTAGACTATGCTTCTCCGGATTCAGGCTTGATTAGGCCTGACGAATTTGTTTATGCCTTAACAGCGGGAGCGCCAGAAAACTCTGCAATTTTTTCCGGTACTGTTCTTGACGATAATGGCAACCCGATGGAGAATGTGAGTATCAACATACAGTGGCAGCAAAATAACACTTGGTTATCAAAGCAAATCCCTGTTGACGAGAATGGATTTTTTGAGCAGGAAAATCTAACTCCTGCCCTTACTAGAGTAGATGTCATCAAGGATGGCCCTGAATACAAAGATGTACTTACTGTACCTGTATTACTATCTCCTCCAGCACTATTCGAGCCTTATGGTTTCACTGAGATAAATTTCATTTTCCCGAGTGAGAATGAATTCGAAAGTAGTGAATGTGAAGCTGGAGAAGGAAACTGTACGATTCGGTACGTTGACCTACGAGACGAGTTGAAAGAGGACCCGTTAATGGACAACAGAGCTGCTGGGTTATATGTCATGGTTGGTTTCTTCTTCATGGGGCTTGCAACTATTTCATTCATTTTTGTGGGTCTTGCTTTCAGAACCCAAATGATTGCCTTTGTCAGGGGAGCCGCTTTGATGGCATTTTTCTCAATGGGACATTATTACATGGCTTGCTTGTTCGGATTATTTGCTTTAGCATTAACTTTCGCAGTTCCAAAACAAAATCCGCTACTACAAGATTGAATTTTTGACCCAAACATGGTGAAGACTCAAAGCGATGGTGAATTTAGCGATACCATGGACTTGTCCGAAATGACTTGGCTGGTCAGGGATTTCGGAGAGGCTGTGTCATCGTGTAAAATCACTGATAGTTCGTTCATAATCGGTGGATGGAATGGTAAACTAGCTCAATATTCTCACGATGGTGATTTGCTTTGGGAAACAAAGTGGGAAGATAGGATAAGTGATATTGCCGCTAAGGGAAATACGGTTTTTGCAACCAGTGGACTACACATAACTGCAACAAATCAAAAATCAGGACAAAAGGAATGGTCATCTGCTTTAGAAGGATCGAGTGATGCTCTAGTAGCAACCGAAGATTTTGTTCACGTGGTTTCTTCAGTATATGATATAGAACACTACGATTTCCTTGAATCTGCTGTCTGGACTTTTTCTCATTCTGGTGAAGAAATTCATGTTCATAGAGTGGACGAGAGACCGTGGTCAATAATTTCAGCAGAAGATGAGATTCTGCTCGGAATGGGCAGACCCAAATGCGGAATTGCAAAGTTGGATCAATCACATGAAATTGAGATTATTCATGATACTGATTCGCCCATTACATGTGGACTTAGCGGAAATACCCAATGTTTGTTTGGAATGGCAAATGGCGAAGTTATCAATCAATACGGAAAGACACTAATGAGTTCAAAGGGCGATTCTGTTGAGGCTGTGATTTGCATTCCTGAAGGTTTTGTTTCCTCATATGAATCAGGTAAAATATCGTCTGCTTCAAGTTCAGGTGAACACTTGTGGGAGAAAAAATTGCAAAAAATCACAACCGTCTGCGATGGTGCCCATGGAAATAAAAATCATGTCTTTATCGGTTCAAGTAGCGGGATGAGTGGTGAAATTACCTGTATTTCCTCAGAAAACGGAGGAGAGCTTGCTAAAATGAGTTCGGGCAAACCAATCTGTAGCGATGGAACACGTAGATGGGTTCTGATTGGATGTGAAGACGGGCGATTCTATGCTTGGGAGGCAGATCTATTGACTAGAAGGATTGAAAATAACAATCAACAAGAAACCAATCAAATTGATATCACAAGAAGGCAATCCCTAAGAGACAAGTTAAGGAATTTCAAATCCTGATTACATTGTTGGGTTAAACGGGTTAATACTCGCTAGAATTCCCTGATACAAATTAGGAATTGGAGAGAGCATGACTTTCCCGGTTCCGGAAATTATGTTCACAAAGCCTTCTCCACCACTGACTTTGGACATGATGCCTTTACCGAGTAATTTTGTTTCAAAATTCAGGCTTGCTTGCCTTGCAACAGCAAACCTTCCATCTACTGTTAGAGTTTGGTTATTCAGCATAATCTCTTGAACTGGCCCATCAGAATAATACGCAACTATTCCTGTTCCTTCTACTTTGGTTTGGAAAATTCCTTCACCGCTTGCAATCATTGACAAGCCTTTGTTTCTGTGTGCATCCACGTTAATTCCGATATCAGATGCGACATATGCCCCTCTATCAAGAATCCATGCATCTCCATTTAGTTGCAAGAAGTTGTACTCTCCAAACGTAGGAGGTCCGAAGAAGATATGTCCAGTTCCAGTGTATGTGGGTCTGAAAACTGATTCACCAGTAGCCATTGATTTGAACATCTTTCCAATTCCAGGCATTTTGGACTGCATTTCGATATTTCCTAACATATAATGCATTGCACCAGATTCCGACCTTACGGTTTCGCCTTGCAATGTTGCTCTTAACAATTTCATCTTCTCGAACTCTACTACTTCAAATTGAGGCATGCCTAAATTAAGTAGGGGCATTTTATAATCAATTCGCCGGAAAAATTAGGCATTTGTCATGTCCTCTGGACGCACCCATTCATCGAATTGTTCATTGGTTAGCAAACCAAGATCTAATGCTGATTGGCGTAGCGTAAGTCCATTTTCATGAGCATTTTTAGCGATTTTTGCTGCCTTATCATAGCCTATGTGATTGTTTAGTGCTGTAACCAGCATCAATGAATTTTCAAGATGTGATTGAATATTTTCCCTGATTGGTTCCATTCCTTCGACGCATTTTTCTCTAAATGCTCGCATTGAATCTGTCAAAATTCTAACTGAATGTAGGAAATTGTGAATCATCATGGGCTTGAAAACGTTCAATTCAAAATTTCCTTGACTTCCTCCTATGGTAATTGCTGTATGATTCCCCATCACCTGGCAACAAACCATGGTGAGTGCTTCGGATTGAGTAGGGTTTACCTTGCCTGGCATGATAGAGGAACCAGGTTCATTTGCAGGCAGCGCTAACTCACCAATCCCGCATCTAGGGCCCGAGCCCAACCATCTTACATCGTTAGCAATTTTCATCAGTGATGTGGCAAGAACGTTCATTGCCCCTGATGCTGCAACTATGGCGTCATGTGCGGCTAACTGAGCAAATTTATTTTCTGCGCTCCTAAAGGGCAAGTCTGTTTTCTCTGAAATCGCTTTTGCGACTGTTATTGCGAAATCTGGATGAGTGTTCAAGCCCGTACCAACCGCAGTACCTCCTAAGGCTAAATCATACAGATCCTGTAGGGAATTATTGATTCTAGAAATATTTGCATCCAATTGAGATACCCATCCGCTTGCTTCTTGCCCTAGAGTAAGTGGAACTGCATCCATAAGATGAGTTCTACCGATTTTAACAATACTAGACCACTCAACCGATTTTGCTTGAAGCGAGTCCCTAAGAGCATTTAGGCTTGGTAGTAAATCATGCACTAATGCTTCGGCTGCGGAAATATGCATTGCTGTGGGGAAAGTGTCGTTTGAGGATTGAGCGCGATTAACATGGTCATTGGGATGAACGGGAGATTTGCTTCCTAATTCCCCTCCAGCAATTTCAATTGCACGATTAGCGATAACTTCGTTGGTATTCATGTTAGATTGCGTCCCACTTCCCGTCTGCCAAACTCGGAGAGGGAAATGGCCGTTCAGTTTGCCCTCAAGGACCTCTTGTGATGCTTGGATGATTAAATCGCCAATCTTTTCATCCAACTGACCCAGTTCTACATTGGTTTTCGCAGCAGCTTGCTTCAAAATTCCAAATGCTCTGATTACGCCTTTTGGCATAGTATCATCTCCAATATCGAAATTGATCAGGGACCTTGCTGTCTGAGCGCCATAGTATCTGTCAGCAGGAACTTCTAGGCTGCCCATCGTGTCTGCCTCTATTCTGATATCTCCCATGTCCATACCATTAGAACTAAGTCAAAAAGTGCTTTTGTTGGAAATACAATGATAATTGGATTATTTGCATTTATATGTACTCAAGAATTTCGGTTATAGGAGACATAAATATGGTTGAAAAATTCACTGTAGAAATAGCTAACATGACCGGACACTCAGTAGTCGAAATGACTCGTGAGGAAATCCAAGAAACTGCAAAACAGGCTGGCGCGTGGGTCTTTGTTGACAATACGCTTGTAAGTGCTACTGAGATTGCTGAAGTTGAACTAAATCAAGACACTTCGCTTAGAGTGCTGCCAGGAATTGTCGGCGGATTCTAAAGAATTGCAAGGCTTGATAAACGGACAGATTCAAAAAAGGTCCTCCACTGGGCTGGACATCGAAGGTGAACAACATGATGGAATTAGTTGACTACAAATGCGCAAATTGTGGCAGTCTTGAATCCTTTGAAAGAGAGAGAAATGGTATTTCATGCAAATCATGTGGAAACCGTATCTTCATGAAACTTAGAAGAAACGGAACTAAGAAAGTTGACGCTGTCTGATTTTGCTTCGCATTGTTCAAAGACCTCTGTCGTAAGGGCAGGTATACATGTCAAGCTGGCTTGAGGATTTTCAGCCTCGGTTATTTACCGAACTGGCTTTTCCTGAGTCGATCATTGACACCATAAAATCTGTATCCATCAAAGCAAATCCGCCACATTTGCTGATTTGTGGGCCCGCAGGAATAGGAAAAACTGCTGCGTGGAAACTAATTGCAAGACAGGTTTTAGGAC
>MDTD01153034.1_pt1 | contig 61187 bp, 96 predicted proteins | sample 811221 | NCBI WGS metagenome assembly MDTD01 (sample SAMN05326646, study PRJNA326480) | marine metagenome | isolation source: seawater | place: Pacific Ocean: South West | collected 2011
GTCTGTAAATGTTTTAAATGCGTTAGCCATTTTTCTATCCCAATGCTATTGCGAATGCCAAAGCATTCGGGTCTTGTTCTGTAAAGCCCTGAACTACATCACTCGCATCCTTAAACACCATCTTCTCTGCTGGCAACGTACAGAAAATGGTGCGAGTGCCTGATGTCCAGTTTACAGGGTTATCCGAATTACTTGACTGAAGTACATCCGTCCGCGCCAAAGTTGTGCCTGAAGCGGTGTACGTTCCTACACCAGTCTCAAAGTCTGTGCCATCTGTACAAGTGTAATAGGTAGTGTTGCCATTACCTATTTCTCCAAATGTTTCAAAGCCCGTTACTGCACCAGCGAGGGTATATGTTCCAGTGCCAGTGGTGGTGCTTGTTTCTTTAATTCGGTCCTTGATGACCAGTGCCATTACTTCAGCTCGATAGTAAGGTTTGTCGCGTTGATGCGGAAGATGTCACCCGACTGAATTGTTTTTGATGTGTTAAGCGCACCGACAAACAACACGTTACCACCAGAGCCAAATGTTACAGGGGCATCTGTTTGGTGAGTCGCAATAAATGCGTGTGTTACAGTGTAGTTTGCTTGCCCACCTGAAGGCTGAAACTCAATGTTCCCGGCGTTAGTAATGTTCTGTGTGTCGGCAGTAATTGCTTGTGGAGTCCAGTCTGCGGCGTTTACCTGCTTGCGTTGATAGTTAGAATCCTGAGTGGATGTATTCACTTCAGTAATAACGGCGTTACCAGTTTCACCAGTAGAGTCATTGAAGTTGGATACTGCGGTAGCTAGTCCAACGTAAATGTTGTTGCCCGGTGTAGCGAATGAACTGGAGTTGTTCTTGAATATAAAATCCAGAACCTTGTACTCCAGAAATGAAGTTGCGGCGTTTGCTGTTGCCATTTTATTAACCCTCGTTTCTCATGTAAAAATTATCGACTGAGTTGCGTTGTTGCTGTTCTTCGGTAATCCGTTGAACAGCGGCTTGGTACATAGATAAGTACCCTTGTTGCAATCCTGCGTTTCGATTAAACATTGACGCCTCAAGGAGACTTCCATACAGGAGTGCGTCACTCGCATTGTCGGTCAACCAATTAGTCAGATTGCTTGAAGACAGTGCGGGTAAACGGCGGCGGTAACTAATCTCTACTGGAATGTTACTGCTGGGAGTCGGTGCTACATATATAGTAGTATCATCAAAGTATGCGTAATACTCTGGTATTCCTGTTACTGACCTATCAGGCCAAAATTCTGTCATAAACTCGTCAGAACGAAGCTGTAGGTTTACATGTGAACCAGTATTTCCAGATGTGTACCCAACCTTTGTCTGTAAATTTTCAAGAGTTACCATGTCTGTAGGCATAGTAAGATACGGGTCATTCTGAGAAAACGCAGATAATTGTCTGCGCCGAAAGGCTGGTATCTTTAAGTCCCTAGACAGGCGTAGTTCGGTAAGGTCAATGAAGGTATCAATAGAGTTTGCAAACTCCGTGCCATCGTCCTCCATAAAGTCCTTAATGTTTTGTACAAGAGATGTGTAATTCATACGGTGTTAACCCTATAGCCCATCAATGAATGATTTATGCAGTATGTGTAAAGTGTGGGCGCATTAGCGGCGACTAAAATTCTTGTATAGGCACCAGCGGAACCCGGTGTTCCCACAACGGTAACTCCAGTCGTATATTCAGAACCACCTGAGTGCGAACCATTCGCTGTTGTTGAAAATCTTAGAGGGTGACCAGAGTTCGATGAATCTGACTGGTCAAATATATATGCCTCTCCCTCATTTATATCTACACCGCTAACACCAACAGTTTGTTGATTGTGACGGAACGCATTACCGCTACCAGTGTTTGTCACCGTTACTATTACTAGGTTCTCTGTGGTTCCGGGCGGGGTGTGTGCTGTCCAACCCATGTTTGCATGATTAGTGCAATAGTAATATAAAGTTGGCGCACTCGAAGCTACCGTTATCTGTGTATAAGCACCCGCATTACCCGGAGTTCCAACAACCGTTACGCCAGTTGTATACTCTGACCCACCGTTATGAGTTCCATTTGGTGTTGTACTAAACCTAAGTGGGTGATTAGCATTACTACTGTCCGACTGGTCAAATATGTATGTGCTTCCCTCGTTAAGAGTGAGGGTTGGTGCAGGGCCACTGATACCAGCAAAGAAGTATCTATTGCCAGTACCATATCCTGTAAAACCTGACTGAACAAAGACATTGTATGTGGTTGCTGAAGATACAACAGCACCTGCGGTTGTCTGAACAAATGCAGAACTAAAGTTGACAGAAGGCGTAGTTATTGATGTGCTACCAGCCGTGGTCATATTAAAGCTAGTAGACATGTTAATCCCACTAATAGAGAATTTGTTTTCTCCAGCAGTATGCGGATACAGAGTTTGAAAGGCTATAATGTTACTTGCTGGCTCAACTCTGTCGGGCCTTGGGTGACGTAATGCTTGCGGGTCAACAATTCTTTGTCTGCCTAACTGTAGCTGTGGATGGTCTTTATCCAAGCACGGTGGGCAAACCCTAAGTCCATTAGGTCTTTTGTTTTCTATCTGTTCTCTTAAATCTTGATATGGATACTGTTGTCCACAGCGGTCACATAAAGCAACAGATTTCTTACCCGAAGCATATCTAGCCATTACTACTTCTTAGTCTTGCCGCCGTACATTATTTTCTTTGCGGGTTTTTTCTTAGCCTTCTTCTTGGCAATAGCTATTGCGGCTTGTTGCTTCTTGGTCTTAGACACCTTCTTAGCGGCCTTCTTTGTAGAACCACCCTTCTTCATTTTGCCCACGCCATCAACGGTAAAGGCTGGAACTTTCTTTCCATCCTTCATTACCATTGGCATCTTGGTGCTACCGCCAACTTTCATGCCCATGATTTTGCCGCCACGCTTCATGCCCTTAGACATCATTGTCTTGCCACCGCGCTTCATTCCTTTGGACATCATTGTCTTGCCACCGCGCTTCATGCCCTTGGACATTATTGTCTTGCCACCGCGCTTCATGCCCTTAGGCTTCTTCTTCATCTTCTTCATCATCTGTCTCCGCATAAAGGTTGTTGAAAACCCGTGAAGTATCATTCACATAGTTAGGGTCTTGTTTAGAGTGATGGACCCACTGGCTTGGCGTGAAGTCCGGCGGTCCTTCTCCTGTAGCAAACCACGCTGGATTTGTTACTCGAACCCGATTGTTTGGCAGGGCTACAATATTCCCTGTCCACGGTCCCGCATCCATCAACTCAAGCACATGACTTTGCTTGTGTTGGGCGGGGTCGTCCGCTACCTCTGTGTCTGTATAGTCGATAGTAAAGTAATACTTTGCAGGGAAAAAATTCCCATCTATCTTTGCTTGCCAAGGACACGGTGTGGCCCTGTTAAGAACAAACACAGAATGATGATGTGACTGACAGTCCCACGGTTGGGCTAACTCAGTCGGCATTGGTTCAGGCCACTCTTCAAATGGCGTATCACCTACGAGGGCGGTAAGGGGCATCCTTGCCCACATTGCACCACCATGCACATTTTCTTCTTCATTTTCACAACCAGTAAATAAAATTTGAAAGGTCAAGGTTCTCATTGGAAGAGTTGTCACAGCTATCGCCATGCCATGCAAAAACTCTCCATGATATCTATCAAAGTTAGTTGTGTATTCACGTCTTACCCACGTTTTAAAATATGGGATATTGCTTGTAATATAATTCATGTAATGCTTGGCACTATCCTAAAGTCTGAACGGTCCCTGTCTTCAGTGGCCGCTAAATCAAAATCCTCCTCATACATCTGTTTTAACATAGCTACCCTGTCCGCTGTGTCAGGATTTTTTAGTGCTAGTTGATATGCTAAACCAGCAACTATAGCTGGAAGAAACCTTGTTGGCGCATCAAATTGCGTAATAGAACCATTCACAGTGTCGTAAATTCTTCTGATGCGGTAATATACTAATGTATAGTTATTGTTATTTGGCACAGGCCAAACAGTAATCTTCGGTGCGGACACCAACCTTTCAACGTATATTTTTACTGGTCTGCCATCTGAATTTTTTGATGAAAGTGAGGCATATTCACCAAGACTCATTCTAGTTATAGCTAGGTCAGACTGCGAAGAACCTGTTCCTTCTCTTATTGAATGGTCAAGGATACTTACAGTATCTGCTGGTAATGTATATGTTGCTGTTCCAGAAGTTAGGGACAGTGTGCTTTCTTCTATTGTCCAAAGATTTATACCTCTGTTTGCAAAGTCCTGAGACAAAAGATTAAGAGAACGCCTTGCAGTGCGAAAATCGTTTCCTGAAAACGCACGGCCTAAACCAGCACGTTCATACGCTTCTTCTATTATTTCGTGGATATCAAGATTGAACGTAGCTGTTCCTGATGTAGCCATTCTTTAATACTTTCTATAGCATAGTCTTGTTCTTCGCGCTTTTCCTTAATGCGTTTTATCTTTGTCAACCTTCCCCGTTCGGAAACTGAAGTGCTTTTGTGTTGACGGTGTGCCTTCTTAATCCGGCGATAACACATACCCTACTTACGAAACTTCGCTGTTTTCTTTGCTATCCTTTTTGGTTGCTTGACGAATTGCTTTCCTGCTTTCGTCCCTTTTCTTTTTGCCCTTGATGTTGCGGCATATTCCTTTGAGGAGAGAGATTTAATCGCCTTCGTAGGCAAATAGCGTTCACCCGTTGCCTTTGGACCGATTGTGCTGTTCTTACCACTCTTGGTTCTCCATTTCTGCTTTGACCACTTTGACAACTTGTTAGATGATTTCTTCTTTCCAGAGTAAGTTCCACCAGAGTCCTTGTAGTATTTTACAGCAAGTTGCATGGCCCGTGCCGAATGTTTTCCACCCATCTTTGCCTTGGCTCTTGCCTTTGCCGCCGCCCACTTTTTAGGGTCTCTTTTAGTTGCTGTGCTACCTTTTGCCATTACATTCCCTTCAATACTGAAGCAAACCAGACAAGCCAAACAATACCGAGAACACCAACACACAAGACCAGTATAATACCAATTATCTGCACCAATTCTTCCCGTTGCCTCTTGGCTAATTCAATCTGTTTTTGCCTTTCCTTCCTAGCATTGCCCTGAAACTTTATCCAATCATGCCATAGACCCGGCCTACCGCAGTATATCATGTACTGTTTCAACTCTTCTTCTTTCGACTTGAGGGTTTCTAAAGCCATAAACTCCTCAATGTCAGAAGATTGGTTTGGGTCGCGAAACAGCCCGTGCTTTTTCTTGTTTCCTTTTCTCTGGAGAGTGTCCTTTGCGTTAACGAAATCACTTATCGCTTTACCCGCTTTTAGCAAATCTCCAGAATTGGCAACGGTTTGCTTAATAACCGCGAAGGCCGCGTTAGCCGCCATCAATTCTGGTAACACTCTTCCCCCCTATATGTTTTAGCTTACAGTAAAATTACCGCCCTTTGTTGCCGCGCCCATACCTCTGCATGGCCCTCCGTGTTTCATTTTCTTTACCCTACCACCGTACATCATGCCGGGTGTGCGTTCACGATTCATGGGGTTCTTCGGGTCAGCGTCATGGAAGTATCCATTCTTCTTTTTGAACTCAGCGAATGCTTGCGCCTTGGACTTTGGTGGTTTTGGGGTTCTGCTTTTTCGAGGGTTAACTTGTTCTCTCATGTTTGCACGACTTATCGTCATTTTATCCATCCTACAAATAAATGTGCGAGGGAGCCAACGACTCCCCCAATAGCAACCATAAGCCAGAAGGCACCCTTCCAGCGGTTGGCTTGCGCTTTCAGGTCCGACACCTCTTTATGAACATGACGAACCTCATCCGATAATGTTTTAATGCGTTCCTCTAGCCTAGCTAGTGTTACTTCTACCGACTCCATCAGCACTTCCACCTACGTCTTGCTTGTCGTAATCTACTGTTTGGATTTTTAGCCGCCTTTGGAAACTTTTTCATTTGACCCGCACTTCTGGCGCAGAAAGACTTACGCCGCTTGGCGTCCTTACTTCCCTTCTTGGGGTTACCAGTTACAGCAGTTTTTAACTTAGAACCGGGGTTCGCTTTGCGATACGCCGCAACGCCCTTTTTAGTCATGCCAGCACCCTGTTTAGTCGGTCTAAAGTTTCCCGACTTAACAGAAGTCTTTATGGGCTTTTCTTTTTTTCTAGGCATGGAACAGGGTTACGGAACTGATATTGGTGACATCAACATACACGTTTGTTGAAAACCTAATTCCGTCAGATGGTATTGTGAGAGTGTTACTCTCGTCTTCCCCTGCCTCTGTGGCTGGAACAGTCAATGTAAGTAGAGTTGTTCCGCTTGCACCGCCATCCTTCAGAACTAGCGAACCAGCATTGGATGTACGGATATAATAAATTGATTTTACCCGTGCCGCGTGGTTAACGGCAACGCCGTCTGCGGTAACGGTTGTTGCGGTAATGTCCGACATTCATTCCTCCGAATAGCAAAAAAGGGGGGCGAGTTGCCTCGCCCCTCTAAGGTGTTTAAGCACCCGGTGAGCCGTAGTAGGCCAGCGGGTCTGAGTAGCCAAAGCTGTAACGCTCACGACCTTTGTAGCGGACGTTACCAGTTTCGAAGTCGCCTTCCATTGAAGTCTTCATTGGAACACGAACGAAGTGCTTAAAGCCATTCGGAATGTCTGTTCCCAAGAACCATGCATCAACATCTGTCAAGTAGTGGTTGACCATGTAGCCACCCGGAATTGAAGACATTGACCGAATCGCATTGATGTCGTTCTTAGGAAACGTACCATCGCCAGTACCACCAGCAGTAGTAGAGAGTTCAGACTTCATCAAGCGTTCTGCAACGAACTGAAGGTCTTGCGGAACTATCAGCTTGGTAGGACGACCAGCAATCTTAAGACCACGTTCGTCTGTCCATTTGCCGATGGCAATGATGCCAGCTTCCAGCGAAGTTTCGTTCAGGTCCACAGCTACTGACGGACGGTTGCCGTTAGTTCCACCGTTTACGAGTGGGTGTGAAGCGTTGAACAGAGAAACGCCGTCACCGCCAACCTGACCAGTAAAGCCAGAGTTGAACAGGTCTGCGCCCTTTACTTCTTTTGTGTGCTGGAACGCACGAGCCAAGGCTTTGGTATAACGTGCAGACAGTGAGTCGTACAGGTTATCTTCAACAGCTTCTTCAGTGATGCTGAAGCCCATTGCCATTGTTTCGTGTGTGTAGCGGCTTGTGTAGGCTTCTTGTGCGTCATCATAAGTGATGGCGGCACCTTCATCCTTCACAGGAGCGGCACCAAAGCCACTCAATTTTGTTTCCTCTTCAAAGGAACGCTCTGAGTTTTCAACCTCAAAGCAAGCACGCCACTCTTCTGGGTAGCGTGCGTACTCCATGCCGAACAGTGCATTCAGACCCGGCAGGAGTTCTTTCATTAGCTGTGCGCGTGCAATAGCCATTTTACAACTCCCTTATGTTATCGCGTCTGCAAGGAACGCATGTTCGGTCTGGTTCATCATAACGATAACGTCAGTTTTAGCGTCACCGATTGTTGAACCCACGCGGTCCACGAAGTCAATTATCTTGAACAGTTCACCACCAACTGATGCTGTTGAAGCATCAAGCTGTACGCCAGAATTACCTGTTGTGGTAGAACCAGCTTGGGTCTGAACAAGGTCAGCAGTCATGCCGAGTTGCGTTTGTGCAATGGCATCATCTGCCTGTACTTCGTACAGTGTGAATGGATTGACAGAAACAATCGCCTTTATGTCAGAGGCGGCGATACTGCCGGGATAAAATTGCTTGTGAGTCAGTTGACCAGTGGCTGGGTCTGTGTATGACACACCCAAAAACACACCAATCGGATTGACTTCAGAAGCCACAGGTTCACGGACGATAAAACCATCGTCTGTGGAGTTTGCGGTATCAGCCAAACCAACTACGTCACCGTTGAAGATTGCTGTCGCATAGCCTGATTTAATGAGATATTCTCTAGTCGAGCCAGCAAACGGCATACCCCCAAGGAGACCAATCGGCTTCAAACCGCGAGGGGCTGAAGTAGCAGACATTTAAGTCCTCCTAGTTTCAAGGGTTAACAGCCCCTAACCTCATGTCAGGAGCCTTTTCCAAAGGACACACGACTTGTACGCTCTGGGGCGTTAATCGGCATCCGTGGGTTGGATTCCCTCATAAGCTGGTTGTCAACGGAAGTAATAGCGTCTTTTGATTGACGCTGGTAGTATTCATTGCGTTGAGCCGCCATGCTATCGGGCATCCGGCAGAGAAGCAAACCACCAACCTCTACTTTACCTTCAAAGCGGGGGTTCGGGTCAAGAACAAGATGTTCCATCTCAGGGGCTTCTTCGATTGGAACTGCTTCCCATCCCTCACGGAGTTTCTTGGAGTAGTTCATCGGGTCGTCTTGGCCCTGAGTTGATATGCGAACCCACTTAAAGGTGAAGCCATCCTTAGGGTAAGGGTCTGGCAACATATTAGGTGGTGACCAGTTTTGGGGGCGTAACTCCTGTTCACGCTTCTCTACAGAACGGGGGGTACGAGATGCTTTTGCTGTTTCGGACATAAAGATGTCTCCTTATTTATCAAGCGCAACAAACTGTTTAGCGTATTCCTCTAGGGGTACACCTAAACGCTTCGCTACGGCCACCTGTGAAGGTGAGAGTCGGACTTTTTTGGAACGGCCACTTTCGTTGCCACCCGGCGTAACTATAGTGTTACGATTAGAACTTGGCGTGTCCTGTGCCTCGTCCTGAAACTTATGAGGAAACTCCTCACGCATACGCCTGTCAATGGCATTATAGTAAGCATCACTGCTTATTTCTACGCCACTCTTCACAACCTCATCATGAATAGCGTATGCGGCATTGGTCATAACAGAATCTTTGTTAAACCAAGAATTTTTACTAGCCCACTCTACCGCCCTTTGGTCTGGGGGTGGCGCAATCGGGTCTAGTTCTTTATAATTTTCTGGGGCGGCTTGTCTCTTCATAGAGTCTAGTTCGCCTGTCTTGGATGTTGCCTTGAACATCCTTTCTTGCGCTTCGACTAGCCTATCAGAGTCACCCTCTTCATATGCCTTTTTATAGTCAGCCTTTGCCTTCTCCATGTCAGCCTCTATTCGGGCTTCCATTTCTGTGACAGATGATGTTGAAAACTCTTGTGCTTTCTTGCGAAGACTGTTGTTTTCGTCCATCACCTTTTGGGCGACTTTATAATACTCATCTCTTTGACGTTCTGCTTCACGTTGTTTGTGAACCAAGTCGTCTATACGTTTTTGAAACTTAGACGATTTCTTTGGTTGTTCGTCAGACTCAGCTAACTCTTGCCCAGAAACATCGTCTTGAACTTGCGCTTCAGTCTTCGGAGTTTCTTCTTCACTCTCCTCAACTTCGACTTCCAGTTCATCGTTATCCTTAATATCTTCTTCGTTCATGCTGTAGCCCTCGATACTTTGGTTGGGTCATCCACAACGGCAAGAATAGAGTCATCATTCATGACACGCATCTCAACACCGTCATACTCAAAGCGGTGACCAGCATACTTGCTGACCATCACCCAGTCTCCTTCTTGACACCACGGCCCAGAAGCAAATCTTGGGTCTGTCTCAGGATAGCAAGTATCCCCAACAGAAATAACTTTACCAACAATCGAAGCTACGTCTTCACGACTTTTAACTTCTCCGGGCAGTAGAATGCCGCCCTTTGTTTTTTCATCTACCTTTGGCATCACTATCAACAAGTGATAGCCCTTCGGAACTGGCGGGTTGTCAGGTATAACAACCGCACCCGTACTGTATACGGATGTCATTTTTACTCCTTTAGCTTTCTTAAGTTTGCGGTCAAGCTAGGCCGTCAATCCTCTTCGCTGGAGAGGTTGAGAAGGTTCAATAATTCCCTCTCTGCGATAGCCAAACCTTCTATTTGGCCTACCGTTCTTTGATATTCTTCAAAGGTTTTTGCAGAACCGAGTGCAACATTATCAGTTAACTCGTTCATGTAAGTTCTAATTATCTTGCGGCACTCGTCCGCAAAAGCATGAACGCTTGGGTCGCTCATGTACAACTCCTTGTATTTTATTTATAACACACGTTAAGTGGTCAATGTGTCAAAAAATTTAACGGCCCTTCTTAACAAGGTCGGCCTGAATTTTTGCCGCCGCTATTTCTCTTTGTTGCTGGAGTCGTTCTCTTTCAAGCTGGGTACGCATGTTAGCTTTTTGCAGTTCCACCTGTGCATCTTGCTGTGCTTCTGCCGCTTTTTGCTGTATCTTAGCCTGTTCTATCTGTAGTTCTGCCTGTTGCATTTGAACCACTGGGTCTTTTGCCGCTTGCATTTGTTGTTCCAATACAGCCTGTTGTTGTGCTTTTCCAGTTATTTCAGCCGCCGCTTGCGCCGCTTGTGCAGAAATGTTCATCTCTTCCTGTTCGGATAGGCCAGCTTCTTCATTTCCAAGTTCTGGTAAATCAGCACCAATCAATTCTTGTGCTTCATTTCTATACTTGTGGGCCATATGTTCAGAAATATGTGCAGAAATAATAGCTTGTATTTGCTTTGCCATCGGGTTTTGTTGCAGACTTGGGTCTTGCATCAGTGATGTATGTGCGGCGATATGACTGTCGTGGTCTTGATAAGAGAAAACCTTGATAGGCGCACCAGACATCGCTCTTGCATTCTCAGACACTGGGTCAAATGCTGGAACCTCTGTTGGGTCTGGTATGATATCTGATATGTTTTCTATACCAACTGTACTAAGGAAAGCCCTGTGAAGTTTACGCAAATCATATAACTGTGGTGCCTGTGATGCGGTTTGCATAGCGGCCTGTTGTTGCATAATTCTTTGTGCAAAACTTGTGGCATTCGGGTCAGAAACAGGAATTATATCAACACGGTCATCAAAATCAGACCCTGCAATTAAAGGGTCTTCACCAACTTCATAGGGGTATTCTGGCATTGACTCCTTAATGATACTTGAAAGAAGTTTAAACTCTCTACGCAAGCTGTTATGTAGTCTGGCATGAACCGCCGACATCACTTTCATAGAGCGTTCAATCAATGCTATGGTTGTTCCTACTGGTGCTTCTTGATTACCTTCACCTATATTCATATCAGCAATAGAAGCTATGCGGCGGCCCTCATCAACCAGAACTCCCATAAGTTGGGCAAGTGTAGGTGAAGGCTCCTTGAACGGTAAGGGTAAGATGTTATCGCGAATTGCACCGCCGGGCAGGTCAATATCTCTGAACTCGCCGGGTTCAATGGGGCGGTCATCTCCCTTGATACGCAGACCACGGGCCTTGAAACCAGCAGGTAAATTAGCCAGAGTACCAGCATCAATAAGTTGACGAAGAATTGATGTTGATGATTTTGCTATAGAGCCTATTAAATGGATTAGACCAAACCCATAAAAACCCAATCCGGGCTGAAACTTATAGTGAACAAAGTGTTGGAATGGTTCGTTTAATGGGTCACCCTCTTCGTAATTACGCCGAATAGATAAAATGGTTCCTGAGGAATGGTCGATTGTGACAACGTATGGCAAGCTGAGTCCTGTTGCTTCTCCATCTTTTGATGTGTGTTCAAATCCTGCGAGGTCGAGTTCAACGTGCATTTCGAGGAGTGTTCGGACATCTGTTTCCGAGACCTCTGTAACTCCTGTGAGTTCGTTGTATTTGGTCTGGATGTCGCTTCCTTCATCAGATGGGTCTCCTATATCTACATCTCTGTAGAACTCATTTAATTGCATCCTGCGAACAAAGTTATCACTCTTTCGCATAACATGTGTGTATCTAGGTGAAGATTTAATATCTGTTGTTTCGTAACTAACAACAAAATCTTCTGCTGGAACAAATATACTATCTGGTCGGTTGTGCTGTTGGTCGTAGTAAACCTTTCTAAAACCAGAGCCAGCTAAAGCTGTTTTGAATAGAAGTTGTTCTGTGGAAGGTCTGTACTCTTCTATCTCTTCGGTCAGCAAGTAGTTCATGTAGTCTTGAACTCTTCTGGCCTGTTCTTCTCTTTCCTTAGTCGTGTTCCCAACAACAGTTGTTCTGACTGGTCCGTTGGGTGGGAATATTTCCATCATGGCCTGTGAAACAAATCTAATAACTGCCTCACTAAGTATAGGGTGTGACACCCCAGTGGCACCGTCAAAAGGTGTGGTTCTGTCCTCTACCTTGACCCCAAGTAGGTCAAGGCCATCAATGTAAGCCTCTTCCCATTCTGCACGGGAAGCCCGGTCTTCATCGTATGCCGCTATTAAGTCTGATGAAAGGAGAGAAAGTTCAGACTCGTCCATATGTTCGGCTAAATTGGCATTGAAACCTACCTGAGGCTCTGCTGACATTGGTGTGAAGTCTATGACTACACCACCGTCATCGTCATTTATAATAACTGCTTCTGGATTCACGACACCTATTTCTAGGGCATTATCTTGCTGAATATCATCTTCTTGCATATTTAATCCTTAATAGTAAGGTGTACGTCTTGGGGGTTGCCAGCCCATATCTTCTTCTTCAAAGTCATTATAAAGACTGAGAAAGCCGCCTTGTCTAAACCTCATCAACGCCAAGGTCGTGCAGTCCACAAGGTCATCATGCGCCCCTTGAGGGAACGCCGCACATTGTTCAACCAACTCTTCAGCCCACCTAGTGCATGGGTGCCATACAATACCGTTGGCAAAGATGTCAGTGATTGAATTAACTCTCGACATTTTATCTTGACCGCGACTCGGAGTGTAATCAGTAACAGGAATACCTGATGCCCTAAGTTCCTGTATAAGCGGCAGACCAGCCGCTTTTGCTTCGATAAGATATCCATCAGGTTCATAAGCATAATAAAGTTCCAATGCGCGATTTTTTAATTCTGGAAACTCCAGCTTCTCGTTTACAGCGTCAAGCAAAATTATATTCGGTACGTTCTGACCGTCTTCATTGGGATGGTTGAACACACCCCAAGTCGTTATAGCTGAAAAGTCAGACCTAGCGTTTTTTGTATGGGCTGTATCTATTGACTGTATAATATAGTCACATACTGGTGGGTCTGGTTTTCTCCATTCCTTCCAGTATTCTCTTTTTATAAGCGCACCCTCTTCTGAGGTTGGCTTTTGCTGATACTGCGCTTCCCACTTGGATACTGGTAGTTCTGCTTTAAGAGCATCAAGTTCCTCTCTACTCCAAAAATCAGGCCAGAGTGGCTCTCCGTCTGCATATAGTGCAGGAAGTTCAATAACTTCCCATTTATCAGACCCCTTGCGTTCCTCTGATGAAGATAGTATTTGACCAGTTAAATCAAGCTGATGCCATCTAGTCATCACAATAATGATAGCACCACCCGGCTGTAGACGCTGTCTTGGGCCTGATGCGTACCATTCGTACACGCCATCAAAGTATTCAAGAGATGGACTGATACCAGCAGTCTCTGAGTGTGGGTCATCTATTATTAACAAGTCAGCACCACGACCAGTCATGGCACCACCAACACCCACAGCAAAATACTCTCCACCGCCAGACACATCCCATCTTCCAGCGGCTTTTGAATCTGCCCTTAGGGACACGCTTGGGAAAACCGACTTGAATGCATCGGTGTCGATAAGGTTACGAACCTTTCGACCAAACCTCACAGAGAAGTCTGCGGTGTGAGTTGCCGCGATAATCTTCTTGCTGGGGTCTTTACCAAGCATCCAAGCGGGAAGGAGCCAAGACGTAAGTTCTGACTTACCGTGGCGAGGAGCGATGTTGATGATGACTCGCCTCAACTCGCCGTTGGCTACCTTCTCAAATTTTTCCGCCATAATACGATGATGCGGCCCTTCCATAAAAGAAGGCCACATCGCTCTGACGAAGCCAAGAAAGTCGTTTCTCGCACCTTCCACCTTCTTGGCATCTGCCCAGTTGGCTAATGCCTTGCTGACTGCCTCGTAGTGTTGTGGTGGAAGTTTATCTAGGTTTTCTAGTATATTGCGTGCGGACGCTTCCATACATACAAAATATCATGTACTGGTGGCTCAATGCCTATATTTGTTATGTCTATTAGAGTACCCTTTGACACTATCGGTTGTCGCCAGAACCCTTCAAGGTATCATTCTCTTTGCGAACGCGTAGTTTTTCAATGTTGCGTATGGCAACGGACTCAAGGCCAAGGTCCAAATCGCTTGCTATCTGCGATACATACCACAAGACATCACCTAACTCTAAGCGAATATCGAGCCTATCATTCTGCGTGAACTCACCGTTCTTATCCCGTAGAACCTTCTTAATCTTATCGCAGACCTCTCCAGCCTCTGATGCTAGACCAAGGGCAGGGTAAATCAGCTTGTCCTTGTATATAGCTGTTTCTCGTGTCTTCTCTTGATACTTATTAAAGTCCATCATCATTTGTCTAACTCCCCAAACCAGAATCTTCGTATTCCTCAAACTGCCAATCAAGCAAATCAAGCCTGTCTTTATGTATTGCCGCTTTATCCAACTCACCCTGCACTGCTTCAAGTATGTCTGAATGTTCTCCTATGCCAGCAGGATTACTCAAGTAAACCTCAATATTTGCCATGTGAAGGTTCATGTTTGCTCTGGCATGTTCCTTAAGAACCTTGATTATCTCAAGGGACATTGTCATCTTATTCTCCTATTTACTCGTCACTAGCTGATGTAACTCTATTAATGCACCAATACTACGGTGTCCATCTCCACCTCTACGATATTGCTTATCCTTTATGGCTTCCTCAACAAGAAGTCTGAGACGCTCTGTTGGTATAATGATTGTACATATATCCGTAACAAAGGCCCATAACTCCGCCTCAGTTGTTTTGATACCAGAAGGTTTAGCATTGCACTCAAACTCAACATAAACTCTGTTTGTTTTGTGCGCTATGAAATCTCGCTTTACTTCTATTGTATCGCCTTCAAGAAGTCCCCCTAACCACCTTTCAGCTTCCTGACCTCGTTTTAAATCATACCGAAAGTCAGTGCAATAAAGCATTACTTATCCATCTCCTTTATCAGCCATTCGAGATACCTCTCACACTTTTTTAAATCTTGTACCCCGTTCTTGTAGCGGAACCGCCATAAATATTTAATGGAATTACCCTGACAATAAAACGAGAAGCCTTCCGGCCCTAACGCGGCACGGATGGCTTCGATACATTCTATACCTGCCTGATTGTAATGAGACGGATGGTCAACTAACTCATCAGAAGAAGAAGTCTGCATCTTTTCGGCGTTCTGCCTCATTAATTCGTCCTGTTCTCTCAGGTCGTTTAGCTTCGCCTGATACCACCCCACCCTCTGCGGCGGCTCTTCTATTTTTTTCGATGACAAGTTGACGGCACGAATCTTCCCACTGTCCACCGTGGTGGATTGCCTGACCTGTTCCGAGGTAGACCCATGTGTCGTCACAGGCTCTGAACCAATCTCCGCATCCTTCGCACTGGATTTTTTGCGTGTTCGTACTTCTTTTTGAGTTTTTTGCATTACGCTTCCCCCTCACCAACTGCACTCTCTCCCTTATTTCCTCTAATCGCGGTCTCAGCCCCCATCAGAAACAGTATCCATGCCTGTTCATCATCTGGTATATCGAAAGCTGATAGATTTGCTATAGCCATAGAGAACCATTTTACCATGCGGTCCTCATCAAAGTCTATTTCTCCCTGTTCGTCTTCCCAGATTAGGTTACCTTGTGTCTGCATGAGGGGTTGCCTCTTCTCTAATAGGGAGGAAAAAGGAATTAGCCAAGGACAACCCCCCATCTCCAGCGATGGCCTTTGACCACAAGACACATTAACTTATCAATGAATCAGGGGTCAATGAAAATTTTACAAAAAATTTTTGACCACTAGGATTCCTTACCCTTTTCCTGCGTTTTGGGGGTAACGGTCAGCAAAAGGGGTTGCACTTTGTCAGTTTTTGTGGATTATTGGTGTGTAATAGTATGTATAGTGTATGTGCGTGCGCGGCGGCACAGGGGGGGTGGGCGATGGACACCTTTAAATTATGTCGCGCCAAGGTACACCCCGATTTTCTGACATTGCGTGGCGGCAGAGAGGGTGCGTTGCCCTTCCATAATGCACATTATGCGACATTATCTGCCAATATCCTTATTTATCAAATAGTTGCACCACGTTATCATCCGCTAGTGCGTCCGCAATGGCCTTTTGCAGTTCTGTTTCCGCCTCTTTTGTCGTGATTTTCTGGGTAGTTTCCAGTTTATCGGCCCCAAATGCATCCACCCCTTGCAGTTTCCCTATCAATTCCCACGCCCTGACCCTTGCCGCAGGGCTTTCTGCCATCTGGGCCTCTGTCAGTAGCCCGTCTGTCACGCGTTGACGCAGTGAGACCCCCTGCAAGCGTTGCTGTTGCACAATATCAGCGTTTAACTGGTCAATGCGCTGGGTTATGTTGAGGTTATCCAGCAACCGACATGCTTCAGCCCTGATGCTGGCTGGCTTCATTTTATCAGTGTCATACGCTTCCCTGTATGCCGCACTGGCATTGCCTTTGCTGGCCCCATTAACATACGCCTGACAGAATGCTTCCTGCTTTGCGGTCAATCCATGACCCGTGGTGTTCTTTTTACTTGCCATTGTTTTTGTCCCTTCCCTTGCATTGTATCATTCCCCTATAGGTCAGTGTGGCATTTTCCGCGCCCTTGCAGGGCTTCACCCCTGTCTAAAATTTTTTTGACTTTTTTTTCATCTACCCCTTGAACATGTCAAACATCTCACTATATCGAGGTGACGGGCCACTTTTGGCCCTTGCCCCACGGTTTCGGGGTTTCGCTATTTGACACTGTGTATCGCGCAGGGCTTCGGCCCTCACTAGTCCGCCCTCTGGCATGTTGGCAGTTGGGAATGGGTTGTGCTTAAGGTTGTCTCTGGCATCCACTCCATCCCGCCCAATACTCCGCATAGACTGGTCAGGCGTTCTTCAAAGCGCGGCTATTTCTCATTTGAATATCCTTTTTACTTGCTACACCAGCAACTTGTCACCAGACCCCTTGGACTCGGTCACTGTCATCACGGCGTGTTAGACCCTACGGGAAACGGTCACTGTCTCAGGTGTAACGCTAGACCCACTGGAACTGGTCAATGGTCCGCAGGGCTTTAGTTTGTAGGACTTTCATGCCGTACTAGAGCCACTGCCTTCACAGACCCCCAGACAGGGCAGGGTAATCACCCCCGACATACAGCGTTTTTTGATACTGAACAGACCCCCGTACAGGGCAGGGCTTCGACCCCGCTACTGGACACTATGGATTCACACCCCCAAAACGGGCTGACAAGTTGGCAATACGCAACCCGTATTGTTTGAATTAGAATTGGACAACGCCCGATTAGACGGCGGCGGATGTCTCACTGGTAGAATGACCCACTTAACGGGTTAGCCCTTCGGGGCTGGGCAGTGCTGACTGCCCTATTGCACCAAGCATTCCGCTACCGTGGAACACAATGACACGGTCAGCCGAATTGCATCAGCCAGCGACACGCTACCCTGACAGGCCAGAGTTACTGACAGGCTGGGCAGTCGCTGAGAGAAACAGTTTCAGGCGGCAGGGCTTCGGCCCTGTCACCTTGTAAGGGCAAGGTTTTCTCCCTGCCTTGTCCTTACACGGTGAACACTTCACCGCATTTGAAACTGTCAGAAAGGTAAAAAAATGAAAAAGACTTTCACTTATATGCGTCATGCAATCATCCGCAAAAATGACAAAGTCACATTGAGAATTGGTAAATATATGACTATGGAATTGGCTGACGTTGAGGCCGCTGTCGCGTTCATCGATGACAGTATGCTTCAAAGTCTTAAATCACACGCCCAGCGGACAATGGACCTTATGGGGGTTGGTAAAGACTGGCAACTGAAGACAATTCATAGCCGTTCAAATGGTGACAGACGTAAGTCTGGCAACAGTGAGGGGTTGCATACAGTGCTTTATAGCTTCTCAATTAGAGAAGAATGCTACACTGAAATGCTTCACTTCGATGAAATGATGACATATTTGACTGGCCTCAAACATGGGGCTGAAACAACCCTCGCACTTAGAAAAAAGGTAAGCGCATGATGAACACAAAAGAACAGGTATTGGCCGCCTTCAAGGGCCAGATTGTTAAAGCGCACTTCATCACTAAAAATGGTGGGCGCGACTTCTGGGGCGTCCTCAAAAGTGAGGCAAGAGACCCCGACAATATCGTGACTGCGTATGATTTTAGAAAAAAAGCGTATCGCCGTTTCGACTTGAACCGTCACTTTGCCATTTATAATCGCGGCAAGGTGGCCTCAACAATCCTCAACCCCGTTGCACAAAACGTGCCTTGGAAAGGGTAAGCGCATGAAATATTGGATACTTGTTGAATTTACTGGTTTTGATGGAAGTCAAAGGCAGGGTGATATCGCAATTTGGTCTGACTACAAAAATTCTGGGCATGTTTATGACAGTCCAGCCTATAAGGTAATCGCAACTTGTGACACCTTCAAAGAAGCCTTGGCCTATAAACGTCATGCACTTCTGCACAAAAAGTGGAGAGAGAAATTCGTAGCCGATAAAATTGTTTGGCAGTTACCAAGTGAAGTGCCAGCATCGAATAAAGTAAAAATCGTTGCTGACTGGAAAAAAAGAAAGGAAATGAGATGCAAAAAGAGATAAATCGGCAAGAGTTTTTTGATTTACTTTGGCAAGCTGTAAAAGATACCAACCTCAACTTTGAAGAGCTATTAGAGGATGATGGCGAGGGTAGTGTGTTTGTTAAATTTACGGGAGTTAAAAAAGAAAGGGAAAAAATATGAAATTCATTCTGTTCATTCGACTGGTCAAAGAGATATCTTTTGCCTGTCTATGCTGGGGGCTGGCTCATATTGCTGGCTTCCAAATGTTTCAGGGCCAACTGGACTGGGTATGGTGGTCCGCTACCATATGTGGTTGGTGCTATGTTATCTCCGCCTTGCAGACTTTGGAAGTTATGGCTGGGGGTTCAGTGCGTAGACTATTGTAGTCTTCGCCACTCTGTGGCTTGATTATTTTCAATCAGCCATTATCTAGTAAATGTTAGAAGTAGTAGAAGGAATGCAAACACAATGACTACAATCATTCAAAAATCCGCTGTTATCGTTCGCCTTAATATCCGCATGTGCGGTTTTGAAAAGACAGACAAGGACGTATCCAATGAGGTTGCTGACAACAAGTCAGCGGCTGATGATGCTGGGCGTTATGTCAAGAAACTTTTCGCTGGCAACCCTATCCTCAAAGATATCAAGAAAGTGCGCGGCAAGGCCCGTAACGTCAACAAGGCCCAAACACTTCCATACTTGGACGGTCAGGACTTGTTGCCCGTGCCTAACTTTGACAAGCACTCTGAATTGATGACTGATTACAAGGACTTATTTGACGCCTTGTGTGAGGACTTCTTCGCTGAATACGAGACACACAGAGATGCCCAACAGGCACGGCTAGGTGACTTGTTTGATGCAAGCGAATACCCGCCTGTATCTGTTCTGCGTGGAAAGTTCCAGTTCAATATATCTTATGAGCCACTGTCAGACGGTAACACGTTCGACAAAATGTTTGGCAATGCAGAAATGGAACAGCAGTTGATTGCTGATGCAGAAGCGCAGATGCAGTCACGCATTGACGATGCAATGCACAAACTTTATGAACGTCTGCTGAAAACTGTGGATTGTTTCAATACTGCCATGCGGACATACAAGCCAAAGGCTGGCAAGTCTAAGGCAATGAACACCTTCAAAGATACAATCGTGGGCAACATGGTGGATATCTGTGAAGTTCTGCCTCGCTTAAACCTGACAGGCGATGCTGACCTAGCCAACTACTGTGAACTGGTCAAATCAAAATTGACCAACTATGACGCGGCTGACCTTCGCGAGGATGAAAGTCTTCGCAAAACAGCGGCTGACGATGCACAGGCTATTCTCGACCAGATGTCAGGGTATGGGCTGGCGGCATGAAGGACTGCCAGCTAGACATTGAGGAGTGTATCCGTATGAAGACACATGGAGACATTACTAAGTGGGTGACCATGCGTAAACGTGCATGGGATGAACACCGAAAAATATGCCGTAGGCAGGGGGTGAAACCCCTGCCTTGGGAAACTTTCAAGCGTGTGGTCATGAGGCTGGACGCTTTTCAAGAGATGGTGGACATGGGTGTGCTTCAAGCTAGACGCATCACCGCATCTGCCACCATCATTCCCCTGTTGTCTAACAATACTTGACATTGTAAGTTGTTAGACTTATATCTGTTTTGTCAGTAGGAGAAAAACATGCAAAACACAGAAATGAATATCGCCACCGTGAAGCCTTCTGAATGGAAGGACTTCATCAAAGTCTGCCTATCGGCTGACCTTCCGACTATGACTTGGGGTGCCTCAGGTATTGGCAAGTCAGACGGTCTTCGCCAAATTGCTGAAGAAGAGGGTTACACAGATGTCATCGACATTCGACTGTCAGTGACTGACCCAACTGACCTGAAGGGCATTCCTGTCCCTGATGTTCAGGCTGGGTTCGTGCGTTGGTTGCGTGACCAAAGACTTCCGACTGACCCAAAAGCAAAAGTGATTGTTTTGCTTGACGAGGTCAATTCAGGAACACCCATTGAACAGGCAATGGCTTATCAGTTCACTCTCGACAAGGCTATTGGTGACTATGTCCTGCCAGAAAATTGTCGTATTGTGTGCGCTGGCAACCGTGTGTCTGACCGTGGTGTTGTCAACACTATGCCAGCCCCGTTGCGTAACCGTCTGGTCCATGTAGAGTTGGTGCCTGATGTAGATGACTGGACAACATGGGCCAGTCAGAATGATATCGTGCCTGAGTTGGTTGCGTTCGTTCGCTGGAAACAGGACCAGTTGCATCACTTCGAGCCTGAGTTCACCGCGTTTCCATCGCCGCGTTCTATCGCAATGCTGTCCAGCATTATGAAGAAGCGTCCATCATCATCACTTGAACATAAACTGGTCGAGGGCTGTTGTGGTCGTGGCTTCGCAATAGAGTTTACTGGGTTCCTAAAAGTGTTCCGCTCACTGCCTGATGTTCAGCGTATCAAGACTGACCCTGACAGTGTTGAGGTTCCGACTGACCCATGTACCCTGTATGCAATGGCATCCAGCGTGGCTCGTATGGCAGACGCAACCAACATGGACAACGTCATGAAGTACACCAAGCGTTTGGGCCGTGAGTTTCAGATGCTGGTGCTTGGCGATATTGGTGCGCGAGACAAGAACCTGTGCAAGAACAAGTCATTCATCGAAATGAACTGTGACCTGAAGAAACTCGCACAGTCCTAAAGAAAATTTGACGGGGGCATCAACTTGTCCCCGTCATGTGTTACAATCTAGTTGTGAGGTAGAAAATGCAAAACGATATCCAAAACGTCATCGACAAAATCAAAGTCGTCACACTTCTGCATCAGCCATTCTTCGGAACTGGTGCATCTAAACTTGAGTGGTCAGTAGATAATGACCTCACTCAGACAGCTTGCACTAATGGCAAGTTCATTAAATTCAATTCAGATTTTCTTATGTCCCTAGACCAGCCCAAGCGTATCGGCCTGACTGTTCATGAAGTGATGCATGTATATGGCAAGCACCACCTTCGCCGTGGCAATCGTGACCCTGAACTTTGGAACATTGCCACTGACTTTCAAATCAACTTGTGCATTCAGGATGCTATTGACGCAGAAAAGCAAAGGCGTGGCGGCGTGTCATGTATGGAGTTGCCTGAAGGTGCGTTGCTTGATGACAAATATCGTGGCATGTCGGCAGAAGATATCTATTCCACTCTTGAACAACAGCCGCCTCATATCAATCACAGAAAAACTGGTTCATGTGATGGTGACGGTGATGGGCCAACCTCTGGCAGTTGTTCAGGTGATAAACCAACCGCAGGTAACAAGGCTGGGACAACTTCTGATATTGGTCAGTCATGGGGTGATGTTATCGACAGCCCTGCTGGTTCCGCCGCTGAGATTGCGGATGAGGAACAAGAGATTGAGGTGATGGTCGAACAGGCGCACAACCTTGCCAAGTCTCGCGGCAAATCATTCGGTGCGGCAGAGGCGTTGGTCAGTTCATACAAGAAGCCAACCGTTGACTGGCGTTCAGTCATTCGTGCAATGATGCAGTCAATCAGCAAGGTGGACTATACATACCAACGTCCGCACAAGTACGGTCATCATATCATGTCATCTGTCGGTGCGTTCATTCCCGACTATCATCGTGAGAACGTGGGCGAGATTGTCCTAGCCATTGACACATCAGCGTCTGTTACTTGGGATGAGGTGCAACAGTATCTGGGTGAGTGTCAGTCCATCATGGAAGAACTTCAGCCAGCCAAGGTTCACATCGTTCAGTGTGACGCCCGTGTCCAGCATGTTGATACATTCGAAATGGGTCAGCCCTTGTCTATCGACAAGGTGCATGGTCGTGGCGGTACAAACTTCCAGCCAGTGTTTGACTGGGTGGATAACGAGATGGACACCAAGCCAATGGCATTGGTGTACCTGACAGATGGATATGCACCAGCACCATCTGTCCCTGACTATCCAGTGTACTGGGCAGTCACTTCAGAAGAACAAGGTCACCTGTTTGGTGAAGTTGTTTCGGTCAACATCAGTCAGTAGGTAAGGGGGTGATAGCTATATCCTACAAAATTGAAAAGGGCATACCTTTCGAGGACGCCCAACCGCATCGCAAGATATATAAGCGTAAGTCTCGCTTTGATGTCTTGAACCAGATGGAACCAAACGATAGCATCGTAGTTTCATCTAAGCGTGAGGCTGGTCTGGCCCGTGCGTTTGCTACACGCAACGGGTTCAGGGTCAAGACTAAGCGCATTGATACACGCAAGTATCGTGTATGGCGTAACGCCGACTAAATAGTATGAGGGGCGAGGACGGGTTCCCAAGGTTTTCGCCCCTCTCCAACTCTGTCAGAAGGAATGCAAAATGTTTACAGATAAATACATACAAGACACATTGACCAGCAACGATGTGAAGCAGGAAACGAAAGATATGTTGCGGTACTATCTCCACAAAGAAAATGTAATGAGACTGTCACCATTCTTCAAAAGACTTGGCACAGATTTTTCTAAGATAGAATTTCGGTCGGGTAAATATAGAGTTAATGGCATACTTCCCAACGGTGCCGATGCTTTCAGCGAACAGTGGAGAGGCTTTGCGGATAGTGTGGTAGACTTGATGGATGCTAGAGAGGGGTTCAAGAGAAGAGGTGAAGCATACGGCCTTCTCCCTCTACTTCATAAGGCAAAAAGTGACAATCAATATACAGAGGTTGGTGACAAGACACATTGGTGGATGCACGACCTCAAGTATAAAATCAGACCTAATCTGGATTGGTCGTTAAAGTGTGGCATCAGTGAAGAAGGCAAGTCTTACATGCGACTGGAAGCAAACGTGCATGTAGATGTTAATGGTAAGATTTCAAAGAGTGTCCATTATTCCGATGGAACTGACCATGATATTCGCATTCCTGTTCCGTTAATGTGGCACAGACATTTACTACAGATTGGTCAATCTGTGGTGAACAACAAGATTGTTTTGTCTGTCCGCCCACTTGGTATGCACGGTGATGTAGAAGGCTTTGCCGCCAAGGTTGCTAGTAAAGGACTAAAGTCATGGGATTGGAAGGTTGAGGACGTATACCTTGGTAAGTTCTTAGACACTGTGCAAATTTGTAAGTCAAGACTACACATTCAGTCAGTTGCAAAACGTAAGGCATCATCTGAATTTACTGATGAGATGCTGGCGAGTTTCGACTAATGAAAAAACGTATCAAAGAGGTAAAACGTATCGTCAAAAATGAGGGGCTTGATATTATCAACATCAAGCAAGGTAAACACCTCAGTCTAACTGTTACTGACGGGTCAGTGGTATTTAGTGTGACTACTCCATTCACCCCGTCATGCAGTAGGACGTTTCTTCAAATGCGTTCTGATTTAAGGAGAGGTATCCGTGAAGCGAAAGCAAAACCCTATAGCTAAACTTTTAGTTAGCCCGTTGTTCAGAAAAAGAATTGTCAAAAAACAAAAAGGAAAGGGCAGTTATGAAAGAAAAGAAAAGCACCGAAAAAATAAAGAGAAGGTTACAGAATATGAGATATAAAAATATAACCGTGTTTACTGGGGCTGGTGTATCAGCCGACAGTGGGCTTCCAACATTCCGCGAACCAAATGGACTGTGGGATTATCATAACCCAGATATTGTTTCGAACAGTGATGGTTTTGAACTTAACCGTGAAGAGTTTATGAACTTCTGGGATACAGTCAGGGGCGAGTTCCTCAGTGAGAACTTCAAACCAAACAAGGCACATGAGTTGCTTGCCCGTTGGGAATACATTCAAACTTCAATAGGCGGTGAGTTCAACCTAATCACAACCAATGTGGATAACTTACATGACTTGGCTGGTTCCAGTGACCCCATCAAAATACACGGGGATATCTTGGCTGATGGTCGTGAATACGAGTATGTGGTAGAAGGTCAGTTGTTTAGTTGGAAGATGCCAGACGTTGTTTTATTTGGGGACACAACAAAGAGACAGAAAGATATGTGGGACGCTGTTGATAAAACAGACCTGTTTGTTTGTGTTGGCTCGTCATGTTCCCTTGGTGAGGGGGCCGTTGTACAAGCCGCAAAACGTAATGGTGCTGTAACAGTTGAGATAAATCCTAATCCAACATACACAAACTTTGATGTCGTCATTGAGAAATCTGCAACAGAAGGCATAGCAGATTTATCAACATTAGTTATGGGTGCAAAAGGATGAAAAGCAAAATACAATTAAGGTATGTTTTGGCGCGAGATAAATTCCGCAAGAAGCATGGTAAATTTGATATAAAAAATATAGGAGAAGGTGCTAATCATGAACTGGTCGGAGACATGCTTAAGCTGGCCTACCATTTCGGAGAATGGCGAGGTCAACATAGGCGTAACCTCAAGAGTAGAAACTACCAGACAACCTACCGCATTAAAAACCGCGAGAAGGTGCGAACATATCAGAGGGACTACAAGAGGAAAATTCGTGGACACAAGACCACAATGTACACATATAGATTGTCATAAAAAATCTGATGCAACAATAAATGACTATCATTATTGTGCATATCACGCACTACAAAAACAACTTGAAGAGCGGGGCGCGTGAATGTCGCCCCCTTTTTTTTATTATTAACTTGTCAGTAGGAGAAATACGGATGAGTGTTTGCAAACAATGTATAAAACGTAGGGGTGAAATCAACTGGCAAAACTACCCTTACATACGCCCTCACCTTCTTTGGTTAGATGACAATGGTATATATCACTTCTATCCAGAGTATGAGAATGTAACATATTGCAGAAAGGAAGTTGTTTTAAATACAGCAATGTTCAACCATAACTGTGGATATATTCCAGAGGGTGTGTCTTAAAGACGCAAAGTTAAAATGAAGGAGAAAACAGATGCCTAAGTACAAAGTAACCGCCACGATGGACGTGGGATATGAACTAATCGTAGAAGCACCTGATGAGGATACAGCTTGGGAGATTGCCAAGGATACAGACGATATGTCTCAGTGGGTCAAAGCAGATGATGGTCACGACTGGACTATGGAAGATGTTTGGGAGATGAAAGATGAATAACTTATATAAACTGGTCATGGACAGTAAGCATAATCCATTGCGAAACATTCCAGACATAAATACAAGACACATGATTATGCAAGTGCTGGCATGGATGTGGTGCATCATATTCAGTATGTATCTGGGTAGCATTGTTGCCTTTGGCATCAGTGCCATGATACATGCAGTTGTGATAGCAGGTGTGTTCATTACAGTGGGTGTGTTTGAGACAGCCAAGCGTAGGCCACAGTATTTTGGTGGACTGGGCCGTGGTGCAGGTGGAGAGCATGAGTAAGTGTGAAGACTGCACATACGATGAACGTGGTATACTAACACATACCTGTGGCCCTTGTGAAGAAGAAGCTATCAAGGCACGGATTAAGTGGTGGCAGGATGGCAAGAGAAAATTAAGGGAGAAAGACCACGATGGATAAACTATTGAGAAAGCTAGGATTAAAGGATGATTATGGCTACTGTGACCCAAGCATTGTTGGGTTCATTGTAATCTGGTCTGCATTTGGTTACATGTTCTATGCTGTCATAGTTGGGATTATAGAAAGGATAATGGGGTGAAAGAGTTTGCGTTAGTTATAAGTATGTGGGGTCATACAGGTGTGGAGTGGGAATTTGTTGGCAATCAATCTATTATGAGAGAAACCCTAACACAAGAACAGTGTGAGTTTTTTGCACATGAAGAAATGTGGAGTCACGATAACCAGAACAAGTATTATAAGATACTTATTCAGTGCTATCCAACTGATTGTGCAGGTAAGGATGAGTGTTGAAACAATTATCTATACAACTAAAGATACAGTAAGTTGTACAGGTGAATTAAATGACCACCCTCTAGTTTATTACTCTGTTCCTGAAACAGGGTATGTAACTTGCGGATACTGCGATTTAAAATTTGCAAAGCAAGGAGTACAAGCAGATGACAAAAGGAGTTACGATAGAACTTGAGAGGTGGAACGGTGAAGTAGGCCGTTGTCAGAAAGACCACATTGTAAAATTACAAGAGAATGGTTTTGGTTTTTGTGTTGAGTGTGCTAATGAAATAGATGGCTACTCTACACTATATGTAGCACCAAAAGGTTTTGAAACCCCCGGTGCGCCAACAGATTAAATAGTAGTGGAGTAGTTAATGACTGATTGGAAGAGTGTAAATGATGAGATGCCTGAGATTGGTCAGAGGGTAGAGTTTTTCTTTGCCCCAAAACCCGACTTTATTATTGAGGATACTGGCATCTTTCGAGGTTACTATGTAGATGAAGACGGTAAAGAGTGGAAGGATATGCACATCTTTACTGGTGATAGTGGTGGCTGGTTAACTGGTGACGTTACTCACTGGAAGCCACTTCAACAAAAAGAAGAATAGTAAGGGGTAAAAAATGTTAGATTTGATAAAATTTCAAGATGGTCATTATGAAGCAATTACTGAACTTGCGGATGGAAGCGTGGAGATGAGGACAGCCACTAAAAAAGAGATTGAACGCTTTGAATGGTTTGAAACGCAACCAGATAACGGACGTAACTGGATGCCTGTATTTGGCAATATTTCAACAGACTAAAAACGAGGAGAAAAAGAAAAGGGCGGCTCAGTTAATTCCTAAAACCGCCCTAATCCGTCAGTAGGTAGTATGGGTAATGCAAAACCCATACCAATAATATACTGTGTGCAACGCCCCACATCAAGCCCAAAGAATAAAGCGAGTACGCTAAATATATCTGGCGTACTTGCCCATCACTTTTTCTAATTCATTTAATGCATCTCTTAACATAACCAGACCGTGTCTTCGGACACCGCCACCATATTTCTTTTGTTGTTCTCTCATACTTTCATCGTACACCACAACATTACGCATGACAGATAGATAATCAGGTGATGTCTTTGATTTAATAAAGTCTTCTACCTTCCCTAAAACCAACCGCGCTTCTGCTTGTTTATTAGATATGACAGGCTTACTTGTTCCAACTCTCATTTTTCCTATTTGACTTACAACATGAGGGGATGCTTGTGCCATTAAAGCAAGGTTGTAATACCAGTTTGCCGCGCTGTGCTGGGCGATAGTTACCTTTCCATCCAACATGTATCGGTCAATGGTTCTTTGGTCAACCCTTCTCATGCGGGATTTTGTTTTATCCGCCCATTCAACACGCATAACACCAGAAGGTGTGTGAACAAACTTGTCTTTAGACTTCTTCGTACTCATGGAAGTGTGCCGTTTCTTCATCGTATGTGTATAAAACCTGACCGCGCTTACCAATGACATCCTCGTATCTTGACTTAGCTATCCGTGCGGCAGTGATGCTATTGTTTCTGTGAATAATAAGACCAAGGTCTGCTTTATTATACCACATTGCAGATTGTTCTATGTCATACAAAGTTGGTATCTCCACATTACCGTCCTTATCTTTGTTAATTTTTCTAGGGTGTGCAACCACTATGATATGAACATTGTGCTTTGATGCAAACCTTTTGAGGTTTTTTATAAACCAGCCAATGTAAATTGTCATACTCTCCCCCTCAGTGTTATGTTCCATTTCATTGAAGGGGTCTATAATAATTACATCGCAGTCTTGCTGTACGACAGACGCTGACATCTTTTCGAGAAGCCAATTTATATCCACACTATCTTCCCAGCTTGGATATATAACTCTAAAATGCCTATCCAGCCACAGATTAAACTCTTTTAAGTCAGCATCACTGACATAATTTGTATGAGTTGGTGCAATTTTATTTTTATATTCCCAAAACCACCACTTACGCAAAGCCCTGAGGTGGTCTGTCTGCGGTGCTTGTTCAAAAGAAGCAAAGCAAACACGCATGTCGTGGCTCTTTACCAACTTACACATCATATGATTGAGGAAGGTTGATTTACCTGAGGAAGGGACACCTGTAACAACTGTAAAATCACCACGCCTTAACTTAAAATGATAGTCAAGAGACCCCATCCCAAGATTATATACTGGTCTCTCGTCTATCTCTGGCAGTTCATCAAATCTGTAAACACCATCAACTGGAAACCATTTAGCCCTTGCTATAGTTTCTGTAATCCCCTTCTCCCCATATAACTTGAGGGCATCGTTCAGGTCTTTACAATTTTTGGGGTACGAAACAAACTTGCATCTTGTCTTGCCAAGCCTGATAGCTAAGTCATCCCTCAGAACCTGACCATTTGTGTCACCATCAGTGCAAAGAATAATTTCTTTGCAGTCTTCAAGTAACTCCATAATGTCTCTTATGTATGAATATTTATGGGAAACACTGTCACGTTCAGGCTCTATATTTTTTGATGGCGCACCATCGGGTACAGATATTGAACGAACAAACCCACACTGAACTGCGGCTATGCAATCCCATTCACCCTCTGTTATAATGACTGGTAAATGTTGGATGCTATCATCCAGCAGGACGTCCCTGTTCCAAACAACCTTTTCGCCACCCTTGTCCTGTGACCAAGACGGAAAGTTACTGGCACCTAAATAGTTTTTATACTTGTGATTAACTGTCTTGCCGTCCCTTAGATAGGGTAAGGCAATAACTTCAGTACCATGTTGACTTGAGGTGTAGACCCCTAGATTTATTGCGGTCTCTACGTCCAGACCTCGCTCCGCTATATAATCTGTTGCTTGTTCTGTTAGCGTCATCGAATCCTGACCGCCATCCACAGTTATGGCAGATGACATATATATCTCCTTCCTCTGGGTGACGAACACCCAGACACCTATCTGACTTCTTTCTTCTGCTGTCCGAACACTTTGGACATCTACATCTTCTCCAACCACTAAATGTTCCGCTTTGTAGTAAGTCGTCTAACTCAGTACTAAACGCTTTGTGATGGTCTAAAAACCTATCAACCACTGACATTAAAAACTATCCCAATCCTTTTTAAAGACTGCCGTATCAGAAGTGTCCTTTACCTCAAGCCAATTTTCCCAATGCCCTTCAGATAAAAACTTCTTTGGGTTATAAACAAACTGACCATCAGACTTCTCAGCACCATAGTTTTTTGCGGCAGTCAGTAACTGGTCAATGGTTGCACCAGACTTTATGGCAGTCGCGTATGCACCATGTGCGGAACTCCTACCAGTTTTAGGCCAACGCCTTGGCTTACCATTCTCCATCATACCTGATGGGTACGCCGCCCAAAACTCATCCCAGCCAGCTATATTATTTCTTTCTTTATTATTTATTTCTTCTTTATGTGTCAACTTCTGTGCGTCAGGTGTGTCACTTCTGTGTCCGTTAGATTGATATTCTTCATAATTACAAACGGTTACATGTGTCAATCCTGATGTCACCTCTGTGACAATCATGTGGCATGATTCAAGACGTTTAAGGAACCTTGAAACCTTCTTAACATCCCAATTAACATGGATGCATATGTGTCTGAGACTGGTAAAGAAACAACCCCTGCTTACCTTCAACAACTGACCGTTAATGTAGGTTTCAGTGTCGGCCCACGCGGCCCTCTCAATAATAGAAAGCCACACGATACGTTCATCGTTGTCTTTAAGAACGGGGTTATCCATCCAACCCCTATGCATTTTGTAATATCCACCCGACTTCATAGCCCATCAATAAAAGAAGGGTGGGAACCTGTCAAGCACCCACCCTTTATTTTATACGCCGCAACTGCCGCCGTGTTGCGTGATATCACATATGTCATGGGTCTCCAAGGCTTCCTCAAATTCTGTTCCCAGCTTTTCTACAGCTTCCTTATAGGGTACAGAAGTTAAAGGCTGACCGCCTCGCGCACCGTCAGGGTAGCATGTAAACCCTCGAAGACCGTGGGCATACTTGGCAAGAGTGTCTGCAAACTGTTCAACAGTATCCTCATTGTTTAAGGGTGAACCCCATGAAGGCAGATTGATTGTAGACGATATTGACATGTCCACATAAGACTGAACATCAAACTGAAACTTCATCCGGCGTTCGTAGTCTTCAGCCAAATCAATCGCAGACTCAATCTTGTTAGGGTCTGCACCATAAACATCAATCATCTCTTGCGCGGCGGCATCGACCACATACTGAAAGTGCCATCGATTGTTTTTAAGATAACGGCGTTTGTATGCGACAGCAAAAATTGGCTCGACACCTGTCGTGGTGCCAGCAATAATTCCAATAGTTCCTGTAGGTGCTACCGCACGTTTGGCGATGGGACGAGAGATACCTAACTCATCTGCAAACTTGTCTGATGTACCATTGGAAACATCCTGATAGACCTTAAGCCATCGATGCAGTTCATCTGTTACCTCGTACTTTTCATTACGGGCAATCAACCACTCATGCAATCCCATCAAACCAAGACCGAGACGGCGGTTCTTCTCCCGTGTCTCGTAAATCTTTTCATATGGAAGCTGTGCCACGATAGTTCCGCAAATCAAAAACTTGGTAACCAAATTCACAATACTATTTAACTGGTCAATGTTATCTATTCTAGCGAAGTTCAAGCTGGCTAGGTTACATAAGTCTGAGTCATCTGCGCTAGTTACTTCTGTGCAAGCGTTGCGTAGTGTTTCGTTTTCTTTATCGAAGAAGTTAAAAGAAAATCCCGGCTCTGCTGTTGACAAAGCCTGACGACAGTTCTTCATAAACACATCGCCGACCTCACCTGTGCGCCAATAATTCAATAACCAGTCAGTGTCATAATTCACACTGATGTTTGTCATATCCAGTGGTGCAGGAAAATTAAAGTCATCTTGCTTTGCATCAAATAATGTATAGCCAGAGTTACCGATAGGCATGTCTTGCCAGTTCTTTGCATTAAGAAAGTCTTGGATATCGCCATGCTTCCAGTTGAGAGAGGCGTATATAGCAGAGCGGCGTGACCCACCCTGCATTACTGACCGACCAATCTCATTAATCATACGCATTTTAGTGACTGCACCTGACGCAGTTCCACCAGTTCCGCCAAGTGCCGACCCTGCTGGACGGTATATTGAGTAGTCAATACCTATTCCACCACCAGTCATGAGACATGACTCTGCTTTCCAAGACAGATTGGCCCAGTCTTCTCGCGTATCTTCTTCAGCCCGTAATAAGAAACAGTTATTAAAAAATTTATTTTTGCGACCAGCATAATAAAGGTAACGACCTCCAGCCACCCAACGAAGATTTGTAAGGTGGTCAGTCAACTCGTCTTTTTCATCTTGAGGCATCATGTCACGACACACATCCTCTACCAAGGTACGGGCAAGTTCAGCCCATGTGGTTGCATTCTCATGTGCGTACTTTGTATTAAAGATGTCCTCAGAAAATTTCGTCCGAAACATCGGGTTCTTGTTCGACTTCCATGTCATCAGTCAGTTTCCTTCCTTGCTTGGCAAATGTATCTCGCCATTCTATTAACGATTTCTTTGCTTCAACATCCCCCTTGGCGAGGCGTTTGGCAAAAATAACAACAGCTTCCTCTGGTATGGTTGCGGCATCACAAACTTCACGGAAGTCACTTCCCCCACCAAGAAGCCATTCAATAGCTTCTCGCTTTACTTGTTCGTGTTTCCACTCAGGCCATGAGGGATTTATAGAGCGTCCAAGTCCTGCGGCGTCAAGCAATGCTTGTAGGACTACCGCTCTCCACATTCTGTTTATGCTTTCTAGCGAGACCCCAGTCAACTATTATCTCCAGTGCATCAGAGACTGAACGGGCAACGGCAACAGAACAACCGTCATCAGTAAGTCTCTTGTGTAAATCTATTTGCGCTGGAGATAGCCTTCCTGTTTCTGTCTTCACTTCAAGGCCATAATAAAAGCCTTGGTATACTAGCTGAATATCAGGCCACCCTGCCTGAAGCCCAGCCTTTTTTAGTTTAGCACCTCTTACCCTACCACCGCCACCAGCAGGGAAGGCTGTGAACAAAACTTTTTTCTTCAACTTCTTGCGAAGCATGTCAACTATATCAGTCTGTAAGTTAAGTTCAGGCTCTCGCCTAATTAACTTCTTACGAGTTTTGTTCACTTTTCGTTCTGCTTTCATAAAAAAAATTATATAATAATACCATTGATAAGTGAATCTACTTGACAGAAACGGCTACCTGTGGCACATATACAATATGAAACTTAGCAAAGAAATATTACCAGAGTCCGTCAAGCGTTATCTGCACTCAGAAAACTATGATTCTGGTTCTATACCAACGGACATAAGCGCGACCAGACTTAAGGATAGCCCAAGGGTCAATAGGCTATATAAATTACACTACAAGGATATCCAGCCAGACTATCTAAAGCGTGGCTTTGCTAAACTAGGTGAGGCATGGCATGGATATATGGAACAGTATGCACCTAGCGACTGGATATGTGAACGAAGATTTTATGCAAGTGCTGGTGACAAGTTAATCTCTGGTGCAATAGATGCACTTGAGCCGTGTGATGGCGGCTTTAATATTTGGGATTATAAGGTGATGACAGCCTACAAAGCGCAGACGGAACTCAAGGAGTTTGAAGCGCAACTAAATATATATGCATATATACTTAGGCAAAACGACATGCAACCCAAAAGGCTTTTTATCAGTGGACTTATCAGAGACTGGTCTGATAGGCGTGTTACAGGTCAATACCCTGACACGATGTTCCCTGTTTTTGAATTACCACTTTGGTGTGAAGAACAAACGGAGAAGTATATAAATGAAAGAATACAGGCTCACTTTACCGAAGACATTCCCCTCTGCACAGATGAAGAACGATGGATGTCAAGTCCAAAATTTGCAGTCGTATCTAAAAAAACTGGGAAAGCCCTACGGGTTTTTGACACAGAAGAACAAGCACTCAGTTTCCAAACCAAATCACCCGTAGTAATAGAGAAGAGAGAGGCAGAACCAATAAGATGTCAGAGGTTCTGTGAGGTGTCAGAGTTTTGTGAACAATATCAATCAGAGTTATTTACTAAAGAGGTTATAGGTCATGACAAATAAGATAGAGGACATATTAAAAAAGATGTCAAACCTTGAAGAAGGTAAGGTGGACATCAAGGGCAAGGAGTATTCAACCGTCCCTCTGCGAGTTGAATTATTCAGAGCCAATATGGATGCTATTGATGTTGAGTCTGTGGCCTCTATCTTTACTAAAGTCGTGTTCAAGGAAAACAAAGTTATTACTAGGGCATACTTGGCAGAACAGGTTGATGTTATCTTCACTGAAGAAGGAAAAGAAATAGTACAGATGAAGAACGTCAAGTCTGTCGGAACCTCAGAAGAGGACCGTGATGCACATCGCATAAATCAAACCAGTGCGGTAGAAAATAGTGAGACAAGTGCTGTGGGCCGTATGCTTGCTAACCTTGGCTTACATGGTGGACAAATAGCATCTGCTGAAGAGGTCAGTGATGCTTTGGATACCCAGAGAGTGATTGGCCTAACGCCAAAGAACATGAACGAGAAAAAATTTCTTAGGTTGGCTGGTAACTGTAAGACAGTTGAAGATGTTAACAAACTACTTATTCAGCAAAAGGGTTTTTTTGACGACCTAAAAAAGACAAACGTCAAAACATTTAAGGACTTAAAGCTGGAAGTAGAAAAACTTAGGAAGAAATTGTCAGGAAAAGAAGGAGAGGTCCAATGACTGAATACGACAATAACTTAAGTGGTGCTTTGTTTAGAAACAAAGATAAATTTAGCAATGATGGAGAGGTGGTTCATGGAAAAGAAAAGCACCCAGACTACACTGGCAATGCAGAGGTAGACGGCATCAAGTATAACATTGCTGGCTGGATGCAAAAGTCACAAAAGGGTATGAGTTATATGAAGCTAAAACTTAGTATACCTCAACCTCAGGGTAGCAACATGCCATCATCACCACCGATATCACAAAAAGAACAGCCATTAGATGATGAGATTCCGTTCTAAGAAAGTTCGTAATCAAAAACACCTAAACAGGGTGAGGCGACTTCCCTGTTTAGTGTGTTCTTCCCCACCTCAAAATCATGCACATCACATACAGTTCGCAGAACAAAGAGGATTTGGTCAGAAGGTAGGCGACCAATGGGTTGTCCCCCTATGTGATGTGTGTCACCATAAGTTACACACTGCAAAAGAAGGTGAAAAATTGTTTTGGGTTTTTGAGGGGGTTGATGGATTGAAAGTGGCTGAAGATTTGTGGAGACAAACAAATGAGACAGATGACAAACACAAAAACCTATAATCTTAGGTTACCTATAAGAGAGTATCAAGTGTTGGCAAAAATATCTCACGACCAAACTAAGAACCAAGGAAAATTTATATCTGTTGCAGAGTTGATAAGAGATGCATACAGGGCGCAGTACTACGAGGAACTAGATGAGGCGTGACGGTTCTTATATTAAGCAGTCATACCCAGATAATACATTCTATCTTGTAAAGAGTCTTATTGATAAGATGAATGAACAACAGATTACAGCTAGGGATATGTGTAAGAAGGCGGGTGTAAGTGACCCATCAATAATAACAAAGTGGAAGTATAATCGCAGACCTAGTATAGAAATACTAAGGGCTTGCTTTAATGTGTTGGGGTATGAACTATCAGTAAAGAGGATGAGTAATGAAGCCAGTACCACGCGAGGCGTTCACAAAAGTTAGTGGGTTTGAAGCAAAGAAACATGCAATACGTCAGACCACAGATGGTCTGTGGCAGTTGACACTAACAGTACATGAGTTTGGCGCGGCTGATTGGCTGGTCTTTGCACCTATGGGTACGCCATTGGCTATTGGTTTGAAGGCTTTGGATTACGATAACCCAGAACAATCAACAAACGAAGACCCTAGAAAAAAATATATACAGCGTTCTGTTATGATGTGTAAGAACGAAAAATTTCAAAAGTACCTTGAGGAACGTGCCTCAGAAGAGGGGTTCTATAATTGGGGTATGCAAGATGTAGAAGTGGAGACAGCAAATGCCCTTAGAACTTTTCTTGGTATCAGTTCTCGTTCTGAGTTGGCTCATGTGGAAAGGGATGATGTAAGGTTCCAGTTAGACGAACTGGTGAATGAATTTAAAAGTTGGTTGGCACGAACCGGGAACGCAGGTTAACTAACTTTATACATTTACTAGTTAATAATATCGAGGGACAGGGTCTAGCCACGGTCAGTCTGGCCCAACACACTGTCCCTCTATCGCTAGTCTTATCCTTCTTCAGGCTAGTGTTCTAGCGACTATCCAAACTATACCAAATTATAAAGGAACAGACAACTTAATAAAACGCTCAGAAATTCTCTGTGCGCGATTCGGGGTCTGCTTTGCCCATCTCGAATCGAGAATCTCGGTTGCTACGTTTTCCCATTCGCCGTTTTCCGCAAACGCAATCGTTTTTTTGAACTGACTCAATCTTGGTCTCCCAAGTTGAAAGCACATGTTCGCAAAACATCTCTGCGCTTCTTCTGGATAATCGTCCCAGCCTTTGAATATTAGTGTACAATCTGCTATGCATGTCGCTATATCCTGTTCAAAAACTTCTTTAACACGGTGAAATGCTACGCTTGTTCCCAAGTCTTTACCAAACTCAGGGTCACCCCTCACTATTAAATGACCGATTCCAAATGTAGGGTGTCCCTCTGAACAGAGGTATATCTCTTCCTTACACCCTTCATCTAGTGTCAGTTCTTCCCTTAGTAATTCTATATCCATCTTCTTCTCTCCTGACTGGTGACTTGTAAGGCACTCTACGCCTTCTATTCCTCAGTCTTCCGAAATCGAAATATCTTTTTAACCTATTGCGCCGCGCCTGACTAGCTGTTGTTCTTTGTGAATGGTCAAATACCATATCACTTCTTCTTCTTTTTTATCACGGACCTTAAGGTCTTTGCCTGTTTTGCGTGTAACCTTGATGCTTTACGCAAACCAGACACAACCTTCTTTACTTTAGCTTTGACTCGTCTATCCACGTTATCTTCCCTTCGCTTCTCTTCCTAAGTAGATGCCATACACACCTGTCATTACACCCATAATAACAGATACGAACGCTGACTGCTGTGTTGTTGGGTCTTCAAGATTCATAAACCACTCAGCACATCTCCACGACATAGCCACAGAAGCAATCATGGTTAGCTTTGCAGTAATATTAAGCTGTAAATATTTTTTCCACCAATCAACCATTATCTCTTACCAAAAAATTTTGTTGCTGACCTCACCGCGAATGACGCAGATACAATAACCCCTAAGGTATACTGATAGTAATCGGGCATGGCTTCCAATGCGGCAAAGCCGTTAGACACTATCTCCCTACCCCAGTCACCACAGAAGGCTAATATAAGGGGAATGCTAAAAAGCACCGTTAACCACTCGTCTTTCCACGAATTTACCGAACCCTTTGCCATTACCTTTTCCCAGCTTGCTTCGCTGGTGGCGGCTACTTTCATAATTGCTGCTTCGGCTTCAGCCTTTGCAATCCTTGTCTTGGCGACAGCGGCTTTCTCTTCGGCCTTTCCCTTTAACCAAGAGCCAGCTAGGTCACCCACTATGGGTAATATAGCCTGTATCATTCTTCCATAAACTCCAATATATTCCCGTCTTCCATCTTAACTTTCATTTCTTTGCACGACCACTTCTCGTCAGAACCAGTGTTTCTTTTTATCTTTCTTCTGACTGACAGGCATTCTGATAATGACTGGTAAGGGGTATATTCTACCTTCTCACCACTCATTACCAACAGCAAAACAAATGTTAACTCAACCACCATTTCTCATCTTCTCTATGTTTTCTTCTATGGTTGTTATGCGTTTCTCAAAGAAGTCCAGTGTTAATTTCTGTTGTTGGTCATATGGTGCTTGACCATTTTCTATTTGACTCTGTAGTTTTTCTAACTCACCAGCCAAATGTTCTATAAGCATGAACTGTTCTGAGTCCGCTGGCAGTGAACCCATCTCACCGCGAGGCCATTTAATTCTAAAGTCTGTGTTCTGTTCTAGGTCAGACTTCATCATGGTCTGATTTGTTTCAAGTGTGTTCAGTCGTTCTATTAATCCAAAGTATGCCCAAGTTGCTAGGCTTGCCGCCGCAACCATGCTAATTATATTTCTTAGAGGTAGGGCTACCTCAGTGTTTTCATTTACACTCTGAGGTTGGCGGCTCATGTAAACTCACTAAATTCTTTATGTACACCGCTGTCCTCACCTTTGTCACATTTAGAACCGCGAACCTCTGCGAACGGCATCTCTTCAAGTATTCTTTCGGACATATCTTCAATGCGTTCCTGACACTGTGCTACTTCTTTGTATGGACCCAGTGAGTCCTCTGCCACAACACACTGTGGGCCGTTAATAGATATCCAACAAAATAAAATTGATGCGTAAAACATTATTGTAACCTTCTTATTCTTTCCTTTATCTTTACCATCCTTTTTACCACCCTGTTTCTTTGTCTTATTAACTGGTCAATACGTTTTTGTTTGGTATCCGGGTCATCGCCGGATGCGCGAACTCCAGATATTCTATCACTTATGTTGTTTAACTGTTGATACATCGTGTTAAGCGTTGACCTCACAGATATAAGGCCACGATTATCTAACCGCATATCTCTGGCTTCCTCATAGTTGCCTTCCTCTCGCAACCTGTTGATGCCACGAACAACTTCGTCAGCCTCTCGTTTTAATTCGTAGAAGTCAGTCATGTACTGGTTTGCTGGGTCAGTTCCTTGCGGTTTTACAAACCGAGACAGACCTAAAACATTAGCAAAGTCTGCTGGTATACTATCTCCAAAGACACCAGATGGCTTAGATGGTATGGCACCAAACGCCCCAAGTATAGCATCCATACCAGCGTAAACATATTGACCCATAGAACCAATATAACCATTGATAAGTTGTTCTACTTCAATAGGACTGATGCCTACATACTGACTAATGTTGCCCACCATCTTAGCAAACTCAGATGTGTTTGAATATGCCCTCTGCTTTGTAGGTAACCCACGAACACCCATACTTTCTAATTCACGACCACGGAAAAAGTCGCGGTTTGTGGCTACCTCGATAACAGGTTTTATTGCCTGAGGGATAGGGTTGAACGAGAAGGTGTTTAAAAGGGTTTGTGTCACACCGTCAGCAACTAGTTGTCCGTCTCTTTTTCTTATTCCGTCAATGATAAGTTCGGGTATTGTGGAGAAGATTGCGCCAATCTCGAACGGTTTAGGAAGAAGAAACTTTTTGTCACCTATATAAAAAATATAGTAATTAAGTTTTCTGTGCAGGGGTTCTTGGTCCCACTCGTCATGTGATGATGCCGCCGCGTAGTATGCCATTGATAGCGCGAACATCCCCATGCCTTTTCTTATTGTGCTTTTAGCGTCAGCCTCCACACCAAATGCAGTGCCAGTTCTATACAAACCCTGAAGTCTTGCATTTAGGAATGGAACAAGGGGAACCAGTGTAGCTACTGTCATGCCAAGTGCATCATTAGGATTTCCCTTTCGACTATAATTTATAAGGTTCAAGGCTTCATAAGCGGCATCAGCTTTGGACATTCCAGAGTCTCTAAGTCGCCTGTATATACCCTCTCTTGTTGCGTTCTCCGTGGCTTCACCACCTGTGTTAATCGCATCAATTAAATCCGCACCTTTATCTAGGGCGAACTGCATCATGGACTCTAGCTTTTTGTCAGAGTCTATGATTTCATAGCCCTGATGTCTTCGATAGAACCGCTTCATTTTTTTGGAGAAGTCTTTATTATCTCCAAATGTGTAACCACCAAAGCCAGCCAAAGTCTTCATTTCTTGGACTGTTTCTGTGTCTTTTAAAGCGTTCTTTAGTCCGATTGCACTATCAACTATAGGACGTATTGGTGCATCAACCGTCACATAACCAGCCATGTCGCCGCGTAAAAAGTTAGCTAGCATAAATGGTGGAGTCATTGTAATTGCGCTTCTAAAGAAACGACCTACGTCCTGCATACGAGCAAATATTCCTTGCATTTGTATAGGTGTAAATGACCTCATTGCCTGAAGTAGTTCACCATCACTACCCACATCATAAAACCTAGTCTTCCCGTTTTCCCTATAGGTAAGATGGTTGTTGTTGTTTGTAGCTTCAGAAGAAGTTATGTGTCGGGGTTGGTCAACCTCATCATACAAACCCTGACGTTTCATTTCCTCTGTTAGTTTTACAATTCTTTGTGTGGCTAGGTTTTGATATCCAGCGTTAACCAATGCATTAACATTTTTGTAAACATTTTCATACAGGTCACCTATCTTCTCTTCACCACCCTTTAACTTGTTAATAGCAGATTTAATTTGCGCTTCCGGGTTGTCAAAAGCAGAAGTTGTTCCGTATGTGCCTTCCTTGGCCTTCTTTATCCGCCCAAAGAAACCTTCAGTATACATTTCATCTTCTATAATTCTATAGAAAGGTATGTAATCAGTTGTCCCTGTAAGTTTTCTTTTTGTTTCTAAATCAATAGCACCAGTGTCCACCATAAACTGCATAACCTTTTCGTTAAATGCGTTATAGTTTCCATACACTCTGTCAAACTCTGGGTTTTGTGCGCCGTAGCTTAGACCTTCTTGTATGTCAGCGTCTGACATCAAGTTCTCTCTACCCTCTGCCTTAAGTCTTTGTGCGCGTTTTGCATACACATACATCATAAACTGTGCATATTTTTTGCCAGTCCCTACTGGTGAGAATATTTCACGCAGTCCACCTATTGAGTTGTCAATAGTTATCTCACCTTCGGCACCGAGAACTGGCGGGCCGTGTTCTATAAACTGTTGCATTCTCCCAGACCGCTGTTGTGCAAACTCAGCAATCTTAAAGGCACCTTCTGCAAAAGGCAGATATCTTTTTACGCCGTACTTTGCGGCAGAAAGTCGCCTTTCTCTGTCACCAATCGGCCTCAGTCCGTGTACCGCAGAGTCAATAAACCTATTGAACTGTTGCTTCCTACCTTCTTTTGTTGTGAACGGACGTAATACATTAAAGAACTTGCGACCAACATTATCTCTTGCAGGGTCAGCAAGAACACGCTTCATCCCTTCTGTTGTTCTGTAGTCCCTTCCGAGCCTAATTGATGCTTCCTGTCCGCCAGTTCCACCAGTGCCTCTACGAGATTGTCTATCTTCTTGTCTGATAGATTCTCGGACAGAGTCAAATCTGCCTCTTCCGTCCACGGTGCGTATCCCTGTTTCGCCATCTATTAATTCTCCAAAGCTATCTTCATATGATTGATTAAGTCTATCTGCACCTGACCCGTCATTACCAAGTTTGTCGTACAAGTCTTTCTCAGGATACCAAAGTATTGCCTGAAGGTCTGCCGATGTAACATTGATACCCTGCTGTGCTAGTATCTCCCTCGCACGGGCCACGACAGAACGCATCCACTGACGCTTTGTTCCGTTAAGTGCTTCGTTAGGCTTCATGCCATTATCATAAGCATTCTTAGCTTTCTTCATGGCTGGTGATTTAGCCATGCGTCCAGCATCTATTTCATCACGGTTCTGTTTGTAGAAATCCTCACCTATCTTATAAACTTCAGACACTTTATTAAGGGTGTACTGTTCATCTGTACCAAATAGTTCTTGGTCAAACTCAATACCCTCTTCAAGCATCATAGTTCTCAATGCGGCAATGTTATCTTGGTAAGCTGGCTTACCAATTAATGTGCCTGTCAGTCTGCCCCATGTTCTCATAAACCATTTATCTATTGTAACTGGGTCGTAGTTACCCATCAGGTTTTGATAGAAACCCTGACCAATCTTTGGTCCAAAGACAAAAGAACCGTACAGTTTGGCGTCCATGTTTTCGCCACTGAGGGATACAGAATCCGGCCCCTTCAAGTCTATACCAGCTTGTTCAAGGGTTTCCATCAACTCTCGCTTGGTGTATTGACTGTCTAGGAAATCGACAAACCTAAAATTTCTTCCCCTTGCGTTAAACGCTTTCATAAGTTTGTTTGCTGTTTTGAAGTTGGCCCTCATTGCACCAGCGGCTTCACCCTCACCGAACTCTGGGAACCTACCATTCTTTCTCCAAAACTCGTAAGCACCAAGTCCAATAGCGGAGTTTCTGTCTACCTTTATTCCTTGGGATGTTATAGCTAATGCAACGCTAAAGGCAGAACGATGTTCCCTATCTGTTGCTATCTCTGGGTAAAGTTTGGACACAGAAGTTATGGCCCTTTTAATATTTTCTGTGTACCAGTTAGCCGCGTTGGTGTCTGGATTGTTTTGCATGGCGGCTACTGTCTCTGCCGCCATAATCTTAGCCAACATTTCGTCCGTCTCTGGGTTAGAACTTTTTATTGCCTGACCGATTATAGAAAGCGCACGATTGTGTAAGGCTCTAGCTACTTCATTTATATTAGAACCAGCCGTCCTTTCAAACCCATCAGGGCCGGGACCACCTATATCACGTTCTGGAACAGTCACTGAGAAGTCAGGGTTATATAGAACATCAAGAGATGATAACGCACGCTCTCTATCTGTTAAGCCAAGTGTGTTTGCTACCCGATTGTTTGCTCGATTTGGTGTTACCTGACTTAAATCAGGAACACGTTCAAACCGCATTGATGCTTCACCAAGAACAGCTTCTAAGGCATCTAAATCGACAACATCAAAATCCGCATCAACAGTAGTCGCATCATCATTAAATAAGGCTAACTGTTGTTCTACCCTCTGTTGCGCTCTGCTTTGTGCGTCTGCTTTCGCTTGTCTGATTTTGTTTGTGGGCATAACGGTGGACCCAAAACCAGATATAGTCTCCATAGATAGTTCTGGAAACTCCTTAGCAAAAGATTTCATTCTTGCAATTCTATTATAAATTCTTTGCTTTTGATTGGCTCCAAACAAACCTTCTGTAGCGCGAGTCTCATCACGCTTAGACTCATTTCCAGCAAATATTATTCCATCAATTCTTTCGCCGCGTTTCTTTTGTGCATCTAAGGCTTTTCTTACACCAGCAAGAACCGCGCCATATAGCTTTGACATACCCGAAAGATTAATTGGTGTGGTGAAAACTTCGTCAGCGGAAAAAGCGTCATCAACCCTGAAATCTATATTGAGGAGTCTAACTGTACCACCTTCTTGACCTATGCGAATAGCATTGCTTTCGTCAATTAAAGTTGATGCTTCATATAAATCATTGGAGTACACAGTGTTAATACCTGCCAACACCATAACATTTCTTTTAATCTTTCTAACTGACTTAGAAATTTGTGCTTCATCTATTAACTGTTGATTAAGTTGCTTAGTCTCATTAGAGTAAGGCAAATAAACGGTTGATGGTTCTGAGTCTGTGCCTAGATACTGTCTGGTTTCCAGAGCATCAGCTTTTGTAGACCTCATAGTGGCAACTCTTATATTATTATTGCCGTCACCACTCATGCGAACCAGTGTGAAAGTAACGTCTTCATCCATTTCAGGAGACGCACGATTTCTTTCTACATCTCCAATAATAAGACCGTGATTACCAAATTTTTCTATAACTCTATTGTCATTTGTTTGGTCCAATATATACCTACTTGGATGATTTAAAAGGGCAGTGCGAAAATCTGCCATACTCTCACCCTTTGCGGCATCAATAAGTGATTGAGGTATTTTTCCTCGTAGTTCTGGGATGTCACTCAAATCACTTCTAAGTAATGTTCGCAAGAAATTCACACCCTCCCTAAGGGGTGTTTTCGTTTCAACACTAGTTACTGGGCCAGCTTCCATTTCATATTCAATGGAACCCTCTATAATGTCTCCATCACGTTCTGGGATAGGTTTCATACCAGTAGAACGTACTTGTTTCTTGTATTCTTCCATTATGTTCCGTTCACTAGCTTCTTCAGCCGCTTGACGGAATGGTGCTGGTTCTCTTGGGGTTAGCTTGCGTCCCTTTAGTTGTTGACCAGTTTTACCCTTGCCAGCACGGGCGAATACATCCTGTGCAGTTTGGAAGCCCATACCATTTAGGGAGTTCTTAAGGCGTGGCAGAAACTGACTTATAAAATTAAAGTACCCACCCATAGGACCAGACAAGGGGTTGGCTTCACCAGCGGCTTGGGCCTTCTTGTAATACTCATAGGTCATAGCCTGAAACTCAGATGGACTTTTAGCTATCTGGTCTGGTAGTTGACCCTTGAGTGCTAGGTCATGATAGCCTTCTCGCCCATGCTTTTTCCACAGACGCTTTATAGATGCAGGAAGTGCCTTGTAATTGACCTTGCCGTCCTTGTCCAACTTGTAGAAAGAGTCGAGAACCTTTTTATCTTTGGGGCTTTCTGATGCATAGAAATCTTGCAAGAGATGAAATGCTTCATGTGCCGCAGTTCCACGAATGTTTTCTGGAGTATCGCCTTCAAGTGCCAACTCAATTATGGCTCTAGACTTTCCGTTTACATCGTTATCATAAAGTTTGTATCCATACGCATCATTGCGGTCAACAAGCCTCTCCATGAAACGTATGTCTGCGCCGTTTTGTGCGCCTTGCCCCCCTAATGTATCTACGATTGCATCAGCCGCTAGAAATGCACCAACAATTTGGTCTGCTGTTACGGCCTTGTTACTAAGAACCTGTCTCTTAATAGCATCTGCCGCCCGTAACCCTTGGTCGCCACGCTTCGCCATAGCATCAAGTCTGGTCAAGAGGTAGTTTGTAGCACCTTGATAGCGGGTTTCTGCCCGGCTAGTTGCATCTTCATCCATTAACCCGTCAGGGGTAAATCTTGTAGACGCTTCTCCTCCTCTTATCTTCAACGCATCAAGAAGACCACGGGTGACAATCGGGCCAATCTCTTGACGGAGTTTCTTACCTTCCGCTGTGTCGGTCCGCCTAACCATGCGAGGCTGTGTTGCTATATCCGTTTCCTGAACTGTGTCAGGTGTTGCGGTCAACCTAATCTTACCGTCTTCATCAACGGCAGATGTTTTACGCAGGATTGGGTCACCAACTTGCTGGTCCTGTTCCAACGATGTGGTGGGGGAGATGTTCTTGTCGGCTAGTCGGCGGCGTATCAACCGCGCCTTTGCTGGGATGGGGATTTCTTTCGCCGTGATGTCGGCTAAGATTGGGTCTGAGTCTGCGTTCTGTTCAGCAAACTCAATAAGCTGACGATTGTTTAGCCTAGATACGTTTTTGTCAGCTTGAGAAACAGGAGTTGGTGCAATGACTGCGTCAGACTCTTGTTCGAGTTGTATGTTTTTAATGATGTCTTGTTCTATAGCAGGGTCAGATAGTGCAACAAGAGGGTCTTGACCAATCTCTATGGCACGGCGAGTAATATCCATGACCATGTCTTGGTTTATCTGTCTTGCACGTTCGTCAGGAGTTAACCTTGTGTCCGGCCTTGCTTGTAGTAATGGTTCTTGTTGACCAGTCAATACTTGTTGTTGTACGTTTCCTTCCCGGTCAACTACTGGTTCCACTCTTTGTGGTCTTGGTGGTTGTATTTCTGGTGAGGACTCTAATTGTGGTACAGTCGGTAGTCCTGATATAGCCTCTGGGTCTTGAGGTCTACCAGCAACAAACTCTTCTGCCGCCGCCTTAAGGTCTTTGTCTGGGTCTGGTGTAGGCTCAACCCCAAAGACACCACTAGCCGTACCAATTCCGCCACCAACCAAACCGCCAGCAAGGAATGATTCGCCAAGGCGGCGTTGATTTTCTGGATTGCTAATTAATTCAGCTATATCTTCATAGTTGTTTGCCTGACCAATAGTTAGTGCTTCTTGTATAGTTTCTGTAAGGGCTTCTGCACCAGTGCCTTGAAGTCCTTTCTTCACCATGTTACCAGTTATAGTTCTGCCTGTACCTTTAGCAAACAGAAGTTTAGACAATAGGGTATTGGCGGCTGACTGAACAGCGGCAGTACCTAATATTGATTGCTGTTCTTCAAATGTAGGGTCGCGGCCCTGTACACGTTTAAACTCTTCTACGTTTCTTCCAGCAAAGGCAAGCAGTCCAGCGGCAGTACCAGCACCGATAGAACCAATAAGATAACCTAAAGCAGTTCCGGGGCCGGGTGCTATGGCTGTTCCAACAGCGGCACCACCCTTACCGCCAGCAAAAAACGCGGCAGACACAGCGGCTAGTTCTGGTATTGACTGGGCAAGGTAAGATGCACCAGACGAAACAACATCGCCAATGCCCTCTGCCTCTAAGATAGGTTGAATGCCCGGAATGGAACGTGCTTCTTCTCTTTGCCCCTCGGCAAAAGATTGCAAACCTTGTTCAAAGCTATCTGTTCTGTCACCGCCAATCATGTCAGCAACAGTTGCTAGACCTTCGGCAGATGCACCAACAAACTCTCTACCACCAGCCTCAATCAAATCAGCGGCACGACCAAAGAAACCTTGGTTTTCAAGTTCCTCTTGTCGCTCTCTGGCTAACCTCTCCTCTTCCTCTTCCCGTTGAAGTTGAGGGATAATGTCACCTTTGATTGCGGCAGTTATTTGTTCATCAGTAAAGTTGTCTGGAAAGGCAATAGTCTGATTAAACTGTTTAATATAAATTTCCTGCACTAGAAACCCTCACTTAAGAAGCTGTGTCTTTATCTGCTAATCCGTCTTCATCATAAACACGGGTTCCTTTTGGTGGGGCATTCCTTGAGGTCAGGCTCTGGTCACCACCCAAACCAAATATACCTAAAAGATTGCGGCGGTGATACGCATCGTATTGACTCAACGAATACTCCCCGTTGTTCGCTGGCTCTACCCCCGGAATTGGAGTTTGCTGTTTAAAGTCTGTCTCGGCATATGTTCTGACTGTCGTCAGTATGCTTGCCATAGAACCAGATGTGCCTTTGTTTGCGCCAGTAATAAAGTCAGTTATGTCGCTGTCATCAAGGCCATACTTTGTTTTGTTAGAAACAAGATGTTCAAGATATGCAACAGCCGCTGGTGGCTTGTTAGCTGTGATATTGGCTATACGATTGCGTTCATCTGCGTTAAGCTGACTTGCCCAGTTATTTAGTGACTGTAGTTCAAGACCCTCAACTTGAATAAGCTGACCTTGTTTTGCCCTTTCATCACGCTGATTGGCAATATCTGCACCTTGGTCAAGTTGTGCCTGTGCGGTCTCTGTCCGTACACTCCTGTTGGCATCGCCCTCTGCTTGGCTTGAAGAGATTTGTCCTTGGGCAATCTCCTCTTGTGATTTAATTCGTGTGTCACCCAGTCTAGTTTGAGCGAGTTGTCCTGCCGCAGATATATCTTGACCTCTGCCCTGTAGTTCTAGTCCAGTTCCCTTTAAGCTAAAGCCTTTATCCTGTGCGCCAGCATCTATCAATCCCCTTCTATCTGCCATTTTGCCCGTTAGAATACTATTAAGTGCATCGACATCACCCTTATCTATAGCATTTGCGGCATTAATAATTTTAGAATTTAAATCGGCTCTTGTTTGTGCAAGGGTTACGCCAGCCGTATACTTCTTCAATACGTTATCCTTTGCTTCTTTACTTAAGGTGTCCCATGTTTCAAGCCCCTTCTTTGCGGACTTTCCTAATGCTTGCATGAAGTTGGCTTCAGGGCTTGCCAGCAAATCAACACCCATATCAGTCAAGGAACGAAAAAATCTATTCTCTGGTGTTGTAGAGTTTTTGTCGTACACCTTCGCTAGTTCTTCCATAGCAGTAGATACCTTGTCATAATCTGCTTGAAGGCCAGATAGTCGTTTTCTTTGATTTTCTGAAAGCACTGCCTGTGCTTCCGCTTGCATTAATCTGTCTGCATTTTGGGCTTCAAAGACTTCTTTAAACAAAGCTGTTTGGCTTTTTTCTCCTAAGTCTACAGTTACCTTATCTTCAATACTTTTCTCTAGTTCTGAGGTATCGGTTTCTCCAGTTGTTTTGCCTATGGTAATCTTTTTGCTTTTTATGCCTTTTTTATCTATCTCTGCCGCTGTCACATCTGAGCCACTAGACTTTATTCCCTCTTTTGTTGACTCTAAATCTTTCTCAAAACTTTCAAACCCATCATTTATTTTCTGGTCAATAGTTTTTGGACCATCAAACCTACTATCACTATCGCCAATAGGTTTTGTATTTGAAGGCTGACCTTCATTCATTCCGGGGTTATTAAGACCCTCTGACATTGATGATAACGTGTTACTTGTTTGACCCTCATTTAAAGACGCTGGTATACGAAACTTACTAAAGTCCTCACTTCCCAATCCTTTTAATCCCTTTTCAGGATTTGGATAAACATACGGAAGGTTTTGCCTTAACCCACTAAAGTCCATATTAGATATGTCCTTGCTTGGCTGTCGGTAAACCAAGTCATCCACCATATACGGCCTCTCACGTATCATTTGTGCAATTCTGTTAGGGTCACCACCCACCCTCATACCAACAGGTTGTTGAGGTGGTCGTTGTGGCTGTTGTCTTCCTTGAGGTGCCATCTGTTGTGGTGCTTGAGGCATAACAGGTTGCTGTTGCATACTAGCCATCTTGCGTTCTTGGGCCTGTGCGGCCTGTCTCATAGCTTGACGGCGGTTAATCTCAGCTACAATAAACTGTGATGGAATTTTGTCAGGACGCTTCAGCATATCCATAAGCTGTTGGTCTGATGCGGCTTGCAGAACTTTGGTATATTGTGCTGGATTAATCATATCGTTCTCTATTGATTATATAAGTTAGCCATTGAAAATCCGCCGGGGGCAAATCCACCGCCTGACCCATAGATGCCAAGACCAGTAAGACCAAGACCTAAAGCGGACTGGAACGGAGATGGTGTGGGTTGTGTCATTGTGGTGACCGTACCCATAGGCGCACCTTGAAGTAAGTCAGCCATAAAGCCAATCTGTTGGTAGGGATATGCTTGCTGTTGTTGGAAGTCAGAATAGGCAAGGTCCAGACCAGCCTGACCCATTTGTTGTTGTTGACCGCCAATCTGCATAAGGGCATTGGCTTGGTCAAATGTTAGCCCCTGACCTTGATTAACCAGACCAGCTATTCCCTGTGCGGCACCTAATGCTTGCTGTGTGTTTAACTGGTCAGCCTGAAGTCCCGCCCTTTGATTGGCAAGTTGTGACTGCATGTCTAGGGTTGCGTCAGTTTTGTACGCTTGCTGTGCCGCCCCGTATGCTTTTGCCAACTGGTCAGCTTCCATTGCCGCCATACGGTCTTGTAGATTTGACTGCGCTTCAGTGTTCTCAATAAATCTACGCGAATTATCACCAAACGCACCTGCCGCAACTTGATTGGCGGCACGCTTTTGTGCGGCTATATCTTCCGCTTCAAACGCACGTTGACGAGCCACATCCAAGACCTGTTGTGTGTATGGGTTCATGTAGTCTTGGGCTGTTTGGGCGTCAAATTGTCTAGCTTGTGTTTGTTGTGCCTGTGCTGGAGAAAGAGACTTAATGCCAGCCATAGCCGCATCTAGGTCTGTCTGACCTGTACCTACACGGTCTCTAATTTGTTGGAAGGCATCAAGTTGGTCTTGTGAAAAATCTTCAATGCGGTCTCCACCGTAAGGTATATACTCTTGCTTGACTAAATCAGCCGCCTTCGCAAGATTTTCCTTGAGTGGCGTTTTAATATAATCAGGTATATCTGTTGTTTGTGTATTTGTTTTGGTGCCTGACTTACAAAATGAACCCATTACTTATCTCCACAAGAAGTGACTTGTTTCCCCTGTTATTACTGTTACACCAAGTTCTTTACCAAAAGTTTTGTAAAGTCTTGATTTTGCTTTGGTGTCCACCACCCCAAAGTTTGCTATGACAAGTGGGATACCAGCTTGCTTTGCCATACTTCTAGCGGCATCTACCATTTTAAATATTGCCCTCGTTTTTCTTGCCTCTGGTGCTACATATGTAAATTGGTCAAACAACCCAAAGTCATCAGACCACCAGAAGCGGTCAGGTCGTAATCCTAAAACAGCTTTTGGTACACCTTGTACCTCTGCAATAAGTATACACCCTAACTCACGGCAGTGCCGTATTGCTTTGTTTACCCTGTCTTTATTGACCGAACCTAAACCTGACTCTTTGTGCATATCCATCAATAAAGACAGAATAACTTCTTCATCACGCTCTGTTGCGTTCCTCAGATTTAACTCTGTCACTGTATTTCCTAAGTGCTTTCATGCGTTTCTTTTCCAGAACCTTGATACCCCGTTCATAACTACCATTGCCCTCATCAAGAACTCGTTCATACGGCTCTACATACTCCTGACTTGATAACATAAAGGGTCCAACTAAGTCGTCTTTAGGACCGCCAGCACCAATAACCTCTCCATGCTTTCCACGAGGTATGCCATCTTTTGCATTTATAATACCGGGCATCTGTTCAAAAAATCTAAACTCACCAAGCCCATCTCGTCCGTACCCACTAAGGTCACTAGGCATTGATGGTGTACTACGAACAAAAGAATCTCCTATTGTCTGGTCACCAGTTGATGCAACAGGTTCACAAGAATTAGTTTGTGAATTAAACTTAAATCCTGCTGGGCATGGGTCTAAAGGTGTCTGACCCCTACTTTGTTGACCACTATCATCATCATCATCATTCTTTGGTGGGTTAACCAAATTGGAAAACGGTCCCTCGTAATCAGCGTCTGGACTGCCAGTGTAAGTTGTCACTCCGAATTTATTTGTTGTTAAGGTTCCCTTGCCAGTGTCTATCTCAAGACTTAAACCATCCTCGCCAAGCGTAACTTTGTCAGGGTTGTCTGCGGAATATGTAAATATATCACCAAGCGGGTCGTATCGTGATTCTTCCCTCAAGCCAAGTTTATTAGTAATAAATCCCATCGGTGTGTAATTAATAGCCTTGGCAATACCGCCACCAATTTTTGTCATGAGGGTATTGTCAAAGTTTTCTCTAAACTTGTTGTAGGCAGAATCGGGGGCAAATATATCGGCACCTTCGTCACCAAAAATATTTTTTAGCCCTTCGCTTCTCTTAGATGTTACACTTCTATTTGGACCTCTGTAGCTGTCTTCACTAAATCCGCTGTCCGCTGAACCTGCTGTGAAGTTTACGTTACCACCGCCTCTGATGGTGTCGAAAGTAACATCAGCTTGACCCTCATCAAAACCAGAACTAAAGGGGGTTTTCATATTTGCATTGGCATCATCCACGGCTTGTTGTGCGGTGCCGCTTTCTGGGCCACCTAAGTCTTTACACATTATGCTAGTATCCCTTTATTTCTAAGTGCCTGTATTACCGTAGCCAGTACGTTAGCAACGTCCGCAGTTGTTGCAGTGCCAGCGTTTAAATCTTTATCCTGAGTAAAGTTACTTACAGCAAAGCTAACATCTGGGTCACCCGTGTTAGCCGCTTGGTTAATCTTTTCTATCTCGTTCTCAAGTTCATCAATAAGAACATCACCCCAGTATCTTAAGTCTTCAGTCGGTCTGGGTAGTGTAGCCATTATCTCTCACCATCTGCTTGCATATCGACTCTTGTAAAGCCAAGACGCCAACCAGTGCCGACTGAGTTACTTTCTGCCTTGATAGACATCTGCCTTCCTCGCAACCTTGGATTAATTCTTTCCGTAGCTGTGGTGACTGGAAATGGTCCTTTAGTTGTAAAACTGGACATAGCGTCTTTTCTTGTTTTAAAGGTAACGTCAACCGTTCCGCTTGTTTCAATGTCGGGCAGTGCGCGAGTGACAAACATAACCTCTTGACCGTCCCCTATGTCCATGTCTGCCGACTCAATATAAGACTGCATAGCCGCGCCATCTGCATCCTCACCGATTTCATGTGAGTATAGATATCCGTTAGTTGCGGCACCTGTGTTGTTCGGGAATGTCGATGCGTCTGTCCACGCTGTTCTGTCCATTGTTCCGACATCCCAGACGTTCTCGCGATAATTATACTTAACATATCTATTGTTTTCGTTATTAGAGGCATCTGGATAGAACCAAAACACTTCACTATGTTCTTTGTCTAGTCCTGCCGCTACCTTTTCTACTTGAATAGGATTGAGGTCTTCAAAAACAAAATTGTTTACTGGACCAATAAGTGGTCTAACCGTTCCGTCAAAAGCGAAGAACTGGTTAATACCCATCCAATAAACAATACCGCCTACTTCTACAGAAGCAAGCGGTCCACCAAGCCCACATCCCGTGGCTAATTCACGAAAGCCAAATGTATACGGTGGCCCACGAAATGTCATAGAGTGCAGACTTGTGTCAGTCCAAATCAGTATCTGACCGCGAGTTCTTCTTGCACCAATAATCTTAGAGCCACCAGTCAATCTTTGTGAACCCGCAGTATTTGTCGCGGCGGCCGTCCACGTTCCCGTTGTTTCTTGACTGGCGAACTTAACTGTCAGTGGGTCATCTGCACCAAGAGAAACTAAGTGTCTATCTGGTGTGGAGACGATAACGCTTCTTGATGTGTTTGGTGTTTCACTATCGCCTGTGGATGAGTCTGTTATTTGTGTGGCCCTTGTTCCAACACCAGCGGAAGCATCCCATGTCATAAGTGGATGACCGATAACGGAAGCTACCAAATCTTCACCGAATATATCAAACGACCAAGTTCTTGCATCAACTTCAAGACCTGTGGTATTTGCTGGCACATTCCATCCGCCACCGTTTCTTGCAGTGTTCCAAGTTCCGACACCCCAACCGTAATCAAATACAGAATCAGATTGACCGGGATTTAAAAGGTACTGAAACGATACCGTGCCGCCTACAGAGGAACCTGTTGATGTGGCGTTGCCAGAGGCTGTAATACTAAACGAGTTTGTATTAATAAAAGTAATCGTAAACTCTGTGCCAGCCGCCCAAGATATGCCGTTGAAGTTTGCCGCCCCAAGAATAACTCTATTTCCATCCACCATGCCATGTGCGGATGATGCTACTGTTACGGTAGCAGAACCATTAGTTACACTAAATGCATTACTAAGATTGCCTGATGATACGACTGGAGTGACATCATACAACACACCACCCTTAAGTATATATAAATGTGTATGTGTACCGACAGCCATGAGGGCGTTGCCATCGTTGTCTCTCCACTGCACAAGACCACGACAAGAGCCAGAGAACTGGTTTTGTGTTAGCTTTTGCCACCCCTTAATTTTTTCCGCCTTGCCGTTCCAGAATCGTATTTTATCAGAGTCAATCCACCTACCCTCTGATGAATAGCTAGTATCATCTTTTACGATTCCCGGCATAAATTTTAAAGTAGCTAGTGGCATTAAGAAGCCCTTCCGCCATAAAACTGATTAAGTCCTATTGTTCCAGATGAAGGCAAAGAAGAGTTGGCGGCTACATCTATGCTTGTGCTTCCGCTGTTTCCATAAAACTGAACACTTGAACTGGCCCAACCAGCGGAAGGCCAAGACACAACACACTGGACTCTGTCACCAGCATTCAATGGTATTGTACCGCTAACACCAACACTCGCATTTACGGTGTAGGGTGTATAGTATTGTGTATATTGAGAATAACTACCAGTATCCCCTGCCTTTACATTCCATGTATACAATGCCCTATTGTATCCATTTTGGATATAATAAGAAGTTGCATAGTTGTAAGTTCCAGTTTTATCAATTACCCAAGATGTATTGCCTGAACCCACCCCACCGTTATCAGCCCATCTATTGTGAACATAAAGATAGTTTCCGCTATTCAAGGTCGCTGGAGTACCCCAATAGTCTCCACGAATATCCGAAACACTTCCCGCCAGAGAACTCGCTGTGACTTGTTCTGTCACTGTAGATGGCGCACCAACACCTAAATAGTATTCCGATATGCTGTGCGGTGCAGTACCACCATACTCAGCCGCTATGTCAGCGAGTGATATTGCGCCTGATGTTTGTAGTGTCATGATTAGATAGTTCCAAATGCTGTTACGTTATCAACAGATGTTATGTGACCGTTAGTTGCTATCTTTGCCACTCCCGTGCCGCCGTATGAAAAGACTAAGTTGTTACTAGAGTCCACTGTTATCGTCCAAGCGGAGCCAGTGTTAACTAAACTTAGAGATGAACCTAAGGACGATGATGCGTTAGCAAATGATATTTGCCCAGAGCCGTTCGTTGTTAAAACTTGATTAGCAGTTCCATCTGCTTGAGGAAATGACAGTCCGTCAATAACAACAGAACCAGTTCCGTTTGGTGTTAGGTTGATGTTACCGTTTGTGTCTGTAGACGTAATTGAGTTTCCATCTATGTTGATGTTGTCTACGTCAAGGTCTCCAGTTATATCGGTTGTACCTGTAATTGTTGTGTTGCCAGCCGCTAAAGTTCCAGAACCAACTATGTTTGATGAGACATTTAGTATACCAGTTACATCCACACCGCCTGATACAGCCTCTGCCTTTGTTACACCGTTGTGTCTAAGCTGATTGGCTGAACCCTCGGATAGGGAGTAAACACTGTTAAGACCGTCAGTGTGTATAATACCAGAAGAGTTCGCAAATACTGTCGTTGTTGTTGCGCCATTACCAACTTGAAATGTGATGTTCTGAGAGTATCCGTTGATAATGTTAATTATCTTTTTAACAGATGATGGCAAGGTAACGGTAACCGCACCAGATGGTGAACCAGTATATCTATACGTTGCGTATCTTTCTTCTTGACCAGATGTGCCATCGGTTGGTGCGGAAACAGTTTGTGACGTAGCACTAGAAGAAATTGTGTAAATTTCTGCCATTGCCTCGTCAATGATATCAAAATTAGTATTGGTAATATCACCCCAAGAATTGGCGTTTTCACCTGACCCTTGTTTTTCAATTCCTAGATTGGTGTAGGTTGACGGCATTTTATCCTCTTTCTCGACTTAATATAATATATCATAGTCTTGGTATTGGCGGCTTAACTATCTTACAGGGTCCACCCAAGTTGCGTTGGAAACGGAAGAACGCGGTGTCCATGTGCCTGTTCCTCTGCTGGTTGTTGACCAGTTTTCCGTGGCTGAAGGAACTAGGTCGGACCAGTCCTCGTACAAGTTATCTCCAAATGTATCTTGACTAAATGTAAATGTTAGTGTGCCAAGATTGGCGTCCCTCATCTTGTTGCCAATCTGTGTACTCGTAAATGAGAACGAAAGGTCACCAGATGAGAAGCGTGTAACAGTTGACGGCGTAGTTTGTTCTGTTATAGCCCTGTGCGTAGACCGTGCGCTGACTGTCTTTAGCGCAGACAAGTCTTGTGTAAAGGCAAAGCTAGGTTCAAATCCCGCACTCGCTGTAAAGTTCTGCGGTGTGGTCTGCGTAAAGGATGCAGACATGTCACTAGCCGCCGCCACTTCTTTAATTGAATTGATGGTGCTTGTAAAACTAGAGTTGTAATTAACAGGACTGACGTTGAGTAACTGTTGAACAGTTTCTTGAGTAAATGAAAAACTTGCCTGAACCGTACCCAAAGCCATACCACTAGGGTCTGCTTCAAATGTAAAATTTGTTGATAACTGGTTATTGGCAGAAGCAACCTTTTTTATTGCGGGTGTTGTTTGCGTAAACGCCGATGATAATTCTTGAACTCCAAGTTTAACAAAGCCCTGTGTAGAGATACTATCTTCCGATATTGCTAGAACGCCAAACATCTGAAATCAACTCATTGTATGTTAGTCTTGGTGTGGTTTATAAGCTGATAACTTGAACCACCATTGTGTGTTTCAAATTCTAAAAAATGTCTATAGCCCCTTGTGAAGAACTTAGTAGCACCGCTAAAGGCTGTAGCGAAGGTTGGTATATACCTTGTACCACGTTCAATAATTGTCATTTGGTCAGACCAATACATTCTGTCTAGTGTAGGCATATGTGTCCACATATTGTATGGACCTGTAGTACTTCCATTGATACCAAATCTAAATATCTTATTTGAGTCAACTGTCGTAGTACTGTGAAGAAGGTAAGGGCTGGCGGGGGTTAGTGTGTATATGCCATTTACTGCGCTATTTGCGGGGCCGTAGAACATTTTTGTTCCGTCAGCGTTCCAAAGCATACACCCTGCATAGGCTGTAATAGAACTTCCGTCACATAAGGAGTTTGTTGAATCAAACCTTACGAATGAAGCAGTTGATACATCAAAGCCAGTTGATAAGAGATATTGGTCAACCCCGTCCCCAGTAGAGCCAGAAACTTGCAATCTTGTGCCATCGGCACTAAAGCTAAAATTATATGGGTTTGTCTCGTTAGACCCAACAGAAAAGGAAGAGTCGTATGAAATAGTAGTCAGGTCAAAAGCGGTAGACAGATGAAACTCTTTTACTGCATCACTACTACGACCCATTACAAATAGCTTTGTCCCATCATTATTAAATCGCATACACTCAGGGGTAGACATATTAGAGGTAAAGGACGACTTAATAACTGGGCCATAGGTATTTGAACTTTCATTATTCAAATAAATTCTATGATTCCAAGTTGCATTATCAAGTTCAAATGGCGCACCTAATATAAATTCATTTATTTGGTCGCCACTGTAAGTCGATGTATAGTACCTAAGACCGTCATTGCTAAAGAGTTTGCATATACCACCAGTTTCCATATTATTATCATAGTTAGTCCCATCGATAACCCAAGTGTCTGTATCATCTACTGAAGACGCACTGGTGTCGTAGCTTGGTATAAAGGTGTAAGTAAATCTTTTGTGCGGACTAGACGGCGTTCCAAAAGTAACGGTAGTGGCCCCAGTTAAAGTCTCAGCATCAAAGTAATTAAAGCTACCACTTAAATCCAAAGTAACATTGCCAGTCCTTCCAACAGTCGTTCTTTGTGCGCTAATTGAACTTGCGAGGTTTCTTGCCCTACTCATATCTTACTCCGGCTTATCAGGCCACACCACATCGTCAAGTGATGAATATGTTTTGGTTATGTCTCGCAGTGCCTGACGATAGGCTGTGCGTTCTGCGGACATAGTAAGGTCAGATGATGCCCACCAGTCCGTCTCAGCAATACGGCGGTTACGTTCTTCGCGTAATAGTTTCAAGGGTTCTGCCGCGTCCAACTGCGCCTTTGCTCTGGAAACAGATTCCCAAGATACGGCCCAAGCATCAGGATTGCTTGACAGCATTGCAGAATTATTTTCATCAACACCAAAGACACGCCTGTACATGGAGTTAAACTCTTGTTCATTAGTGGGGTCACCATAAAGAACCCACGTTCCGTCAGGGTCTAATAATTTTATTGCTTCTGATACTGTTGCCATGATTTAACCCATATAAACAATAGACATACCGGTGTAATTGCTATCGGAGTCTAAACGAAGTGATGAATTAGAGTAGGCTTGAACTTCATCGTTTACAGCTAAGTTCAAAAGAACAGTTCCAGAAATTCCTCTATTACTGCTTTGATAAAATCTCGCCACTGAAGTATATTGTTGGTTTACAGCCGGACTCATCTCCATATTAGCCTCAGTTTCTCTAAGACCCCATAAAGATATTAAATATGGACCCGCGATAGGGACTGTATAAATATGAGTGCTGTTACTCCATCCAGAATAAGCATTTGCATTTCGCGATTGTACAACAGCATTAAATGGAACTGTGCCAGCCAATCCCCCAGATGTAACTGTACTAGCATAAACCCCACTAGTGCTATTATAACCCACAGTAAAAGCTGGTCTATCAGGCCATTCTATTCGATTAGAAATTTCAACATGACCGCTACTGTCAATCGTTAGTGCATTATTTGAGTTAGTTGGGTCTTGGATTTCGGTGACTTTTAATATGCTGGTCATCCGCCAATCTCCTGAACGGTTAAATTAGTTTGGGGGTAATGATTCCACGCCGCATCATCGTCTCCATATGTTTGCCTATTCATCCAAAGTGTGCCGTTATTAGTCGTATTACCTCCATGAATTGCGTATGTAATTTGAGATGTCGTTGAAGGCGAATCATAAAACATTCCGTTATGGTTATAGGTTTGAAATTGCCATTGGTCAGTTGTCCATACCTGATGATTACCAAAAACCTCAAACCATACAGGAGTTCTATTACCTGAAACATCACTGTTATTCGCAATCTGTGTACTTGTTCCGCCAACTGTACGGAATAATTTAATTGCGGCGTATCTATTATCAGATGCCCCATTAAACATACATGTTATCAGCATTTTACTTGATGACGATTTGGGGGTAATATTTAACGACAGTAAACTAACAAATGTTGTACCAGTAACCGATGTCCTGCTATTGGTTGTCGCATGGACAGTCTGAACCAAATGACCCGGAACATACACCCCGTTGTTTGTGGTTTTCTCGTTTATCGTATCTACATATAATGTTGACATGCTTACCCCATCAAATATCCACTAAAATTTGCATGGACTACATCTGGATGCCATGTGTAACCAGTGTATGCGCCAACAGAGATTTGGTCATTAACAGCTAAACTCATAATGTGTGTAAAATTAAGTGTGGTCCAACTATAAGCATTAGATGTCCAAGAATAAACTATCGTTTCAACTGTTGAAGAACCCGCTGGACGATGAAGAACCCACAAATGTCTATTTCCATTTGATTGAGAATAATTGCGCCTACACTCTATTGAGAATTGATATATCCCAGCAACTGGCGCGGTTAATCTTCCATCACTTCCATACATCCCACCTTGGTTTACTTCTACCTCTGACCATGATGTAACCTCTCTTAGATTAGATAATGCCGCAATATCTCCGCTTGTATTGGGTGCGGTATCTGTAGTAAAGGGGCTGGAACTAGAAAATGTTGCCGCACCTCTCAAAGACATAATTGGTTTAGCTGGTTGAAAAACACGACCACTACTGTCAATCGTCATGGAACTTGTGCCAGCCGCGTTTTTTATCTGGTCTACATTTAATATAGAAGCCATCTGTGCCTCACAATATTGTTAGATTACCGTTGACGGTAATTGTAGTTGACGAGTCAATGGTTAATGGACCAATCGCCAATGCGTTCTTGGTTGATGCTATTGTAGTATTTTCGTCTACTGTTTGTCCATTGGTGCGGAATACAGCGGTATCAACCGTGGTGTTTGTGGTCTGAAACTGTGGCGCAGTAATTTCACCTGCAAATGTACCACCGCTAGACTTGCTGACTGTATCAGTCGCAGTAAAAGCACGGAAGGCGCGGATGACTAATTCATCATTTACAGCCGCGCCAGAACCAAGTGTAATTGTATCACCATTACTGGTGGTGAAGTCTGTGGTATCTAGGTGTACGCCGTTTAAATATACATCTACATCGGTAAAAGATAGTACCGCACCGTTAGCGTCCGCACCTGTAAACGCAGTCTGGTTTGCTGTCGCTACGAACTTAAACAATGCCATCGCGTAGCTGAGAGGTTGGTCGACAGCACGACCAAAAAAGCGTACAGTAATTACATCTCCGTTAGCTGGTGCGGCGGAGAAGGTTAGTGTTGTACCCTGCGCTGTATATGCCTTATTTACCCCCGGCTCTTGCACTACGTTACCGATTGTTACAATCAACGCCTCGCCACTTACAACGCTTTGCGCTAACGTAAATGTCGTGTCATTTCCGTTGCCAGTAAACCTTTGAAAGGTTATATCGCCTATATTTGGGTCTATGCCTATATATGCCATTATCCAGCTATTTCCATTAGATAAAAAGTTGACGAAGCGCGAGAATAATTATTTGAGCCTCGCCTGTTTATATACCATGTTACAGCCCCTGCTGTGATAACTTTCCATTGCAACTTATAAGTTAATGCGCTGGTAGAATTAGGGCTATCAATAAACATATGACTTCTTGGGGCGTAAATAGTTGTAGAGCTATAAAAATGATGATTAAATACATTAATAGTGTCTGCGCCAGACCCCTGCCCAACCTCAGTGCTGTTTCTTAACAATTTCAATATACATCCAACTTGAGTACTAGTAGCACCCATCATACCAAACGAGTATTGAATTAGTATTTTACTACTTGTTGCTCTTGGTGTAATTGTTGCAGTTGCAAACGGAATATCAGCAAAGGTTGTTTGGTCCTGTGTGGCAATATCAGTTGATGTATTTGACACCACTTGCAACACAGAGCCAGTAGGCATAACCGCAGAGGTAATTTTGCTTAATGGCACTTCAAACTCCTATCCCATCTTTGTAATCTTGACTTGAGTATAAACACTTTCCGTACCAGCAAGTGATGAGTTCACTCCCAGCCCATTTCCGCTTTTTGCTGATTCTATATAATGAACAATTTTGTAGGTAGTGTTTGAAGTTAAAACAACTCTGGCATAACCAAAACTAGACCCATACCCACCATTAGTGCCGTGTGAATATTCCATAGAGCCATATTGAACTGATGCACTATTTGTCACATCGTAGAGTTGAGCAATGTGCCTATCTCCAAAATAAGAGGGTGCAGAAAATTCTATAATATACGTTCCTGTACCTAATATAAATTGGTTAGATGATATTGTGACAATATTGTCTGGGTCGAATAGTTTAGTATTTAAATCTCTGTTGTTTCCACCACTGCCCCATGATACCGATGTACCCCCACCTGTACTATTATTTTTTACATCAGCTATAACTGCTACAGAAATTGGAATCTGAGCCGCCCCGTTTGCTAACTTATCAGATGTCACAGCATCATCCGCTAGCTTCGCAGTTGTAATAGAAAGGTCGGGTGCTTCCAGCCGTGTTGTTACCTCTGCCAGACCGCGATAGATAACATACACATTTCCTGTGCCAGACGGCGGTGCTTCATCAAACGTCAAGGTGGTTCCCGATGCCACATATGACTTACCAGAACCGGGTTCCTGTTGCACGTTGTCAACAAATACCTCTAACTCCTCACTACTATTTACAGCGCGATTAAGTGTAAACGCAGTCGCCGAACCTGTGCCGTTAAAAGACTGGCTCGTTGTCTTTGTTAGCTGTTTATTTGGTTGTGCGCCGATGTATGCCATTATCCCGCAATCTCCAAAACACTTAAATAGCACTCACCGTCAGAGCCTTGACCAGTGCTAGCAGTATAACTTCTGTTTACATAACCATTATAACCGCTACTTCCATTTGCTATTTGAACTTTAAATACTTGTGCAGAGGTTGAACTAGGTGAATACAATCTTTGGGCAAAAAGCTGACGATTTTCAAATCCCGAAAAAGTTGAGTCTGCACCAAAATCAACCAGCCAAATCTGAGACCCGCTTCCAGCAATCAAAGTGGAGTTTGCGTACACCCCAAAATAAGCACCCCCTGCCGCCCAGTGATATGTGCTATAATGAACAGAAGCAGTAACAAGAAATTTACTGCTTGTAGATGCAGGTGTCATTGTAACAGTAAGCCCTGTTACATCTGCAAAAGAAGTAGAAGTAAAAGTTTGATGGTCTGTTTTACGGGCGTATTCTGCGGCAATAACAGAACCAGCAGGCATGGAAGCAGAGGTGATTGCACCGCTTGCTAACTGACTCGAACCTACGGAACTAGCGGGTAAAGAAGCTATTTGATTTGCACCTATCGTACTTAATGCCATCAAGTAATCTCCAGTACAGACAGGGTAATATCAGCCGCTGAATTTTGGCTTGCTGTTATCCTCAAGATATCAGAAGCATTCATCACAATCTTTTGGTCACCACCAACAGCAACTAGTGACGAACCAGTGGGAACAATAGCACCCTTTACAATGTGTACATTGTCGCCATCGTTATTAATTAACTGTACATTTACTGTGATTGAAACCGTTAATATGTTGGCAATGTTCAAGCCGATGATTGTTGTCTCTGTCGCGCTGGGGCAGGTGTAAACATCTGCGTTGACTGTTCCCACTGCGGTGTCTGTAAATGTTTTAAATGCGTTAGCCATTTTTCTATCCCAATGCTATTGCGA
>MDTD01161802.1_pt1 | contig 61164 bp, 44 predicted proteins | sample 811221 | NCBI WGS metagenome assembly MDTD01 (sample SAMN05326646, study PRJNA326480) | marine metagenome | isolation source: seawater | place: Pacific Ocean: South West | collected 2011
TGGCAGGTACTGTGTTCGTTCTCTCGTGAGGATAGGACTTCAGTCCGTAGCTCACGAAACTTCCCCTAACCTACCGGCTTCAGCCGGTAGTGGTTCAGTATTCTCTGGGCCGATGGTTTGGATATGACGGGTGACTTGTCCAAAGCCTGGCGCCGGGGTTATTGACAGGATGTCTTCTTTGTATCAATAGATGATATTGCAGCAATTGCTTGTTATTCAGATATTGTGGTATTCTGTACACTATTTTCGTGTTAGCCGGTTTGCATTGTGATTTTGGCATTGAAATATACATCACATCAATTTCTGGGGGATTTGAACCATGTCCGATTTTTGTTGCCCAATGTGTGAAAAGCAGGCTAATGAGCGAAAGGCTCGTCCGCTGTATGGAACCAAGATTTGCAAGAAATGCTATTACGGTTTGACCAATCGCAGACAACTTGCCTACGTCATTGACTGGTTTATTTGGATGTTTGTCGCAAGTTTTGTTACAGTTGGCTTAGCTGCGTTTCGTCGATCACTTATGACAAACTCCCCACCAGCTTCCGTGGAAAGCATTCGCACGATTATTGCCATTATTAGCTTGCTTTTAAGCTATTTGATTATGCCAATGATATTCGGTCTTAAGGATGGATTTTCTGGGATGTCCCCAGGCAAGTGGATATGTGGTGTGCAAGTGCTGGACGCTGAGACGCATCTGCCTATAAGTTTTATACAAGCCTTAAAACGCAATTTGATTCTGATTGTTCCATTATTGCCATTGGTCATCGCTTTCACATTAGCCAAGGGATATCGATTGGGGGACAAGTGGGCCAACACCAAAGTGGTGCTACGATCCAAGCGTAATCATCTGGTCTTTACGGGTGGTTTGTCCTGTGAAGATTGCCAATACGATTTAACAGGGAATGTCACCGGCAATTGCCCTGAATGCGGACGGCAGATTCCCGAAGCAGCGATGCGACAGATTCATGAAGACGCTCAAACCACTATGATGCCAGCGTGACTACACTAACCATATGCACGATGAAATCATGTCCCAATTTCGATGTCCTGTATGTCAACGTCAACCACGCGATAGCATGACTGGGAAACTCTACGGTCGGCTAGTGTGTCACGATTGTCGGGCAGATTTAGAAACACGTCGAGGTTTGGCATTTTTCTTTGATTACGTAGTGTTTTCGTGCTTGGTGGGTGTCTTGACTTTGATGCTTGTGCTTGGCCGGACTGGCAACACAGACTCGCTTACATTTGTCTCAATCCTGTTTCATATGATCGCCGGAACACTTGCATTTAGCTTGGCAATGATTTTTGGAAATATTTTGATCCCATTGCTCTTACTCACGACTCCGGTTGGATTGTATTGGCAAGATCATGTCATTTTGCTTGTGCTAGGGCGCTTTGCATTACTGCCAATTCTGATGATTTTCCGAGATCAGATTGCTGGGACATCACCGGGTAAATGGCTTGCGGGTATTCAAACACTCGACGTTCGATCGCTTAAGTCATTAGGATGGTGGCAGGCTATCAAGCGAAATGTATGGATGCTTCTGCCTTGTTCATCCATACTTGGATTATGGCGTTTGCGTCAAGGCTGGCGACTGGGAGATCGTTGGGCAAAAACCATGGTTGTCTTTCGGAAAGCAGACTACCGGGCATTTTTTCTGAACTATCGATTTTGTGGGAAGTGTCACTACGATCTAACTGGCAATACCAGTGGTACTTGCCCCGAATGTGGTAAACCGGTTCCGGTATCTCTAGAGATTGAATCTGTTCAACAGTAAAATTAATTGTTTTTACATCTACTAAGCAATAGTGGCACGCGGTGTCATAGCTATTCTCTTCACAAGATAGATATCGGTTTCACTGGTGAATTGAGATGCCTGTTACAGTGAAAATGTACGTATCACTTCATGTTGCACAAATTCAACACCTCTCCTAATCGTCACAAACCCAACATCTGACACAAACCCCTTCGATCTTTAAATCCCAGCGAAATTTTCCTTACACGACTTGTTTTCGGTGTTACTGTTCCATGAGCCGTGGGGTAGGACCATCCATATGACAGGTATGGTCCGGTTGTGCTGTAGTGCATTGTCACTGCAGACAGAGACGTAATTACTCGTTTTGGAGAGGTAGGAAAGTCATGGCAACGATGACTGTCCAGGTATGGGACGCAACAGGTAATAAGCGACAGGATGTGGAAATCCCGTCTGACGCGCCGATCAATCGCGTGGTCGCGGTACTGCTGGATCGCATGAAGATGCCACAGTTCGCACCTGATGGACAGCCGCTGAGCTACAAGTTCCATCACAAGGCATCCGGCCGCCAACTCATCGACACGCAGACCCTCACGCAATCCGGTGTGCATGACGGCGATGTGCTCAGGCTTCAACCGGAGATCACGGCGGGGATGTGTGCGTGTCATCACTGAGTTGCTGGTGAGTTCACAAAGGTAGGGTGGGTAGAGCGAAGCGAAACCCACCGTGCATTGAACACACGATCGTAAAAAATGGTGGGTTTCGCTTCGCTCTACACCACCCTACATGAAAAGTCATTCGCGGAAATGACAAAAGTTGAAAAAGAGAGATGCCCCAGACACCTGAAAAACTCGACTTGTCCCAAGACCTCAACAAGCAGGAAGACCGCTTTGATCGGTTCCGCTTGATTAGTTGGTGGGATCAGAACCGCCTGGCGTCGGCCAAGGTGCTGGTGGTCGGTGCAGGCGCGTTAGGCAATGAACTGGTCAAAAACCTGGCACTGCTGGGTGTCGGCCATGTCCTGATTGCAGACATGGATGCAATCGAAAATTCCAACCTTTCCCGATCCGTTCTCTACCGCGAAAAAGATAACGGCACGCAGAAGTCCATCGCCGCCGCCCGCGCTGCCAAGGACATTTATCCCGATATGAAAGTCCATCACTTTGATGGCAATGTTGTCCACGACCTTGGCCTTGGCGTTTATCGCTGGGCCGATGTGATTCTTGGTGGACTGGATAACCGTGAAGCGCGACTGTCGATCAATCGCAATAGCTACAAAGTCAACAAGCCCTGGATTGATGGTGCCATTGAACAAATTCAAGGCATTGTCCGCGTCTTTGCGCCTCCAGGGCCGTGTTACGAATGCACCATGAGCGAGATGGATTGGAAGCTTTTGCAGATGCGACGCTCATGTAATCTGCTCTCACGTGAACAAATGATGACCGGCCACACGCCCACGACGCCGACCATCAGCTCCATTATCGCAGGTGTCCAATCCCAGGAAGCAGTCAAACTTTTGCATGGCATGGAAACCATCACCGGCAAAGGTTGGGTGTTCAACGGCCTGATGACCGAAGCCTATACCATTGACTATCCCCGCAAGGAAGAATGCTACTCGCACGACACGATCACGCAGTTCATCTCGCTTGATGCAGGTGTCGCGGATATGACCGTGCTTGAGTTACTCAACCGCGCAATCAAACTCCTTGGCCCGGATGTTCAACTGGAATTACCCCGCGAAGTGCTCTCTTCATTGAAGTGTCCAAAGTGTGGAGATGAAGAAGAACTCTTTGCATCACTGGGCAAGGTTCCCACGAGCAAGGCTGCTTGCCCCAAGTGCAATCATGAGCTTCGCGACATTCAGACGTTTTACAAAATCAAAGGTGACGAACCGTTCATCGGTCGGACGCTTGAGGCGATTGGTGTGCCAGCTTTTGACATCATCATTGCCCGCGCCGGAAGTCGCGCGGTGGGTTTTGAACTCACCGGCGATGCGTCGCGTGTGCTTGGTCCATTACAGGAGACTCAGGAGGCGATTGAATGGTCGTGATCCGTCAGTCAGTTCTGGATGTCATCAAAGCGCATGGCAAATCGCAACAGTCCGTCGAAGTCTGTGGCGTGTTTGTCGGTGACGTACGTGAGATGGATGGCAAGCAGGTGACTTTCGCCACGGACGTGATCAAAGGCGAAGGTGCAACCCATCAGGCTGGTGCGGTGACGTTTACTGCCGATACCTGGACGCACATTCAGCAGACGATGGATGAGGAATTTGCAGAGAAGAAAATTATAGGCTGGTATCACACCCATCCAAACTTTGGCATTTTCCTCTCGGAAATGGACCTGTTTATTCATGAGCAGTTCTTTAATCTCGATTGGCAAATCGCCTATGTGTATGACCCGATTCGTGATGAAGACGGCTTATTCACATGGCAGGATGGCAAGACGTTACCCGGCGAATTTGAGATTGACGATGACACGGTCGAAGCACGGATGCAGGAGAAGCTCTTAACCATCGAGCATCTGCAAAAATGGAATCAGCGGATGAAAGTGACCTTGGCCGTCATGTTAGTGTTTTTTTTCGCGGCAATTGGCTGGTGGGTCGTCCTGCCGCTGGTGATACATCATTGATGATTCAGGAAATGGAGCCGACGCATGGCTGTAGAAAAAATCACAATTTCGTTTGATGACCTGCATTCTGAGGACGTGGAGCAAAAGCTCGAACGTGCCGAGGCATTGGAGCAGGCTCACAAGCGGTATGTCGAGCAGCAAGCTGCGGCGCCTTTGGCAATCGCGGCAGGCAAGTCGAGCATCTGGCACAACACCGTGATCTTCATGGCCGTGTTCGGTATCCTCGGCGGACTCTTTGCATGGGGCGCCAGTGAAGGCTTTACCAAGCTTGTCCCCAATCGCTATATGCAAATGCAGGAGATGGACAACCGTCGCATGGATGTTATCACGCGACTCAATGACGGCTTGATCATGGAGATGGAAGCCGAATCGCAGCTTCAACAAATCTATGCCGACTATCCGAGCAATCCCTATGCGAAGATTCTCAGCGACATGACGTTGACTGCTGAGCAGCAGATGCAGGCGGTAGGGCAGCGTCTGGAACTTGATGCACTGCCCAACTTCGTACACCGGTTTGTGTGGTATGCAGTAGTAGGGGTGATGTTCGCATTTATGCTTGCTGTGGCTGACCCATTGCTCTCACGCAATCGTCGAGGTGTTGTGCTTAACGGTGCAGTGGGTATCGGTCTGTCGCTGGTGGGTGCAGCATTGGTTGGACTGTTTATCAATAAGATTTATCACCTTCTTGGTGGCGGTACCCTTGAAGCATCCTTTGTTCGACAGATGATCGCTCGCGCAGTGGTCTGGTCGGTCTTTGGTATGTTCCTGACCGTCGCACCGGCTGTGGTCATGAAGTCATCCAAGAAATTGGTCATCGGCATCATTGGCGGGGCGATTGGCGGATTCCTCGGCGGACTGCTCTTTGATCCCATTGACGTGCTGCTTAACAGTGCTGTGATGAGTCGGCTCATTGCCTTTGTCGCCATCGGCTTTTTGTCAGGCATGTCCACCGGGCTCATCGAGTCGGCTGTGAAGACCGGCTGGTTGAAAGTCACCGGCGGTGTCATCACCGGCAAGCAGTTCATCATCTATCGCAATCCCACATTCCTGGGTTCGTCCCCAGCATGTGAAATCTATCTGTTCAAAGATCCACAGGTTTCCGATCACCATTCTGCCATCCACCTTACCCGTGATGGTTACGAGATCGAAGACCTTAACGATGAACCGATGACCTTCGTCAACGGTGAACCCATCGAACGTGTCAAGCTTCGTGCCGGTGACGAAATTCAGATCGGTTCATCCACGTTCTGTTTCCAGGAACGCAAACAGTCTGTGGTGATGAAATAAACCCGAGGGGAAAAGAGGAAAGTCATGCCAGTATTGGTGATTGAAAAAGGTAAGGAAAGCAGCGGTTTGGTGTTAATCGACACCGCCGTGATCGGTCGCGTGGCCGGGCTGGATATCATCCTCAAGGAGGCCGGCGTCTCGCGTATCCACGCACTCGTCGGTCATAACGAGGAAGAGGATACATGGTTTGTCGAGGACATGGGCAGCCGCAACGGCACGTTCGTCAACCACGACAAAGTCATCGGCCGCCAAGAGCTTTTACCCGGTGATCTGATTCATGTGGGCAAAGGCACCATTAGCTTCCGCATGCTCGATGAGTTGCCACAGGGCATCGAACGCATCGCGCCCCGTGATCCGGCTCAGCGAGACATAGTCTTCCGTTGTCCTGAGTGTCACGCAGTGCTTCGCGCCAAGCCTCTACGCATTGGTGCAGCGGGGCGATGTCTGAGTTGTGAAACCAAGGTGATCATCCCTGCCAAGAGTGCGACCATCGCCCGCGCCGTCAAGCAACGTCCAGTGGTGGAACGTCCGGCCGAGCCTGCATTGCAACTTGATAATCCGCCGCCAGCCCAGTCCAGTGGTGACACCTCCATTGTGGATTCACCCAAGGAAGACAGCATGGCGTTCGGCTCCCTGGGGGCTGATCTTGACCCTAGCGGACAGACAGGCTTTGGTCATGAAACCGATGCACATGCTGTTCCGATCTCCGAAGAAATCAACCATGTCACCAAGCAGGAAGTCACCAGCGAACCGCAGTTGGAAGAGCAACACGAACTGGTGACGGCGACGGCAACTGTCGATGAAGATCAGACTGAAAATGTCGAACTTATTGAATGGCTCGACGATGATGCAGAGCAGATTGATACGCAACTGCCCACCGGTTTAGGTGTCTGTAGTGTCTGTCAGACGCAGGTGCTTTCGACCATGAAGAGCAAGGAATGCAAGGCCTGTAATCAGATGTATCACGAGGAATGCTGGTACGCGATGGAAGGCTGCTCAACGTACGGTTGTACCGCGGTTGGCTTGCTAAAGGAAAAACAGGAAGCGCCAGCCCCAAGACGTACAACAGGTCGTCCGGCCAAGCTTCGTCGTCGCCGGACACATATTCGTCGTCATGATGCGTCGGTGCCGTGGGATTGGATGTTCGCCGCTGCCGCCGGTTTTGGTTTACTGGCAGGTCCGTTTACCGCGGGGATTCCCAATGCAGCATTGCTCTTGGTGTTCCTCATGTATCTGGTCTTTCACCGTAAACGCCGTGTGTCGAAAATCGCTGTGATCCTGAGCCTGGTGCTATGCATCGGTGGTGCGGTCGGCGGATACTTCGGCTTCCAATACCTTATGCAGTTAGGCTGGATCAGCCTTGAGGGGGTGGCAGGATGATTCAGTTTGAATGTCAACATTGTCATACCTCCTTTACGGTTCCCGATGACTTTGCCGGACGTAAAGGTAAGTGCAAAGCATGCAGCGAAATGCTTGCCGTGCCGATTCCTGATCAGATCGTCGTCCCGATGCCTGCTGATGAGTCCGATGCGTTGCTGGCGTTACCCATGCGTACCCGTCGACTCATTGCTGATCAGAAGTCCGTCGAACGTGCGTTTGTGAATACGCCTTTGATCCGTGTCGTGAGTATGGTCGGCGAACCTGCTGAACTGTATCGCATCCAATATCAAGTCCGCGGTTTGCGACTCAACAACAAGAATGAACCGGTGCCATGTTCGCTTCACGAAGTGGAAATCAAACTTGGTGCCGACTACCCACGCATGGCACCTCAGTGTCGGATGCTCACGCCGGTCTTCCATCCCAATATTATCAGTGAGTCTACCATTTGTATCGGTGATCACTGGGTGGCTGGCGAAGACCTGTCACTGTTAATTACACGTATCGGTGAGATCATTGGATACCAGGCCTACAACATCAAGAGTCCACTTAATGCTGAGGCTGCAATGTGGTCGGACCTGAATATCAAGAAGCTTCCCATTGACAATCGTGATGTGGCAGCAGTCGGCGCACTGGTCTAAAACGACGGGTATTTCTTGACCGGGATGTGTCTGCGATTTATCGTTGCAGCCATAGGAGTGTCACATGCCCCGCACCAAGTCGTTTGATGTTGCCCAAGCACTGGATAAAGCCAAGGATCACTTTTGGGCTCACGGTTATGAATCCACGTCCATGGATGACTTACTCAAAGCCATGGGGATCAATCGTGGCAGCTTCTACGACACCTACGAAAACAAACACAAATTGCTGCTCGACGCATTGGATTGTTACATTGAGCAAGACATTAAACATTTCTTTGAGCAATTAACCCACGAGCTTGAGCCACGTGACGCAATCATTGCACTGTTTAACGGCCAGCTTAATCGGATCGACGATCCCAAGGAACGGTTCGGTTGTTTTCTGATCAATACGGCATTGGAATTGGCGCCAAAAGATCAAGCCGTTGCATCAGTGGTCGAGAAGCGCTACGGCGAATTGACCCAGCTTTTTATCAAGCTAGTCAAGCAAGGCCAAGCCGATGGTTCGATCAATGATCAACTGAATCCCACGCAAACCGGCCGATTGTTGTTCAATCACCTGCTTGGCATCCTGGTCTTGCTCCGATCAAGAGTCTCCAAAACCATGCTCAAATCAGTGATATCGCAGGTTCATCGCTTGCTTGATTAAGACGCCTATCGTCCGTAATTTCTGATTGACCACAATCAAAACCCAATTCAAAAACAAGTTGAAATGCATTGTTCCGTGAAATGAGGAGCATGCGTCAGTGGTGGTCTTGCCATGGTGGTTGTTGTCTTACGCGAGTTTGTCTGTCCGGTTTTGAATGACCAATTGTATTTGATATTTTTTTAAAAAATATTGGAACAATCATTCCAGAATGTGTGTTGTTATGGCAACAGTCCAACAAACTCTTTAATTCTTACTGCAAGGAACACATCATGAATCTCCAACCCCTCGATGAAAACACCGCTTCGGATCGCGCTGCTCAGACACTGGCACAAGTCCGCAAGAAGTTTGGATTTGTACCCAACCTGCTGGGCGTTATGGCGCATGCGCCTGCATCACTGGAAAGCTATCTGGAATTGGCTGGTAAGTTTGATTCCACTTCATTCGATGCCACACAGAGACAAGTCGTCCTCTTGGCGGTGAGTAGTCAGAATCACTGTGATTACTGTGTCGCGGCGCATTCCACATTTGCCCGACAGCTTCGCATTGATCCGGCCATTGTCACAGCAATTTACGAGAACAAGCCCATCGCGGATGACAAGCTCCAAGCCCTGCGACGCTTTGCACAACAGGTTGCAGAGTCTGCGGGGCGTCCGACTCCTGATGAGATTGAAGCATTCATTGATGCCGGTTACACCCAGGCACAGGTTTTGGAAGTTGTCCTTGGTGTCGCATTCAAAACACTATCCAATTACACCAATCATATCGCGGATACCGTCATTGATCCGGCATTTAAGCCTGCCATGCAAACGGCTTGAACGAATCAATCACAAACACACTACGACGTACTATTGAATTACCCATTTACTTTCTCCTCACTGTAAAGGAAAACGATCATGAAAAATCGCAAGCACTCCAACGTTACCGTTGCCTTACTCTCATTGATCACGGTTCTGGCCGTCGCCAATATCAACTGGGCCGGGCCTAATAAACAACACCAGGCAACATGTGATTGTCAGAAAAACCAGGAGGCATCTTCCATGGTTTCGATGACGCAGGACAATCAACCCGGGCGTGCCTATATCCATGGTTACAACGTGCCGTATACCGGGCTTGCCCTTGAAGGTTACAGCCCGGTCTCCTACTTCACTGAAGGTGTCGCTCAGAAGGGTGACCCGCAATTTGCAGTGGATCACAACAACGTGACGTATTACTTCACTTCAGCCAAGCAGGTCCAGCAGTTCAAAGCAAATCCGCAACGTTATTTACCTGAGTATGGCGGTTGGTGTGCCTTGGGGATGGCCATCTCCGAGAAGCTGCCAATTGATCCACGTCTGTTCAAGCTGGCCAATGGCAAGTTGTACCTGTTCCTGCGGAATCCCAAGGTCGATGCACTTGCGGTCTGGAATCAGAAAAACGAAGCCGATCTGATTCAGAAAGCTGATGTGTATTGGAAGAAAGTTTCCGGTTAATGGCCGGTAGATTGACAAGTTAACCCCATTGGCGGCGTTGCCCGGTATCCTCAGGGCAGCGTCGCCTATTATCATTTATAAAGTCGCAGATAGGGGTACGTGATGGAATAGTTTCCAATTTCATTATTGGTTGCACTATCGAAGATTCTTACGCCATTCACTTTATCTGTACCATCAAAATAGTACGCATATACGACTCCAATTGCAGTTTTCTTTTCTTCAAAAGTCAAACCGTGAAATTTGTAAGTTACCCAGACTCTCGGTAGTGATCCTGGCATAGCTACTTTGGAGAAAATTCCATTGAAGATGAATTGATCAATCATCTCTTTGCGTTTTATTTGCATAGATTCAGACTTGTCAATTAGTGCTTCATTATTGTGCTGTTCAATTTGATTGGAATGCGCAATGTTGTCTGATATGTTTTGTGAATTGATCCTATCCTTCTCTTGAAGAACCAGACTGTTGACGCTGTTTTGAATTGGTGTGTCTGAGTTGTTTTGTTGTGGAGTTGCCGAAGTAGTATTTGAAAAGTCACTGGCTGAAGATTGAGTGTCGGGTAGGATATTTTTGTTCGCTGTGATAGTTTGTGGTTTTAAGTCAGTAGTGCTGAAAGTAAGGTCTTTCAGGTCTGTTAACGATGAAATAATTAAAATAAAGAAAATAATGACAATGAGTGTTCCGCACCCGTACTGTTTGGGTAGTTTTTTATTTGGGGCTCCGCATTGCGGACATTCATTTGCTTTACTTGAAATATTGTTGCCACATTCAGAGCACCTAATCAAAGCCATGTCAATCTCATTTCATACTCAAGGTGTAAGTTGATAGAAACTGATACAGACGTATGATATTATAATATTACAGTCCCAGCACATCCGCCATGCCGTAGCGGCCGGCGGGTTTGCCAGCTAACCACTTGGCGGCTTTGAGCGCGCCGTGGACAAACACATCACGGTTAAAGGCTTTGTGTGTCAGTTCGAGTTCTTCACCAAGGTTGGCAAAGAAGGCTGAATGTCGGCCGACTTCTGAACCGACGCGCAACGCATGCATGCCGATCTCACCACGTTTGCGTTGGACATCATCGCCGTGCCGCCCGTGGACGAGGTCTTTGTCGATATCCTTGCCGGTGGCATTGCAGATGGCTTGTGCGATCCCCATGGCGGTACCCGAGGGGGCGTCGCGTTTGAAGCGGTGATGCGCTTCGGTAATTTCAATGTCGTAATCGTCACCAAGTTGCTTGGCGACCTGTGCGGCCAAGGCAAAAAGCAGGTTCACACCCAAGCTCATATTCGGAGCCTGGAGAATGGCGATGGATTTACCAGCCTCATCAATCTGTGCATGTAACTCCGGCGTCAGGCCAGTCGTCCCGATGACCAAAGCAGTCTTGGAAGCAACGCAAGCTTCGATGATCTTGGGGGTCGCGATCGGCAGGGCGAAATCAATCACCACATCCACGTCCGATGGCAGGCTGGTCCCCAAAGCGACATCGGTTTTCCCAACACCAGCAAGGATGCCTGCATCGGTCCCCAGAGCATCATGTTTGTCATGCTCAATCGCGCCAGCAAGGGTGAGTTTTTCGTCTTCATGCGTTAAAGCCACAAGTCGACGTCCCATGCGTCCACCGGCTCCATGAATAGCAATGCGTGTCATCAGGATATGATCCTTCTGAAAAAATCAGGTTTCGTACAAGTTCAATACAGCAACTAGCCGTTGGGTATTCCATCAAATGTCACGATGAATACCGGTGCCCAACAACTACCCATGAAAAAAACTTCCAGGGTAGGAGATTAGTGTTCGAAGTAGTTATGGCTGGGACGTCCGGCAAGAATCTGTTCCTTGCCCCAATTCGCCACACTGCGGAACTGCTCCGAAGCGATAAAGGCGTCAAAAGCCTTGCGTTCCGACCAGTCGGACATGATCAGGTAACTCTGTGGATCGTTCACGTCCTTAAACAGAAAGGACTTGGTGTGCCCGTCCATATCAGCCATCGCTTCGATGACAGCGTTACAGACCTTTTCAAACTCCTGGTCTTTGCCGGGGAGTATCTGATAATTCATTCCAATGGTGATCATTTGACTAGCTCCTATCGTAGTATTGCTAGACAATAAACCCATCAGGACCTTGAGGCAAATGGCCAGGAGATTTGTCAAACCCGTGTAACTGCTGGTCTGACAGTTGACAAGAAGGTCTGTTGAGTTAGATTAGCGTGTCTGGGACGCTCTTGGCAGAGGCGTTTACTGGTTCTATTCATCGTTCTGATTTCTATTTTGGCAAAGAGGTGTGTGCTTTGATATTTGGCCGAAAGAAAGCTGCGGACCCCAAGGAAGATCCCAAAGCCGAAGTTGCTGACTCTCCTAATGAGGACCAGAAGGCGACCGATGCGTCTGACGCTGACCAGGACTCCGGTGGTAAGAAAAAAAAACTTGGACGCAAAGCTGGCGCTAAGGCCGACAAAGCCGCCAAGGGCGATGCGATCAAACGCGACACTACCAAGGCCATGACATTCTTTCGTCATGCTGCCACGGTTGCCGAAGCGCGGAACTATGACTATTCCATTCAACTGTATCTCGACGGACTCAGTCACGACCCGGACAACATGAATAAGCATGAAGCGCTGCGAGAAGTGGCGTTGCGTCGCAAAGTTGCCGGCGGCAAACCTGCCAAGATGTTCGATCGCTGGAAAGGGCGTGGCAAGGATAAAGTCGAAAAGGCGCTTCAATCAGAATATCTCTGGTCCAAGAATCCATTGAACTTTGCCGCCGCCGTCACGGTGATGGAAAAAATGGTTGAAGCGTTCGAGGATCAAGACGAATACAACATGGGCGAGGTCGCCTATTGGATCGGCATTTTGCTGCTCGAAAAAAGTGAGATGGATAAGCAGCTCAACAAAGCTGACCTGATCAAACTCACCGGACTCTTTGAGCGGATCGATGCGTATCACCAGGCCGTTAATGCTTGCAGTTGGGCTTTGGAGATGGATCGCAATGATTACGAACTCGAAAGCCGACTCAAGGATCTACAAGCCGAGGAGACAATGATTGACTCCGGCTACGGTGAGCAAATCGAAACCGGTGATGTTGATTTCCAGAAGACCGTGCGCGACATGAGTAAGCAGCAGGCACTGGATCAGGAAAACCAACTCAGCAAGACAGAACAAGCCATCGAGGAAATTCTCCAACGTGCTCGCGAAGCATTTGAAGCCAATCCTGATGATCTGGTATTGCGTGGCAAGCTCATTCGTGCTTTACTCGACAAGCGTGACGAGGCTTCGGAAAATGAAGCCGTCAAGCTGCTTGACGAAGCGTATCAGAAAACCGAAGACTACAAGTACAAGATGCAGGTCAGTGAGATTCAACTTCGCAAGATCGACCGCATCATCAAGAAACTCAAAGCTGTCCTCATCAAGGATCAGCAGAACACTGAGCTGGCAGACAAGTACAAGCAGGCCATGCGTCAGAAGGTCAAGATGGAAGCAGCGCACTTCTCCGAGTGTGCCAAGCAGTATCCAACCGAACGTAAGTGGAAATACGAATTGGGGCGTGTACTGGTTTCCGTCAAGCAGTACGACAAGGCCGTCGAACAGTTTCAGCAGTCGGTCAATGACGCCAAGTACCGTGTGCAGTCTTTGCTCCTGTTGGGGCAGTGTTATATTGCACAGGATTGGTTTGATGAAGCGGTTGAAACACTTGAAAAAGCAGTTGAAGCGCATAAATCCACCAATGATAAAATGGCACTTGAACTTCGCTATCAACTGATGATTGCATTGGAAAAATCTGCGATTGATGGCAAGAATCAGGACCGTGCCAAGGAAGCTCAGAAGATCGCGTCGGAAATTTTACAGACCGATATCAACTTCAAGGACATCCGACAGCACATGGAACGTATCCGTGCTTTGGTCAAAGAATTGGCTGCGTCCTGATGATCAGGATTTGATAACCCGCGTATTCAATCAGGTATTCTCATATGTCCACGGTCGCCGTCATTCCTGCTCGTTATCAATCCTCACGTTTCCCCGGTAAGCCCTTGGCCGATGAGACCGGCAAGCCCTTGATCCAACATGTCGTTGAGCAGGTTCGCAAAGCCCGACTCATTGATCAGATCATTGTCGCAACCGATGACCAACGAATCTTTGATGCAGTCAAAGCCTTTGGTGGCGATGTCATGATGACCAGTTCGGATCATCCCAACGGCACCAGTCGCATCGCTGAAGTGGCTGCCAATCTCCCGGAAGATGCCGACTTGATTGTCAACGTCCAAGGTGATGAACCAGACATCGAGCCTGAGGTGATCGACCAACTCGTTGCCGGCCTGCGTGCCGATGCCGAAGCGCCGATGGCAACACTCGCGTCACCCTTTGCACCGGATGAAGATCCAACAAGCCCCAACATCGTCAAGCTGGTCGTCAGTCAAAACAACCGGGCAATGTATTTTTCGCGTTCGTTGATTCCATTTGACCGTGATGACAAAGGCTTCACACCACTGAAGCATCCGGGGCTCTATGCCTTTCGTCGTGCGTTTTTGCTTCGGTATCCCAAACTCACAGCCACGCCATTGGAGCAGTTAGAGCAACTCGAACAACTCCGCGTGCTCGAACATGGCTATCCCATCGCCATCGTCAAAACCGTCTGTCACCATCATGGCATCGACACCCCTGAGCAATATGCCGAGTTTGTTGCCCGACATGTGAAGCAGTCATGAGCTGATTTGTTTGACATCAATGCGCGTTAAGAGCTACCAAAATCAAACCAAAAAAAACGGCAAGCTGTGATGGCTTGCCGTTTTGTTTGAATGTGTTTTGAGAAATTATTCTGGACTGTCCGCTCGCAGGTCAAGGTATGCCAATTCCTGTTTGGTTAACTCGATGTCCAGGCCGGGCATGGTGGTGTAGTTTTCATGCAAGGTTCGTGGCCCGATCAAAGCGAAGGACGGGAAGGGTTGGCAGATCACATACGCTGCTGCGATATTGATCGGAAGGACACCCTTGGCGTTGGCCAACTCGATGGCTCGGTCTTTTCGTTTGAAGTTGTCTTCGCTGTACCAGGAATGCTCCAGGGACTGATCCACGCCAAGTTTGTCCGGTGCGCTGCGGTCTGTGAAGAAGCCACGTGCTTGTGATGACCATGCCATATGCGCGGTCTGTGTTTCTTCCAGATACTGCATGTACTCCGGTTCACTGGCTGCGATGCAGCCCCCCCAGACAGGGTTGACCATGCGCGCCAGTGAAAGGTTGTTATTCATGATGGTCATTGGTTGCTTGCCGTTGGCCTTGGCATATTCGTTGGCTTCTTTGAAGCGTTCCAATGACCAGTTCGAACCACCAAAGACGCCGATGAGTCCTTCGTCTTTGAGTTCATTGAGTACGTCGATGAATTCACCAACGGGAATATCAAGATTGTCACGATGGAGGATGTGCATTTCAGCGAAGTCGATCTGCATGCGTTCAAGTGACTCACGACATTGCTTGCGGATTCCTTCGGGGTGACAGTTAGGCGTGTGGGCACTCTTGGAGAGGATGTTGATTTGATCACGGATACCGCGTTGTTTCATCCAGTTGCCCAGGTGACGTTCGAAGTGTCCGCCACGATACATCCATGCGGTGTCGAAGGTGTTACCGCCACGATTGACAAAGTCGTCCCAGACGGCTGCGCCGTGGTAGTAGTCCACTTGATTGTCACAGCCGAAGATGAATTTGGAGACTGGTTTTTCGATACCTTCGACGGTGGCATACTTCATGTTGTGATCAGGTCGTGGGGGCAGTGGGGCGATGCCGGAGATGGGGCCGCAACCTTCGGGTGTTTCTGCCGGATAGGTCAGGCCGATTTGGTTGCGCCATTCATCAAGGACCGCGAAGGTGCCCAGTGAGTCATCCCAGTTCATTGCCGGGGCGCAGGCTTGTTGCTTACCTGCTGCGATGGCTTTGGCACAGGTGTCCGCTTCCATGCCGTAGAGGTATTCGTCGGTGGTGACGTCGATGGTTTGCTCGCCGTCTTTGTTGTTGAGGAGGAGCTTGACGGTGCCACCTTCGCGTGCCGGAACCCAAGGTGTTTCGACAGTGATCGAACCGGTGGAGCCGAAGATGCGGGCTTTGTTATCCATGCCAACACAGACACCGGTTGCGACCTGTGCGATGATGCCGTTGGCAAATTCCAATGATGCAGCTGCATAGTCATCCACTTCGGTTTGCCCGATGATGCCGACGGCTTTGATCTTGGTGGGATTGATTGTAGCTGTGGTCTTGGTTGAACCTGCGATGAGTCTGACGAAGGTGACGGTGTAACCGCCCACATCGAGGATGCCGCCACCGCCGAGGTTCTTGTCTTTAAGTCGGCTTGTGGCTGGGGCGCCTGAGGCATTGAATGCAAATTTAGCGTCGATGAATTTCACATCACCAATCGCGCCGCCTTGGATGAGTTCCAGAACCTTGGCGATTTGTGGATGTGTGCGGTACATGTAGGCTTCCATGAAGAAGGTTCCAGCTTCACGGGCTGCCTGGATCATCGCTTCGGTCTGGTAGCGGTTTAGACCAGCTGGTTTTTCAGACAGTACATGCTTGCCAGCTTTGGCACACTTGATGGCCCACTCGGGATGTTGGGTATGTGGGGTCGAAATGTAGATCGCATCGACGTTGGGATCAGCGATAAGCTGCTCATAGCTGGTGTAACGTGTGGGGATGTTGAACTCGTCGGCGAAGGTGTCGGCCTTACCGGGTGTCCGGCTGGCGACTGCGACGAGTTTGCAAAGCTTACTGTGGTTTACGCCGTTGGCGAATTGTTTGGCGATGTTGCCCGGGCCGATGATGCCCCAGCGAAGAAGGTCTGACATGATGAAATACTCCGTGTGGTTGGACAAACTTTGATGTCACGATTGGCTATAGGTTAAACACGAAAAAACTTTTGTCCATTACTCAATTGGTCAAAGATATGTCATAATTGGTCGATAAGGATCAATGATATGAGTAAGCAGATACCCTCGACGCTTCAACAGGTTGTCCAGCGTGCCTGTCGCACGGAAATTGTCCATCGGCAATTTCGATTCCGCCAGGCCGGCAGCGGTTGGGGATTTGTCACCAAAGCACAGAGCGATCAGGACTACGTCAAGCGAATCAGTACAGACTACATTGGCATCTATATCTTGCGCGGACATGGTCGGTATATTGATCATTTGGGACAGGAACATGAAGTCGGTCCCGGTGATTTGATGCACCTGCCACCGGACAAAGAACACACGGTTTACCATGCAATGGACGGGCAGTGGGCGGAGTACTATTTCCCCATGCCGCGTGAAATGTTTCAGACGCTTTGTACGTTGCAGGCGATATCACTTTCGCAAACGGTTTGGCATATCGGCCTGCATGTCTCGATGATCGAGCAGTGCGAAAACCAGTTGGCGATGTTGCGTCAGCAGGAAAATGAATCATGGTTGTATGCACAGGTGACGCTCAGTGCAGCCAACCTCATCATGGCAGCCAGACAGTTGATGCTCCAACAGGCCAGTCCAACGCAGCAGCAACTTGGCATCATGCAGGCAAGGCAACAACTCGAAGAGGATTGGGCCGCCCAATTATCGCTGCAATCATTGGCAAGAAATCTGAACATGAGCTACGAACGATTCCGAAAACTATTCAAGCAGTTCGTCGGACACTCGCCGGGGGAATTTCGTATCCTCCGACGTATCGACCGTGGCAAGACATTGCTGCTCAAACAATACACCGTCGCCGAAGCAGCAGGGGAGTTGGGCTATCCTGATGCGTTTAGTTTTTCCAAACAATTCAAACGCTACACAGGCATGAGTCCGACACAATTCAAGCGGACGATTTGAGTTGCTTGCAAGCAGTTTTAATCCATGCACAGATGCTGCATCGCCGAAGGTGATTGAACCTGTCTAGATGTTGGAAATCAATCTACGAACCCTGTGATTATTTTTTTTGATGGTTCGTAGTGATTGCCATTTCTTATGCAGCTTGTTTGGCAGCCTCAGGGATTTTGAATCGACTGATCATCTCCCGCAATTCGACAGCCAGATTACTTAAGTTGCTGGCTGCGTTTTCAGCACTGCCTGCAGATTCGTTGGTCTGTCTGGCGCCGGAACTGATGGTCTCCACGCTTTGGGCAATTTGTCGAGTAGCGGAGGCCTGTTGTTCGGATGCCGAGGCAATGGAACTGATCATATTGGCAACCTGCTCGGCGCCTTGGAGAATTTGCTCAAGTGATTTACCAGCTTTGCCAGCCAGTTCAACACCTTGTGCGACGGTCTGAGTCCCAGCCTGCATGCGTTCGACGGCCATGGTGGTTTCATGTTGAATGGCTGTGATTGATTCGGTGACTTCTTCAGTCGCAGTGCTGGTACGCTCAGCAAGTTTACGGACTTCATCGGCAACCACTGCAAAGCCACGTCCAGCGTCACCTGCACGCGCTGCTTCAATGGCAGCATTCAATGCCAAGAGGTTGGTTTGATCAGCGATATCGCGGATGACATCAATGATCTTGCCAATCATTTCGCTGCGTTTGCCCAACTCTTCAACACCTTGGCTTGATTCGTTGACTGAGGATGCAATCTGTTGCATGGACTCGACAGTTTGCTGGACGATGTGGCCACCTTCACGGGCATAGTTGCCAGCATCCTGTGCAGTACTTGCAGCACTGGAACTTTGACGAGCTACTTCAGAAACAGTTGCAGACATTTCTTCAACAGCGGCGGCAACATTGTTGGTGATCCCAGATTGGTCTGATGCATTGGCTGACATATTCTGCGCATTGGCCGAGACTTCTGTTGCCACATTGTTGACTTGATTTGTGGTCTTCAAAACGTTCTGGAGAATCTGGCGGAGTTGAGCACTCATTTGATTCATACAGGTTGTCAGATGTCCTAACTCGTCTTGACTGGTGATCGGTAGTTCTTCACCGGTGAGATCGCCTTGGGCGATTTCTTCAGCTCGTTTGGTCAGGGGTTTGATCGGCCTGGTGATCATGCGCGTCATGGTCACTGACAAGACAATCGCGCAAACGATCCCACCGAGCATGGCAAGCATCAACACATAACGTGTATTGGCAATCAGACTGGACATTTCATGATGCAAAACAGGTACTTCAGCATAGGTTTCTTCTGCCAGCTTTGTGATGATCTCTTGAGCATCATGTGTCGCGCTGCGGAAGATTTTGGTTTTGTCTGCAATCTGCGTATCAATTAGGACCAGGTCATTAAAGGCTGCCAAGTAAATATCCAGGTCCTTGTCGATGGCTTGAAGTACATCGTCAGCTAACCCAAGTTCGCGTGCGGTGCTTTTACATAAGGCGACACGTTTGGTGAGTTTGTCCACATACTTTGACTTGCCGCGTAATAGATAGTCTTTTTCATGTCGACGGCACATGAGCATTGGAACCAGTAACGCATCCTGATTCAATTCAGTAATCCGTGATTCCATTTTATGGATGGCTTCACGTATTTTGCCTCGCAAGCCCTGGTCTTCGGCCAAGCCACGATCGGCAATTAATTGGGCAACTACTTTAAAATTAATCTGGTAGGCTTCAGACAAGGTAAGAGCTTGCTTGAGTTGTTCCTGGCGTTGGTTTGATGACAAGCCTGCTGCCTGAGTCAAACGTTCTTTTAACTTGGCCATGCTTTTGTCATGTCGCGTGAGATACTTTGTATCCAAACGCATGAGGAAGTCTTTTTCAGAGCGTCTGGCTTCGAGCATTTGGGTCGACGCTTCCTGGATTTCCGACATCTGCGGGACACGGTTATTCACCAGGAAAATAGTTTGATCGCTCAGGTCATTGATGTACCAGATCGTCAAGCTGCAAACGACCAGGAAAATACCAACCAATGTCGAAACGCCAATATAGATTTTTTTACCAATCGTGATCTTCATACTTAAGATCCTTGTCTGAAAAGCTCTGATATTCTCAGAGATACATAATGCACTCATGGGATCGAGAGTGCGTGTTAATTATTATTGGATATATCTTCGGTTATACATGGGGGAGACTTAATTGTTGAAATACAAGATATGGATTGCTTTTTATGGATCGCTTTATAACAGATGCACGCGTACCGTTTGAGAGGGATTGTTAAGATACTGGATGTCAATATTTTGGATTCATAAAGTCCAGTAAAAATACTGCAAGCCTAAATATGTATGAAATGTGTCGATACAAAAATGGTAATTAAAAAAGTGACGTGAAACGTTTCCGTTTCCGTCACTTTTATGAGGTGTGGCAATAAGTCTACGCCCGATAAGGTGTGGCCGTTTGTCGAGATGGGCTTAGGCTAATGCCATTTCCAGATCGGCTTTGGCGTCACCGGTCAGACGCAGGCCGTAGTTGTCCTGGAGGATTTTGAATACGTTGGGGCTGATGAATGCCGGAGCAGCTGGGCCGATGGTGATGTTCTGAACACCGAGGCTAAGCAGCGTCAACAAGACGGCGACGGCCTTCTGTTCAAACCAGCTTAGGACGATGGTCAGCGGCAAGTCATTGACGCCACATTCAAATGCCTTGGCCAGTTCGACTGCGACTTTGATCGCGCCATACGCATCGTTGCACTGTCCCATGTCCATGAGGCGGGGCAGTTCAAGATGTGTGCCGTAGTCGTGATCCATAATGCGATACTTGCCACAGCCGAGGGTGAGGATGAACGAGTCATCGGGCGTGTTTGATGCATAGTCCGAGTAATAGTTGCGACCGGGTTCTGCACCATCGCAACCACCGATGACAAAGAAGCGGCTGATCTTGCCTGCCTTGACCGCTTCGACGATGTCGCCTGCTTTGGAGAGGATGACGGATTCATGGAAGCCGACGGTGATCTCACCGGTGAGGGCTTGCTTGCAAGGTTCGCATGCTTTTGCCATTTCGATGACTTGAGTAAAGTCGTCGGTGGTCAGACGCTTGGCACCGGGGACGGCAGTGGCGCGGGTGGTGAACATGCGGCTGGCGTAAGTGTCTTTGGGATGCAGGATGCAGTTGGTGGTGCCGAGGATCGCGCCGGGGAATTGGCCGAATTCGACTTTTTGTTTTTGCCACGGGCCGCCAAAGTGTCCAGCCATGTTGGGATGGTTATGGATCTTGGGATACATGTGACCGGGAAGCATTTCGCCGTGGGTGTAGACTTTGACGTTGGTGCCTTCGCATTGCTTGAGGACATTCATGAGATCCAATAAATCATGACCGGTGATGAGGATGCCTGGGCCTTCTTGTGTTCCCATCATCACTGATGCCGGTTCGGGCTGGCCGAAGCAGTCGATGTGACCTTCCTGGAGCAGTTGCATGACGGTGAGGTTATGCGTACCACAGAGCATCACCAGTTCCAGCAAAGTGGGGATGTCAAAGTTGACGTTGGTCATGGTGGCGAAGAGTGCTTCTTCGATAAAGGCGGAGACTTCTTCGGAGTGCTTGCCCAGACGACGAGCATGGTGAGCGTAGGCAGCCATACCTTTGAGACCGTAGAGCAGGATTTCCTGAAGGGATTGAACATCGATATCTTTGCCACAGACACCAGCTCGGCCGTTGATATCACAACTGGTGCCATGAGCGGTTTGTTCACATTGGTTACAGTGCAGCGGGAGGGTGATCTGGGACATGTGGTATGATCCTTTGGTTGGCGGTGTCGTATGGAGTCAGTTCGGTAAGTCTGATGAATAGTATCGGCAACAAGAGACTAAATTGCCTTGATCTGGATCAAGTGTTGGTTATTGGATGGTTTTATTTTTTGTATTTGAGTTTTTGCTCAATAGCATTTGGAGACTCAGGAAATATATGTCACTACAAGCACTTAAAATCCTTGCCCGATGCAAGTTATTTGGACGGGTCAGTGAAGAAGGAATGCAGGAACTTGCGACCATGTCGCAGGTACTCAAACTCACGCGTGGCCAGATTGTGTTCCATCAAGGTGACGAACCGGCGGGAATGTATGTCGTGGGATCAGGAACCGTTCGGATCTACAAAATCGCTCCCAACGGCAAGGAACATGTGCTGCATCTGGCGGGGCCGGGACTGACTTTCGCGGAGGTCGCAGTGATGGGTAATTTCCCATGTCCAGCATTTGCGGAAGCGATTGAAGCTTCAGAGGTCGTCCTTTTACCCGCTGGCCCGTTCATGAAGGCGCTTAAGACGAATCACGAATTGCCGTTCCAACTCCTCACCGGTATGGCGTTTTGGGTGCATCACATGGTCGACACCCTTGAGGACATCGTCCTGCGTGATGCGACGGGGCGGCTGTGTCGTTATTTGGTAGATACCCATCGTGATGGCGTGACCACGTTGCCCAAGTTCAAGCGTCATCTGGCCAGCAAGCTTAATCTCACCAGTGAGACGTTATCGCGCGTTCTGCGTCGGCTACTTGACGAACAGCTCATAGAACAGGGCGAAAGCAAGGAACAGATTCGCCTGCTTGATGCCCCAATGCTTCAAGAGTTGGCCGATGGCGGATATGCTTAAAGGGTAAATGTAGCTCAAAATCGTTAAAGGTTTGTTTTGACATGATTTTGGGAAAAATATTGACCTTCGAACGTGGGACAGGCTACAATGGGAGAGTAACCACCCCCAAGACCGAAGACGCCGGTCTGCTAAGCCACATGACCTGCAATGGGTCGATACAATAATGACTGCGTCCCGAGTAACGTTTAAAAGAGAGCAAACGTGAGACAATCCCCTGTTGCCCGTATTGGTACCAAGCTCCGCAGCCTGCTTTGGCGTGTGATGCGTCGTTGTGGTCTGGATATGAAGCAAGCCAAGCGCCCGCGCCGTCGCAACAAGCGTCAAGCCTTTGCAGGGGTTCAGCCTCTCGAATCGCGTCAGCTTTTGAGTGTTGCCATTGAGATGGTCGTCAATACTGCAGAGACCTCAGCCGTCTACGTGCAGGATGGCAGTACCATCAATGCCAGTCTCGGTGACAGCTTCACCGTGGACTTCTATATCACCTCCGATGAAGGTACACCCAACAATACGCTTTTTGGCTTTGACTTGAACTTTGGCGGGACCGACGCATCAATCTCACTTGATGAGTGGCTTCGCAACACGACACTGTTCCCCAATACCGCTGGTGATGTGGTGAACTTTTCGGACGATGCAGTGGATGATGGGTTTGTCAATGCAGCCACCGTCGGACTGGATGATCGCAGTACAGGAGATATGACCAGTTCAGGCGGCGTGACCGGCTGGTTGATCGGTTCACTGGATATCACACTTCCCAGTGAAGCAGGGGACTATATTCTGACATTCGATACGGATGCTGCAGATCGTCCAACACTTGTCACGCATACCGGCGTGGGGCAGGATACGTCTGATCCGACAGAGACCAGTTTAACCTTCCATCTTGTCGAAGCTGCGACGGTCTCGATTGAGACGTTGCCCGCGCTGACCAATGATGTGGCAGGGAACTTTTCAACAATCGATATCACCACGACCAATGTGGATGCTGCAGAATTCACTCTTTCCGATTTACAGCTTGAACGTGGTGGTTCGATCCTGATCTCCGATACCGATGGGAATACCGACAACGACTGGGAAGATTTTCCCGCCGTCTCATTGGTTAATGCAGGGGGTGGTGTCTTTCAGGTCACCGGCCTTGATACTGTGATTGATGATGCCGATGGCGATTTTATTTTCACGGTGATTGCAGCTGGTGTCCTCAATAACGCAGGCATCCCCTTGCTGGCATCAGAAACTGCAACCTTCTCCGTTGATACTCAGCCGCCGCAAGTCACCTTGGATACCCAAACCACAAGTGACTCCACACCTACTCTCACCGGCACGGTCACCGATCTGAACCTCGACACCATGAGCATCACTGTCACCCATGCCGACGATGGTTCGTTTGCATCACAGATGTTCACTTTGGCCAACGGCGACTTCACCATCGATGGCAGTGGCAACTGGACGCTTGACGGTTCCAAACTCACTGCTTTGGAAGGTGGCTTGTATGACGTCCGCATCATCGCAGTTGATGATGTCAGTCAGACCACCGACACGACGTTTTCTGATGCTTTGCTGATTACCGATATTTATGAAGACGCTGGCGGTGATGATGTCTATACCAACGCAGTGGCTTTGGCGGGTGCCCGTCAGTACAACCTGAGTATCCACGAAGCAGCCGACGAAGACTGGAAGTCGCTGACCATTGCTTCATCATCCGACGTGCTGTTTTTAGGCAGTGTTGTCAGTGGCAGCGAAATGACCATCAATGTCTTTCTGGACGATGGCTCAGTCTCCGGCACGCCGGACTTCACCTTTACATCCAGTTCAGGTGTACTCAATCAAACGCAGGCACTGTCCACAGGAACCTATTACATCCAAATCGTCGCGGTCGGCGGTGGTGAAATCTACAACTACAACTTCATCGCAGGTGTCGAAAGCGAACTGTCCAACACCGTCTCCGGCACAGTCTTTGTCGATGATGACTTCAACGGCATCGAAGACGACGGGCAGGGCGGTTGGAACGGCTTGACTGTGCAGCTACTCAATACCAGCGATAGCGTGATCGACACCACAGCAACCGATGTCAATGGCGATTACACATTCTCCAATGTCATCAGCGACACCTACCGCGTTCGCATCGTCCTCCCCGATGGCACCTTCCAGACATCCAGCAATCCAGCAGACTTCCTGCTCGATGGCGCAGTCGATCAAACCGGCGTGGACTTTGGGGTGCGCAATGTCGAAGTGACCGACGAATACATCTTCTACAACGAAAGCATCTTCGACGGTGATAATGCAGCAGCCAATAGCGATGACGATAATGCCATCGACACCGGCAAGAGTGCATTGTACGGCGGGCAGACTGCGACTATATCCAACTACACCACCGGGCAGGAAGGTATCAACGGCATCATGATCGATGTCATCGGCTTGCCGGTCTCATCATTGGATGTGACGGACTTCACTTTTAAAGTCGGTAACGACAGTACACCTGATGACTGGACAACTGCCCCGACACCGACGAGCATCACCGTCCGTGAAGGCGAAGGTGTCAACGGCACGGATCGCGTGACCATCATTTGGGACGATGGCGAGATTCAGGACCAGTGGCTGCAGGTCACCGTCCTGGCTGCCGGCGATACGAATGTCGCAGCCGATCACGTGTTCTATTTTGGTAGCGCCATTGGTGATACCAGCGGTGATGGATTTACAAGTATTACAGACGTGTTCCAGATTTGGGGCAATCGTGTAGATCAAGGTATTGATGATCCAGTAGGCCCAGACTATATCTATGATATGAATCATGACAGTTACGTAAGTATCTCGGATGTGTTCATTGCCTGGGCAAATCGTAAGTCGCAAGGTATTGATGAAGGTTTAAGCTTTATTACTCCTCCTGCTTCCTTGATGCTCACCGGCTCGGTAGATGAACCATCGACGCAGGTAATCACACTTGCTGATATTCAGGCTGTGCAATCGGAGGCTTTGGCTTACTGGCAACAGCAGGATATCACGGAGGCCCAGTGGCAATTACTGACCGGCGTGCAGGTTCAGATTGGCGACTTGGCGGGCAATCAATTGGGACAGACCCAAGGCAACCTCATTACCTTGGATATCAATGCGGCTGGCGCGGGTTGGTTCATTGATCAGTCCCCAGCTGACAGCGCTGAGTTCATCCTCACCGGCGACCAGTGGATCGCGGAAGACAGCAGTGATGCCTTTGGCAAGGTTGATCTTTTGACCGTATTAGCTCACGAGTACGGTCATGTGCTTGGTCATGCTGATGAATCGATTAGCGATGCCGATCACGGCCTGCTGGATGCAGCTTTGGCAACTGGAACTCGTCGACTTTCGTTGAAACCGATTTTAGAACATAACAATTCAGTCTCAAATGATTTGGATCAAGTAATCACAGGCAATTATGTCTTGGAGTACCTTGATGAATCAGTTGACTGATTAAAAAAGAAATAAATGTTTGAGTCATTGGCTCATCACGACCTGCATGGTTATGATAACGATCATAAGTCAAACCGGGCCGATGTCTCATTTGGGGTTCAGATAAGTCAATTAAACGGCATGTCACCGATCATCCGATCGATCCCCATTGACATCATTTGTCAGGAGCTATCCTGATAGACAAACAGAGATCCAGTTCATAGAGGAACGACCTGTGAAGAATAATTTAGTCGTAACAGCACTCTCAATTTTGGTTGGTTTCCAACCGGTATTGGCCGACACCCCGACAATTGAAGGTGGTGATCACACGCTGACTGCAAATACTGCCAATCAGTCGATCAACATCACAGTTTCAGGTGGTGACAACTTCGCAGGCCTAGAGCCACGCATTCAAATCGGCGATGGTGCCACAGGCCCAACGATTAACCCGGCTTTTGTGGATGATGACAATAAGAAACGTGTAGACACTCAAAGTGGCATCATGAATGGTTGGACGCTTGATAGTGTCCTCATTAGTGATACTGATCGGCATGTTACAGGCTCGGTTGGTAGCATCCCCCCTTCAAATGTCGCTGCATCCGGCTTGTTGCTGGTTTTGGAAATTGATACCACAGGCATCACATCAGGTCGCTTTGGCATCTTGTTCGAAGGAACGTCAATAGGTGACACACAATTGTTGGACACCTTATCCAATGTACTGCCTGCAAACTTCAACTCCGGCACCATCGCAGTCGGTGCCAACCCGCTGGTTATCTGGAACGGTGATGACAACGCCAACAACACTAACTTCACCAACGACCTCAATTGGCTGCATCATGCAGCACCGCTTGCTGGCGACACCATTCAATTCGGTGGCACGATCGGCACTGCGGTCAACATGGACCAGACCGCCAACACGGCTTATCACTCCATCACCTTTAACAGTGATGCTCAGGGGTTTGTCCTTGATGGCAATGCTGTCGGTATTCTTGATGGGGGTTCAATCACCAATAACTCTGCTTTGACTTTCAGCTATGACGATGGCAGTGGCCCGGACACCGTTGGGCAAGTCATCCTTGTTGATATCAAACCTTCAGGCGATCTGACCCTTGATGCAGCAGCAGGTGATATCAGTTTGTATGGCAATATCTCGCTGACCGGAACCAGCACGCTCACCATTGATGGTGCAGCTGGTAAGACAGTCGATATGCTGGGCAACATTACCGGATCGACGGCAATCGTCGATGTGGATACGCTTGGCAATTTCATCCTTGCTGGCACCAACACCTTCGGCACGTTGAATCTCAACAGTGGTACCACGGAAATCGAAGACGGTACCGCATTGCTTGATACCGCGACGGTCAACATTGCCAACGGCGCGAACATGCAATTGCTCAATAATGAAACCACCGGCGTCATTGATGCCGAAGTCGGTTCGACAATCAATCTTCAGACCAACCTCCTGTTCCTTACCGGCACAGGTATCACGCTCGATGGCACCATCACCGACAACGTCGGCGCTGGTGATCATGACTTCGGAGCAGCCGGCGGACTCGGCCTTAACACCGATGGCACCGTTTCCATCTCTGGTGCCAATGATTACTCACTTGGTACCATTTTGGGTAATAACAATACCGGTGGCACAAGTGTCATGGGTAATACCATCACTTCCCCGGATGTCACCATCTCCAACAACGCAGCTTTCGGTGATGGTGGACTCGTACTCAACAGCGGTTCACTGACTGCTTCAGGCAATCTGACCTTGGGCAACTTCGTGAACATCGGTGGCGATTACACCTTCGGCGCTGGCGGTGACCTGATCTTCACCAATGACGTGGGCATTGATGGTTCGCTGGCAGATGGTGATGACGTGATCGGCATGAATCTTGCCGCCGCTTCACGAACCTTGACCGTCAACAATGACACGACCTTTGCCGGCTCGATTAACGGTACAAAGAACATCATTAAAAACGGCACGGGAACTTTGCTCTTCTCAGGAGACAATAACAGCGGCGATGGCATCTTCACCGGTGAAGTCCAAATCGATGCAGGCACCGTCAAAGTCACCAACGACATGTCCGCAGCTGATGGCTTTACCATCAATGCAGGCACGCTGACTGTCGATGACAGTGCTCTGTTACACAGTGAAGCATTTGTCGATCTGGATAGTTCGTCAGCAGTCTTTAATGTCGATACAAATATCAGCGTCCCCGAAATGAGCGGTGTCGCAGGATCATCCGTTGTTGTCAGCACAGGTAACAGTCTGACACTTGGTGCAGCTGCACAGGACACCATTGATGACAATCTGGAATTCACAACCTTTAATGGCGTCATGTCCGGCGGCGGCAACCTCATCATTGCTGCTGAAGCAGGCGATCCTCCGGGCATCGTCACCTTCACCGGTAACAATACTTTTACAGGTAACACCACAATCAACTCCGGTGCATTTGTCGTTGGAGGTACACATGCAAGTGCAGTGACCGTCAACAACACCGGTATCTTCGGCGGTGACGGTACTGTCAACAATGATGTCACCATCAACAGTGGCGGCGAACTCACCGCAGTGGATTCATCAGACCCAACTGACGATGGGATTCAGACCTTCAATGTCGTTGGCGATGTGAACATTGCTTCAGGCGGTATCCTCTTTGCAATCATTGATGTGACCGGCGGAACAGCAACCAGTGACCTGATCAATGTCACCGGCGGCATGACTTTATCCAATGGTGCCGTTCTGGATATTGCCGAAAAAGCCGGCAGTGTCATGGAAGCTGGCAAAGAGTTTACCATTGCTTCAGCAAGCTCAGGCATCACCAACAACGGTGCATCAATCAACGAAGATATTTCCGGCTTCAGTTTTGAAGCATCCATTGTGAATAACGATTTGATCCTCACTTCCATGTTACAGACCGAAGCGACATGGCTGGTGGGTGATGGCAATTTCTCAGTTGAATCGAATTGGGATAATGATCCTGATGGTGTCCAAAGTGATGCTGATGATCTGGTCCTTGTTTTCAAAGGTGACAACACTGCTGGCAGCCATACCGTCAACGCAGACGAAGCGCCATACTCCAGTATCGGTGGTATTCGTTTTGACAACACCACAGACACCTTCACAATTACCGGTGGTTTGCTGACCTTCAATAACACACTTTCAGCAAGCATCGTCAACAATACGGCACAGACCCAGACCATTGAAAATAACATTGCCACCAGCGCAATCGTCGATCTGGAAATTGATGCAGATGCCGGCGACCTGATACTTTCAGGTGACATTGCTAACAACAATCAATTGACCGTCATTGGTGATAACGACACCACCCTCAGTGGTGTAATCTCCGGCACAGGCGCTCTGTCCAAGAGTGAAGATGGAACCCTGACAATCACCGGCACCAACACCTACACCGGCAACACCACGCTCAGCGGTGGCACGATCCTCGTCGGTAACGATCTAGCCTTCGGTTCGACGGGCACGCTCAATCTCGCAGGCGGTACTCTCCAGTCCGACAACGACACGCGAACCATTGCCAACGACCTGAGCATCTCCGGTGACTTTGCTACCAGTGGCAACATCCTGACACTTTCCGGTGCCAATGCCACACTCAACGGCGGCAGCCATGACATCACCGTCAGTAACACGCAAACTTTTATCAACGGCACTTGGACCAATGGCTCACTCACCAAAAAGGGAGCAGGGGACTTGGTCGTCGCAGGCACGCTGGATTTGACCACACTGGAGATTGCGGAAAATACCGTCTCCTTCACCGGCCCCAATCCCACGACCGCAACCACAGCATTGAACCTCAGTGGTGCAACCGCACAGTTGAACTTTGACCAGACCGCCTTGACCACCGTCCAAGTCGCATCGCTGACTGGTGTCGCAGGCAGCTCCATTAACCTCGGTGATGATGGCAGTACGCTCTCAATCGAAGGCTCAGATACAACCACATTCTCCGGTACCATCACCAATGTTGATGGCCAATTGCGATACGCCGGTTCCGGCCAGCAAACACTCGCTGGTGCCAACACCTACACAGGTGACACCATTGTTGATGCTTCAGCCACCGGCACACTTTCCATCACCGGATCCGTCGCAGGCGATGTCATCCTCATGGATGGCGTGGGTGCTTCGGACCCCACCTTGGAGCTTGGTGATGATCCCATGGCAACGGGTACCACGCTGACTATTCAAGGTAGTAACCTTGCTGCAGCGACAAATGCAGCGACTCTTGGCAGTGATGTCAACATCGTCGTCGAGAACGACTTTGCATTCGCCGGCACCAACAGCATGACCATCGCTGGTCCAGTAGACCTTAACGCAGAAAACCAGGTGCTGACTGTCAACGAAGGTGCAACCGTTCTGACACTCAGTGGCATCGTCTCCAACGGCGGCCTGGCCAAGTCCGGCGCGGGGCAAATCAACCTGATAGGTACCAACACCTTTGCCAACGGTTTTACGCTCAATGCCGGCACCGTCGGAATTGGCAATGATGCAGCTTTAGGCAGCGGAACCTTTGTCATCAACGGTGGCACCGTCACCGCACTGGGCAATGGTGCTATAACCAATGCAGTGGTTGTCGCAAACGACTTTGCAGTCACCGGTGACAGTACCGCGAGCTTTGGAAGCAGTGTGGATCTCAGCGGTGCAAGCCGCACCGTCACTGTTACTGGAGCAGGTGTCACCACCTTCCAGGACATCACCAACGGTGATCTGGTTAAAACCGGGGCAGGCGAAGTGACCCTTGCCGGGACCAATGATCTGACTACGGGTCTGACAGTCAATGCAGGCACGGTGAATCTCGGAAGCGCAGCAGCACTCAATGCAGGCGATAATCTGACCATTAATGATGGCACCGTCAACATCATGAGCGGACTGACCGTGGCGGACCTTTCGGGTACTGGCGGCATCCTGAATCTCGGGGGCGGGACATTGACCTTTGGTGATGACACCGATGCAACCTTGGCATCCACCATCACCGGCAGCAACGCCATCCAAAAAACAGGATCAGGCACCCAAGTCTTCAGCGGCACCAACACCTACACCGGTGGCACCGTGCTGACCAACGGCAATCTGGCAATCACCAATAACAGTGCTCTGGGAACCGGCAATATCTTCGCAAACGGCGGTACTCTCCAGGCAAACAGCAGTGGCTTGAGTCTCACCAATAATGTCGATACCACTGCCGCCGATTTTGCGGTCACCGGAACCACCGGCAATGACCTGACTCTCTCAGGCATCATCAGTGGTGCCAACGGCGTCACCAAAACCGGGGCCAACACCGTGACCCTCTCCGGTGCCAATACCTACGCCGGCACCACCACCATCTCCGCTGGTACACTCGGGCTTTCCGGTGGCAGCGCAATTGCCGATACCGGTGCAGTGAACATTACCGACGCCAGTGCAACCTTATTACTCAATGACAGTGAAACCATCGGCTCACTGACAGGCACCGCAGGTAGCGTCAACCTCCAAAGCAATGATCTGACCTTTGGCGATGCAAACGACACGACCTTTGCGGGTAACATCACAGGTACCGGTGGCATCACCAAGCAAGGTCTTGGCAACGTCACACTCTCGGGAACCAACGACTTTACCGGTGGTGTGAATTTCACCTCTGGCACGTTGACGCTTGAGGGTGGCAGCGCTCTTAGCGACTCGGTTCTGTTGATCCAGTCCTCAGGTTCACAACTGACACTCGGTGCTGATGAAGCCATCGGTGCTTTGTCCGGTGACGGTACGGTTGAACTTGGTGCCAACACGTTGGAATTAGCAGGCACGGCTTCGACCGCCTACACCGGCGTGATCCAGGGAACCGGTGGCCTGAACTACAACAACTCCGGCAATATGGAACTCGGAGGGGCCAATACCTTCTCAGGTAACTTCACAGTCAACAACGGCCGCATCAATCTCAGCGGCAGTGTTCTCAACAGTGACACCGTCAACATCAATGACGGCGGCAGTTTACTTGCCAACAACTCCGGCGGTAACGCACTGGCTGATACCGCCGTCGTCAATGTTGCTTCGGACGGCAGGTTCGAAAATGATGAAGTTGAAACCATCAAGTCGCTCAACGTTGTCTCAGGCGGCAATGTGGCACTTGGCAATGATCTGACCCTTGATGATTCAGCAAGCACTATTGCAGGCGATATCTCAGGCTCCGGTAACTTGAACATCATCGGCGAATCCACCGTGGCCCTCAGTGGCACCAACGCTTCGACCGGCACCACCACCATCAGTGGTGACGGCGCAAGCAATCAATCGATGCTCACATTATCAGGTACTTCTACCGCTGGCGCCTTGGTCGTCAACGGCTTTGGTAATGTCGACCTCACCGGTTCAGCAGGCGATGTCACCGTCAACAACAACGGCTCACTGCTGACCACAGCAGGGGCTACCGACACCGCGACCATCACCGGCGACTTTGTTCTCAATGCTGGCGGCAGCCTCAATGTCGATATCAGCAACAATGCCGGGGCTTTGACCAATGACGTTTACAATGTCGCTGGCAATGCAACCCTTGCAGACAATTCCATCATTGCCATCAACGACCTTGGCCCCTCTGCCATCGCCATTGATGATTCATTTGAATTCCTGACTTTCGATGGCACGCTCACTTCCACGCTGGCCAATGTCCGTTTGCAGGAAAGCCTCTCGGATGTCGCCTTCTCCCTGACCAGTGACGGTTCAGCTTTGACGCTTAATACGATTGCGGTCACCAATATCACTTGGGACGGCGAAGGTAACGACGGCCTGTTCTCTACCACCAACAACTGGGATGATGATGTCAATGGCGTGACCTTCGACAACACCACCGATGCCACAGCATGGGACCTTGATGGCAAGGGCATCGTCTTCTCCGGCAACACCAATAATGGTGGCAACGTCAATGCGGACAACGGTGGCAATGGCGCCACCACCCGATACAAACGTGTGGCTTCGCTTGAGTTTCTTGATACCAATGAAGTCTTTACCGTTGATGGCTTGTCTTTGAACTTCATTGATGGACAAACCACTGACATCACCAACAACGCCACGCAACATCACGTCATCAACAACAGTGTCGTCACAGGTGACGGCACCATGACCGTCAACGCCAATACAGGCGACCTGACCTTTGGTGGTGGCATCACCAATAACGGCGGCATCATCTTTACCGGCGATAACGACACCACCATCGGTGATGCAATCTCCGGCGCAGGAGCGGTTATCAAGAACGGCAACGGCATGCTTGATCTGACTGTGGCAAGCACCTATTCCGGTGGCACCACACTCGCATCAGGCACCATCCGTCTCGGTGACGATGCAGCACTGGGCACTGGCGTCCTGACCATTAACGGCGGTACCCTCAATGCCAACGGCGATCGAACCATTGCCAACGATATCGAACTCAACAATGATGTGACGATTGCAGGAAGCAACTTCGACTTCTCCGGTGCAGTGACCAATACCGGCACCAACATCTTGACCATCGACAACACCCAAACCGAATTCTCCGGCAACATCACCGGCGGCGGCATCGGCAAAGAAGGCTCCGGCCTGCTGATCCTCTCAGGTTCAAACACACTTACCAGCCTCGGTGTCAGCGAAGGCACCGTCCGACTCGATAACACCGCAGCAGTCGCCGGTGATACCGCAGTGACCATCTCCGGGACATCGCTTCTGGATAACAATGCAGGTGGCGATCTCACCATCGACTCACTGGCTGGTGACGCTGGTGCGACCTTTGATACAGGTGGCTTTAAGGTCACCATCGACGGTGCAAGCACCACGACCTTTGCGGGCACGATCACCAATGTCGGGCTAGGCGAAGTTGAACACACCGGAACCGGTCAACTGACCCTCTCCGGTGATAACACCTACAACGGTCCAACCACCATCACCGCAGGCACCGTCGCAATCACCGGCAGTGTCGATGGTAATGTCGAGGTCAACGGCGGCACCTTCATCATCGGAGCAGATGATGCCATCGAAGACGGTGATTCACTGATCATCAACTCCGGCAATCTCCAATCCAATAACGATGCCCGGAACCTCAGCAGTGGTGTGGATGTGACCGTCAAAGGCGACTTTGCCATCACCGGCACCAACGATCTGCAACTCTCCGGCGATGTGGATTTGACTGCTGGTAGCCGCACCATTACCACCACGGATGCTGCCAACACCACCACACTCAGCGGGGTGATCTCTAACGGTGGCATCACCAAGGATGGAGCCGGTGAATTGCTCCTCTCAGGCACCAACACCTTTGCCGATAGCACCACGCTAACGGCGGGCACCTTGACTCTGGGTAACGATGCTGCGTTGGGCTCAGGAGGCCTGACCATCAACGGTGGTGCCTTGGCATCCGATGACGATGCACGCAGCATTGCCAATACAATTGCAATTAATGAAGACTTTACGCTCGGTGGCACCAACGACTTGGCGATCACCGGTACGGTCTCTCTGGCAGGTGGTGACGCTGAACACACGCTGACCGTGAATAACGACACCAGCATCACCAACAACATCACGGCCGGCGATATGACCCTTGCTGGAACCGGAATGCTCTCGATCTCCGGCGATAACGACTTTACCACTGGCGTCACAGTGACCAACGGCACGCTGAGTGTCGATAGTTCCACAGCGTTTGATGCAGGGGATAATCTCACCATCAATGGTGGCCTGGTTGATATCAATTCCTCAACTGTCGTCGCAGACCTTTCAGGTACCTCAGGCACACTCAATGTTGATGCGGCAATGGCGTTTGGTGATGACACCGATACGACACTCGGATCGGTCCTTACTGGTGCTTCACAAATCCAAAAACTCGGAAGCGGAACCCAGACCCTAACTGGAAACAGCAGCACCTTCACAGGCGGCATAGTGGTCAATCAGGGAACAGTAGCAGTGGGGCATGCCAATGCGTTGGGTAGTTCAGCAACCACACTCAACGGTGGTACACTTGCCTCAGCCTTGGATGATGTCTCGCTGGCAAACAATGTTGTTCTTACAGCCGACTCGACCATCAATGCAGATACCGACCTGGACATGGTCCTTACCGGCATCGTCTCCGGCGGATTCGCAGTCGATAAAACTGGGGCAGGCGATCTTGAGCTTCAAGGTCAGAACACCTTCAACACCCTCAATATCACTGAAGGTAATGTCTATCTGAATCATGGTTCTGACGCATTGTCTGATACCGCTGCTGTGAACATCACAGGCAGTTCATCGGCTCTGGTACTTTTCCACAATGAAACCATCGGCTCACTGGCAGGTACCTTCGGCACCGTCAACCTCCAGTCCAATACACTTACCACCGGCGATGCAACCGATACCGATTTCGCTGGAGCCATCATCGGGACCGGCGGACTCTTCAAACAGGGCGCTGGCACGATGACCCTCTCAGGCACCAACACCTTCACCGGCCCGGTGACCGTGGATGCAGGCATCCTGGCTGTTTCAGGTGGCTCGGCTATCGGTGATAGCACGGCTGTGGTGGTTAACTCCACATTCCAGCTTGTTGATGATGAAACCATCGGTAACCTCACCGGGGCGGGCAACACCTTGCTTTCCAATGCCGACTTGACTTTGGGAACTGACACCGACTTCACCTACGACGGAACCTTTGATGGGGTAGGTGATGTGAATTACAACGGCAGCGGTGCGATGTCACTTACCAATCAATCCACTGTCAACGGCACATTGAATGTCAATAACGGCGTGGTGTATCTCAAAAACACCACCCAGTCATGGGCAGGTGATGTGAATGTGCTTGCCGCGACACTTTACGGTGCTGGCACTTCAGCCATTGGCGGCGATCTGGCTCTCTCTGATGCCAGCTCTGTTTGGCATGTTGGTAATAACGGTTCTAACAATACAGGCAACTTTGGTGTCGACGGTAATGTTAGTCTGGCCACTGGTTCCACATCTGTGTTCCGTGTTGACTATGACAACACCGCTGGTGCAGCAGCCAATACCACGTTCAATCCTGCGGCCAATGACTATGCGGACATCATAGGTAATCTCGACGTGGCTCCCGGAGCCATTATCAATTACACCGTTCAGGACGATGGCGATAATGCCACAGAAGGTGACGCATTTAGCTTTTTCGTCGTCACCGGTGACTTGAATCTGGATTCGGTGACGACCACCGCATCTGCTGATGACACAACTTTCACAGTTAACGGTCCCGCACTGATCGATGAACATGTGGAAATCACCTACGATGGTACGTACACATATGTGAGAGTGGTTTTTGATAATCTACTCAACTTCGAAGAAGCTACCATCAACTCAGTGAACCCCGGCATCGGTCGGGCGCTTATTCTGGTCGCAGCAGCAGCGGATAACAATGACCCCAGAGCGCAGGCATTTATCACAGCACTGGAAAACCTGGATGAAGCCCAGCTTCTTGAATATGTCCAACAACTCAATGACGGCGTGGATGTGACCAACTTGGCCAGCCGCAATGTCATGCAGATTATTCAAACCTTCAGCAACGTGCTCTCCGATCACCTTTCAGCACGTCGAACCAATACACCAGCGTTGGCCAACATGCACGCAGGCACCGACTTGTCACTGCTTGCAGGTTTGACTGACGATCCACACGAATTGGCTCAGGTCATTGCCAACGAACGGGATCAGAAACCGCAGACGCGTCAGGCAATCCCCATGAACGAATGGGCAACTTTCGGCAAGATCTACGGTATCTTCTCAGAACAAGACGCGGAGTCGGGACGCTCTGGTTATTCTTCGGACGGCATGGGTATTCAGTTGGGGCTGGATTACCAGGTCAATGAAAATCTGATCCTCGGCCTTTCACTGGATTATGCCAATACGGAAGTCACCTTTGATGGCGGACTGGGTGACATCGAAACCGACTCCTTCCGTGTCGGCCCGTTTGCCACGTACTTCACCGAAAACTGGTTCGTCAATACCAGCCTGACTTTTGGTATTCACAGCAGTGATGGCACCCGTAATGACACGGCAACTGGTGTGCATGAGTCAGACTACAATGCCAGCGACGTGACGTTTTACCTTGGTGGTGGTTACCAATATCGCCTGGACGAAAACTGGATGCTCACGCCCACCGCATCCATGCGATATACCTACTACAACCGTGACGGATACACTGAGACGGGTACAGGTGGTGTGACTTATGGTGACTATGACCTGAGCACGCTTTACTCCCGATTGGGTGCTCGTTTGAGTTACCAACTCTACACCATGGATATGATTTTCATCCCTGAAGTGATGGTCGGTTGGGAACACGAGTTCCTCGGCGATGCAGGTTCAGGAACCACTGATTTGCCTGGCAGCAGTGCCTTTTCGGTCAACACCGGTAACCCCGATGAAAACAGTATCTTCTTCGGTACCGGACTCACTGCCATCATTGATGAACGCTGGAGCACCTTCCTGCATTACGAAGGCAATGTCAGTTCCGACGGCGAAACCCACGCCATCTCCGGTGGTCTGCGATTCGACTTCTAAGTTGACCAACATTAAATCAATTTAACCCAACGCCCGAGGCAATTGTCTCGGGCGTTTTTTTTGTAGCCATCAAACGCAATCGCAGAGAACGGTTGTGTATCAAAATTTTTATTGGAACCGGCTGAAAATATCGGTCCCAAAAGGAAATGACGATCAAGTTTGGCCTTAAAAATCTTGATGCTTCGTGGAGAACTTCTGGATATGGCGGTCTATGATCAAGTGAACACTTTTTCATTTCGGATTAAGAATAAGAGTTGTTTGCATATTTAATTTCGTTGAAACCTTGTCAATCAGGGGATAAAAACACAAAACTGAAAAAAAAGTGGCATTGAACAATGTTCCTTTGGTTTTTTTTTGTCATTTGCACTTCACAGTCTGATTCTTTCGATTAGAATGTTTGAAGTGAAAAATGGATTGGCTTTCTGAGCAAAGGAGTGCTCGGCGATCCCAGCAAAAGTAATCGCAACCTGTTTTGCATTGATCGGTTTTGCAGCTTCTCTGATCGTAGGGATCACAGCTGAATTAGAAACCGAGACAATACTATGGCGTGCATTGATCGTGATGATTCCCTGTTGGTGGATCGGACGACTCGTTGGAGCGCTGGCGGTTCATACCGTCGAAACACAGGTTCGTGAATACAAACTGGCTCGGCCTATTCCATCTGATTACGTAATGTCTTCGGATGTTGAAATCTTGGACGACGAAAACGAACCGATGGATGCTGAGGTTTCCACCCCGCAAGAGCAACCTGCTTCGGCAGCAAGCAATGGGTGACAGCATCATGGTCAAGAGTGACGTCATTTGGGGTTGAATGCTTCGAGGGGTAGAGAAACACTGTGGGCCGGTCAAGGAGTGGACCATGGCAAAAGTGAAAACGCAGGATCCGAGTGCCGATTTAATTGATGGCCGTCCTGCTCGTGAGGTTTGGGTTCAGTACAAGGCCGAAGGTGGTGAGTATATTCGCAACCTGCTGGTCGAACGATACTTGCCTTTGGTCAAGTACAATGCAGATCGCATTCATACCAAGTTACCAGACGAGGTGGATGTCGAAGATCTCATGAGTGCTGGTATCTTTGGATTGATGGACGCAATTGATGCGTTTGACATGGAGCGTGGCGTCAAGTTTGAGACGTATTGCGCACCTCGTATCCGCGGGGCCATTCTTGACGAGTTGCGATCCATGGACTGGGTCCCTCGGTTGGTGCGTTCGCGTTCCAGTACCGTGGAAAAGGCCCGCAAGTCATTGCAGATGGAGCATGGTCGCAAGCCCACTGATCCTGAGATTGCTGAAAAGCTTCAAATGAATCCCGAGGAGTACGCCAAGATCCGCAAGGACGCCGGTGCCGTTGGGGTGGTGAGTCTATCACGCAAGTGGTTTGAAACTGACTCCAACAAAGATGTCCGCGAAATCGACGTTCTCAAAGACGTCAAACAGGTCAACCCGTTTAGCACGGTTCAGCAACGTGACCTCAAGGACATGATCACCAAAGGCCTCTCCCGCGCAGAGCGTCTGATCCTGATCCTCTACTACTACGAAGAAATGACCATGAAGGAAATCGGCGTGACGCTTGATCTTTCAGAGTCTCGCGTCAGTCAGATGCACAGCAGTATCCTTGCCCGCCTTAAAGCTCAGCTTCAGCATCGAGACAAGGAACTCAACGAAGAAGATATGATCGACTAAATCGCAATCATTCCAATATTTCTCCGAAACGCCGGCCGCATCCACTTGGGTGCGGCCGCTTTCATTGACCTGTCACATCACAAAGCACTTTCACCATTGACGCATCATGCCATGCGTTCAATGACAAGCAAGGATTCTCATTGACTGCCAATCTGTTGTAATTCTGCACCTTTGTGGTTCGACAAAGCCTCACGAATGCTCCGTTTGACGAATCTATCCAAAAACGCGACGATAACCCGACTATGCAAGACCCAACAACCCAACTATCCAATGCATTTTCCAAGGCGATTACCACAGCTTTTGGTGATGATTATGCTTCAGTGGACCCCTTGATCAAGCCCTCGGGCAATCCCAAATTTGGCGATTATCAAGCCAATGTCGCCATGAGCCTGGCTAAACGCGTAGGAGACAATCCACGCAATGTCGCGCAGAAAATTGTCGATACGTTGGACCTGGGTAACTGGGGTGAAAAGCTCGAAATCGCCGGCCCAGGCTTTATCAATATCCACCTCAAGGCCGATTACCTGGTGAGTCAACTCGCTGCCGTCGCTGCAGACGAACACCTTGGACTGGATCAAGCCGATGGCCAGAAAGTTGTCGTCGATTACTCCGGTCCAAACGTTGCCAAGGAGATGCACGTCGGACACCTGCGTTCCACCGTCATCGGCGACAGCATCGCCCGTGTGCTGGACTTTCTAGGTTACACCGTCATCCGTCAAAACCATCTTGGCGACTGGGGTACGCAATTCGGCATGCTCATCGAAAATCTCATTGATGAAGGTGCCGATGCCGGAACCCATATTTCTGATCTTAAAACCTTCTACCAAGGCGCCAAAAAACGCTTTGATGAAGAACCGGAGTTTAAAGACCGCGCCCGTAAACGTGTCGTCGCTTTGCAAGGTGGTGACGAACAGACACTACAACTCTGGCGTAAACTCATCGATGAGTCCAAGCTGCACTTTAACCATGCTTATGGCTTACTTGGTGTCTTACTCACGGATGATGATATCCGTGCAGAGAGCTTTTACAACGATCAATTACCCGGTGTGATCACTGCGTTGGAAGAAGCGGGGCAACTCAAAGAAAGCCAAGGCGCCAAGGTCGTCTATCCTGAGGGTTTCAAGGATGAGCAGGGCAATCCCTTCCCCATGATCGTCTGCAAATCTGATGGCGGATTCCTCTATGCAACGACTGACCTGGCAGCCATTGCCTATCGCATGAACGAACTCAAAGCTGACCGCATCGTCTACGTGACCGACTCCCGGCAAAGCCAGCACTTTGCAATGGTCTTCCAAACCGTCTTACAGGCAGGCTTGAATACCACCGGCGCAAAACTCGACCATGTGTCATTCGGCACAGTGCTTGGCCCGGATCGCAAACCCTTCAAGACCCGAAGTGGTGACACCGTCAAGCTCATTGACCTCATGGAAGAAGCGGTTATTCGATCACAAAAAGTCCTCGCCCAAAAGGCAGCGGACTTGACGGATGACCAGCAGAAAAATGTTGCTCGAGTCGTCGGTATTGGTGCTCTGAAATATGCAGACCTTTCAAGCGATCGTATCAAGGATTATGTCTTCGACTGGGATCGTATGCTTGCCTTGGAAGGCAATACCGCACCGTACCTGATCAATGCTTATGTCCGCATTCAATCGATCTTCCGTAAGGGCGACATTGACCTGGCTACAGTCGATGCATCGAAAATCACACTTGGCCATGATGCTGAAAAAGCCCTGGCATTGAAGCTGCTGCAATTCGGCAATGTCGTGCAGTCCGTCGCGTCGTCACTTGAGCCTCATCGACTTTGCACGTACCTTTATGAGTTGGCATCAGGCTTTCACAGCTTCTACGAGAAGTGTCCGGTGCTCAAAGGCGATGTCGCCCCGGAACTTCGGGACAGTCGCCTTGCCTTGTCCGCACTTGTCGCACGCACGCTTAAGTCAGGTTTGAATCTATTGGGCATCGACGTCGTCGAACGCATGTAGCCCTCCTGAAGTTTTTTGATGTACAAATGAACTGACAATAGCTGCATCACTGCGTGATGCTGTGAGAGCAAAGCTCTCAAGCGAAACTCGAAATAAACGAAAGCAACACCTCATGCTCAATGTCGCTCTCAAAGAATGGTGCATCGTCTGTGACTTGCTACTCGAAGGCAAGCTTGCCATCGTCCTCCGCAAAGGTGGCATTTCCGAGCCCGGTGGCGCGGGTGTGTTTGAACTGGAGCATCCGCGTTTTGCACTTTGGCCAAGTTGGGCTCATCAGCTGCCTGATCGCATCAAATCCGAACACCGTGATCGTGTGCAGGTGCTCGACGAACCTTTTGAACAAACTGTCACCGGTATAGCCGATGCTGTAAAAATTTGGGAAGTTCCCTCTCGCGCAGCATTCGATTCATTAGATGACTTGCACTGTTGGACCAAACCACAAATCGACATGCGCTTTGACTACAAACCCGAAAAACCACTTTACCTCATGGCATTACGTGCATGGCGTCTAAGCGAACCCAAGACCGTCCTAAACGTCCCGGACTATGCCGGCTGTCGCAGTTGGGTTCCACTGGCTGAGCAGGATGCGGTGGATGACAACAACCTGATTCCGTCTATGGATGATGAACAGTTTGAATCCATTGTCAACCGTGTGAGTCTGGCGATGCAGGGATAAAAACACAGTCATACAAAGCCCAAAGCTGAGGTTCAGCGAAGCTTGAGACGGTTTTTATTTCAAAAAAATAAACCACAGAGACACGCAGTCACAGAGTCCGAATCAATACAGAGATCAACTCTCTACTGATTTCTTCTCTGTGTCTCTGTGCCTCTGTGGTTCAGCCAAAGATCAAGTTTTGAAAGTTATGCTTCGGGCACGTCTTCGGGGATCGCAGCCGTCTGAGCTACGCGATAATCATCAAGCTTCTTGGCCATCTCCGGATCACTGAGTGCCAGAATCGACACTGCAAAGAGTGCCGCATTGACCGCGCCGTGCGAACCCACCGCAAAGGTTGCCACCGGAATGCCCTTGGGCATCTGCACCGTCGACAGCAGGGCGTCAAGACCGCCCATGACTTTACCATCCATGGGGACGCCCAGGATTGGCAACGTCGTCAGTGAACCCATGACACCTGCCAGGTGTGCTGCCATACCTGCAGCTGCGATGATGCACTTAAGACCGCGCTCTTTGGCAGTTGAGCCAAATTCGTGAGCACGTGCCGGCGTGCGATGTGCCGAGCAGACTTTCATTTCATAAGGGATACCGAACTCGTCCAGGATGTCAGCAGCCTTACGCATCGTCGGTGCGTCCGAAGCACTGCCCATCACGATTCCAATCAGGGGTTTGTTGCTCATGGCGGGGATTATAGCGGATATCAAAAAAGGATAGAAATGGGTCGAAGATCAAAATTAAATCAAATCCAACCACGCTTCGGGGAGGACTTCGAGCCAGAAACGCCCGTGGATTTTGCGGACGAAGACCTTGCAGCCGTAGACCTCTGTTAACGACTCTGGCGTGATCACGTCATCGGGCTTGCCATCAGCGGTAATCTGCCCGTCGCGGATGAGTAGAACCTTGCTCGTGGTCGGGGGCAACTCTTCGACATGATGCGTGATGAACAACACCGTCGGCGCATCAGGCTTATGCAGAATCTGTTGGACGGTGGCAATGATTTGTTCACGGCCTGCGACATCCATCCCGGCAGTGGGTTCATCGAGGATCAACAACTCCGGCTTAAGTGCCATGGCGCGGGCGATCAGACACCTGCGTTTTTCACCGGTGGACAGCAGGTTCAAACGATGTGCCAGGCGATGGGACAAGCCGACTTGTTTGAGCAGATGTTCAGCATGATCGCGTTGCTCGGAGGTCGGTGTTTCGTACAGTCCAATCGTGCCGAAGTATCCGGTGCAGACGGCGTCGATGGCAGAGAGGTCGCTATCGACCACAGCACCAGAACTGTGATAATCGGCTGAGTCGGTGGAAGGATTGACGATGCCGATGCGTTTGCGAAGTTCGATGATGTTGCATTGTCCGAGCGTGTTCCCAAGAACAGTGGCTTTGCCGGAAGTCGGGAACATGGTGCCTGCGATCGCGCGGGTGATGGTGGTCTTGCCTGACCCGTTAGGGCCGAGGATCGCAGAGCAGGTGCCTTTGGCCAGAGTGAAACTCACATCCCGGAGGATCGGCGTTTGGTTTCGGGTTAATGACACATTCTCAAACACAACCGCATCGGACATCACAAATCACCTTTCAATAAGGTGAATACTTTAGCACAGCCCCGGAAGGGGTGGAAACATGATCGCAAACAGCAGCTATACTGACTTGTGAATTTGTACACAATTGGAGTTTGATTATGTCCAACACGAAATACCATCAATGGCTTTGCGAATTGACCAGCACGCCCACGGCTACCGGCAAGGAAGATCGCGTCATCGCATGGATCAATCGCTACGTGAAGTCCAAACGCAATGTCATCATGAGAGCCGACAAGTATGGCAATCTGGTGCTGTGTCGCAAAAATATTTCCGTCAGTAATTCACCGATTTACATCACCGCTCATATGGATCACCCCGCATTTGTCGTCCATGAAATCATTGATGACAAAACGCTCATCGCGGAGTTCCGTGGTGGGGTCAAGCCTGAGTATTTCAATGGTACGCCAGTGAATTTGTATCACGGCGATGACAAACCGGTGCGGGGTAAATGCGTGAAAATGCTTGAAGATCCGGATAAACATACGGACTTTGCAGACTATAAACTTGCTCGCATTGAATTTACAAAGAAGGTCAACGCGCAAGTTGGCGATGTGATGACATGGGCACTGCCCAAAGCCAAAATCACCAAGGGCATGTTGCACGCACCAGCAGTTGACGACTTGGGCGGACTTGCTGCTGCGGTGGCTGCTTTCGACTTGTTGGGTAAATGCAAGGAAGATGTCCGACTGCTCTTTACCCGTGCTGAGGAGATGGCATTTATCGGCGCGATTGGAGCATGCAAAGCCAAAACCATCGAGAAAAAAGCCCGACTCATCTGCCTGGAGACTTCAAAGAGCTTTGCGGATTCACCCATTGGTGCTGGCCCGATTGTTCGTGTTGGTGACTTTACGTCCACGTTCCATCCGGACTTGACCTATCGCATCAGCCGGATTGCTCGTGACATGGAGAAGGCCGATCCCGACTTTCAATGGCAACGCAAGCTCATGCCCGGTGGCACATGCGAAGCCTCTGCATTTGGCAGCTATGGGTTCATCAGTACGTGTCTGTGCTTGCCTCTGGGCAACTATCACAACATGAATGAGGACACGCAAACCATCAAGCCCGAATACATCAGCATCGCGGACTTTGACGGGCTGGTGCGTTTGTTGGTTGCCATTGCACAGGGACTCAATGACGCGCAAAAATCCCCGGGACTCAAACCTGTTCTTGAAGACCTGTTCAAAAAACGCAAACGCGTCCTGTAACGAACGCTCCGTAAACAGATCGAACCTTGAAATAAAGCCCGGGGCTTTTAAGCCCCGGGGATTCGTCTTCGTCAATAATAAACACACTTGTTCAACACATCATCAATTCATCGCATCGCCCCATAGCAACATGGGGACGGGGATGGCATCACGATTGTCCAGTGAATACGCGGTGCCCCCGATGTATCGAATCACGCGATCCGTCGGGCCGTTGATACTAGTGTTTAGCAGCAAGCCTTCATTAACCGTGCCAAGCGTCGCAGTTGTTGCAGTGCAGTTGGTTAATACGGTTTTAGCCGAGGTGTGACTGCCTGCGATGACAGTGATATTACTCAGGCCATTGGCATCAAAACTACAACCTTCGACGGTACTCAATGGCGTGATGAATCCGGTGCTGGCAACACCTGCGGTAAAGCGACAGGAAACAAAGTTGGTTGTGTTGTTAGCATCGACCGTCGGACTGCCTGCATTGTTTTGAAAATCACAATTGGCAAAGACAGTGGTCAGGTTGTTGTTAAAGTCCGCGGCGCGTGTCGTGCTGTTGGCAAAGCGACACTCGACGTAGCTGTTGAGATTGTTGCCACGGTATGCCTGCAAATCCAAAGGCAAACCACAGTCCACAAACTGACAGCGATACCAGAAGTTTTTGTCCAAGAAGGTCATCGTCGGCGTATCGCCACCGGAGTATGCCGGATCCACAATTTGTTTGATACCGATGGGGCAGTTGACCATGAAGATGTGGTCGATGAGGTTGTTATCCCAACTGTAAATTTCCTGAACGAGGATACCGTGTTGAGCCATGTCTCGGAACTGGACGTATGAGAAGTTGATGCCGGTGTACATGTGGTTGGCAATGTTGGTGACCAGACCATTCTTCCCACCTTGGAGTGTGAGATTACAGAGTGTGAAATTTTGATGACGCGTTGTATTGTCATCGGTCTTGATGGTAATCATGTCAAAGTCATTGGTCTTGGCAATGATCAGTGTCTTGTCCATGCCTGCACCGATGATGCCGTATTCCTTGCGGATGGTCAGCGGGGCGGAGATGTAATAAATGCCCGGTTCAAGATGGACGATGCCTTCGGTGTCGATGCGATTTTGAAGGTAGGTTGTGTCATCGGTTTTGCTTGCAAGGTCATGATTCCAAATCGGGCCTCCTGGGTCAGGAATGTTCATGTAGGTTGGTGCTTCCCAGGGTTGACCGGGGCGCGTCGTCGGGCGGATCATGCCATCAAGTAAATCTGCATCACCCGTACTCATCTGCGAAGTCTGCGTGGTGCCGTTGACTGTAAAGTCATTGACATTGTTTTCGATAGCAGTGATCCGATCCGCACTGACATTCAGCGAATTCACGGAATAGGTCTTGGATAGCAGGTTCAATGATCGCACATTGCCCGACTGATAGGTGATGTTTGGAGTCAAAAGATTATTGGGGCTGACGCTCATGCCCATCATCACTACTTCTTCTGCGTTGGTATCCAGCAGGGGTGTCCAGTTGGTTGATGGCAAGTGGTTACCCCCTTGGCAGGCAAAGAGTCTAAGCGTGCCCATGTCTCCGGTGCTAAAGAGTGCGCGGTTGTCATAGTTATTCCAGTTCCACGATTCGGAGTCTGTGCCTACGAAAGTCAAATCGTCTTGATAGTCGATTTGCGTCACATAGCTGTGTGAGGTGAGGAAGTTGAACCATAAAAACACATTGCCATAGGACTCAAAGCCGCTTGCGGTGTTACCGTTGATGACCAGTTGGGGGTAGGCTGCATGGACGGTGAAGCGGATGAAACGGTTGTTGCGAAGGTATCCGCCGTAGGAGTTGTCGACGTTGACTTTGGTGAGTCGGAATCCAACGAAGAGATTGTTTTCGACGGTGGCATTGTCAATGGTTAACGATGTGTTGGTGATCGCACGGAACGCATTACCCGAGCATGGCAAGGCTGACGGTTCAAAATAGATACCACTTCCCTTTGCCCGAAGATAGGAGACAAAGCTATGTCGCGTGCCGCCAGCGACGGTGATTTGCGGGACGATTGCGCCGGGGACGCCGAAGATTTTCTGATCACTTGAAAGCACTAATTCGGTCGGGCCGTTGACGGAGTAGTCCGCTGCTTCAAGACGAATACTGCCATAGGTGTCGAGTCGTGTTTGCAGATTGGCTGCATCTGCAATAGGGACAAGATACGCATCATTGTCGAACATCTGTAATGAATCATCATCACGATGCCAGCTGGATGATGGGACGATTTGTTTGGAGATTGAGGGGCCTTCGTATCTGACTTCAAGGACTTGGCCGCCACCACGTTCCATGTAATGAATGGTGATGGGGTTGAGGCCTGCTTGGAGTGTAACCGTACCGGAGACTTCGGTAGGGCCGTGGAGTCCGTCGTTATCGACGACGAGTTGGTCCCCGATCCAAAGCCGCGAGCCGTCGTCGGATTTTGTGTAGAGCGTGTAGGTACCGGTGGTGGGGACATCGATGTAGCCGTCAAACGTCAAGCCAAAGACGTCTTCACGTTCGCCGTATGTGACGACGGGGTCGGAAGCGATACCTGTGGTGATTGGCGTGAGTGTGTCAAAGTCCGGCAGATTGTTCCATGCACCTTCAAAGTATCGGTACGCCAATCCTGGAAGATCCGGTACGTCATGACTAAATGCCGATGCCGGGATGGTCTGCTTGCTGATTCCGGGGCCTGCATATTGGGCGATAAGGACTTCGCCGCCACCGCGTTCAAAAAATTGAACGGTGATGGCATGCAGACCCGCTTGCAGGTCAATTGTGCCCGACTGCTCAACCGGGCCATGCAGTCCGTCGTTGTCGACGACGAGTTGATCGCCGATCCACATGCGACTGCCATCGTCGGATGTGAGATAGAACGTGTAGGTTCCGGTGGTTGGAACTTCGATATAACCACCAAAAGTCAGTGCAAAGAGGCTGTCCTGTTCGCGGTAGGAGACATCAGGAATCGTTGCAATACCTGTGGTAAGAGGTGTTAACGTGTTGAAGTCCGGCAGTGTGGTCAAGGAAACCGTGTAGTAGTTGTAAAGGAGTCCAGCCCGTAATCCTTGCGGGTTCTCCGCAGCTTTCTGAGCCCAAAGTGTCGGGGTGAGTGTAAACGCCATGAGCCAGAATAGGCATTGAAGTCGGCCAATGTGATGCATGCGAGTCTCCTGATTTGAGAAAGAGATGAGATGGATGCGGACATGTGTAAGTGCGTTGTACGTACTTTTGAGGCTTGTTTTAGTATTAAGTGTATTGTTTAAAGTATTTTATAGTATTAAAAGCGATGGCGAGACAACATTGACGTTTGAATAGTCTAATTAATACTATGTTAAAACTTGTTAAACTATCGTAGTATAATATGTCATTCGATAGTAATGTCAATATAGGTATATTTACCAATCTTGGCGGTCTCCGGCTTTTGAGGCCAATTCAACTCACTGACACATTTTTTTCTTGAGCGCAGTTCCATGCGTTGAGCTGGTATCACCCCTTGCGACAGGATGTCTGGCGGCGCATGCTTTGCGCTTTTGGGTTGAGTCTTGCGCAAATTCGACGATCGCGCAGAAATGAGCAGGTGATGCGCAAAGTCGGTTTTTACATATGGTGTCTATGCGTAAGTGTTTATTTTAAAAATTGATAGATCAGTTTTTGTAGTGCGGTTTAGGTCCAATATTCACTTTGGTACACCACTTGCCATAGGTATTGCGGATGCAAGTGCGCCCGTTTTGATTTTTTGAGGAGCAATCCGTGAGCAAGCGACTGATTGATTTGATGCAGCAAGCCAATGATCCCACAGTTGGACAGGGGGTCCTGCGTATGGCTCGCCTGGCTGTGACTGCTCATTACTTCGAGCAGTCCATTCGTCATAGTCAGGCTGAGCCTCTGCTTCGACTTGTTGGCGGTGAACATGATCAGCAGCCCGAACCATCGTACCCCATCCATAAATATCAACAGGACGATCAGGCCAGCGAACTGCGTCGACTAATGGAGGATGAATCATGAATTATGGGTTGTATCTCTCCGCGTCGGGCGTGTTGTCAAACACTTACCGCCAGGACGTCTTTGCCAATAATCTTGCCAATGCTCAGACCGTCGGCTTTAAAGTCGATGTCCCAAGCATCAAGCAGCGTGATCCAGAATCACTGGAAGACAACCTGGGCTACATGGTCTCCAAAGATATGCTTGATCGACTCGGTGGTGGTGTCTTGGCAGGTCAACAATGGACCGACCATGACCGTGCTCAATTTAAGCAGACCGACAATCCTTTTGACCTGGCTTTGGATCAGGAACAAACCTACTTTGCAGTACAAGTCCCAGATCGCAACGGCAACCCGCAAATCGAACTGACTCGCGACGGTCGTTTTACCCGTGATTCACAGGGGTTTTTGGCTACGGTCACCGGCGGGCACAAAGTTCTGGGCGTGGGCGATCAACCGATTCAGCTACCTGTCAGTGGAGATGTGGTTGTTCAAAATGACGGGCGCATTCTTGTAGACGGCGAAGAAGTCGCACAGCTTCAGGTCACCGGCGTGACCAATCCCGCCCAACTCGTCAAGCGTGGGCAAAACCTGTACGGCATGCCTCAGGATGACAACTTCCGTAAGGCCGCAGGTCGCACTGCAATCCTTCAAGGTTTCACCGAACAGTCATCGGTTGATCCCATCAAGACGCTGATGCAACTCACTGAAGCGACCAAAACAGCCAACGGCAACGCGAACATGATCAAGTATCAGGACCAACTTATCGACCGTGCAGTGAACACACTCGGTCGCGTTTAATAGATAGAGGGTAACCCCCATGGCCATCGCCGCACTACATTCTGCATCCTCTGGACTCTCGGCATTGTCGACGAGTATTGACGTGATTGCCAATAATCTGGCCAACTCAAATAACGCTGGTTTTAAGGCATCGCGTGCCAATTTTGAAGACCTGCTTTACGAAGAAAAAATGCAGCCAGGTGTCGAAAATGAAAACGGCGATCAACGTCCTGCAGGTCTGTATGTCGGTCTGGGGACCCGCGTGAGCAATACACAAATCGACTTTAAAACCGGTAGCCCGCAGACCACCGACCGCAAACTTGATGTCATGGTCGATGGCAACGGCTTCTTCCAAGTCAACATCACCCGCGGTCAGGAAACCACAGCATTCACCCGCAGTGGCAATTTCTTTATGAACTCCGAAGGTGATCTGGTACTGGGTAACTCCAACGGTCCACGGCTTGAACCGAATATCAATATCCCCGCCGATGCCGAAGACGTGACTATCAGTAATGACGGTCGCGTGCTTGTGAGTCTACCCGGTGAAGCGGAACTTCAGGAAGTCGGCCAAATGGAAGTCGCCAACTTCATCAACCCGCATGGGCTTAAGCAAATTGGTGGCAACCTCTATCTCGAATCTTCCGCATCCGGCCCGCCGACGGTTGGCAATCCAAACACAGACAACTTTGGGGCGTTGCTTCAAGGTTCATTGGAAGCCTCAAACGTCGATCCCGTCGTGGAACTCGTTGAACTGATTAAAGCTCAACGAGCCTTTGAAATGAACTCACAGTCGATCCAGGCTGCCGACTCCACGCTGGAAGTCATCAGTAACCTTCGACGCTTCTAAATCACAGGTAACACTAGGTAACAGTTAATACTGAAAAACAAGGCATAAACATGACACCAGCCACTGACAACTTCACAATCAAAAGCCTCGTCGCCATCGTTGCGATGCTGGTGATGGTTGCAAGTAGTCAGGCTCAGACCATGGATCGTGTCGAACTTAAGTCCATCGCTCAAAGTGATGATAACCTTGTTCAACTCCGTGAAATTGCATGGCTCACCGGTGATACCGCAACCAAACTTGGCGGTTCGATTGTTACCACGCTCTCTGAAAATCAGGTCGACAGTCGTATCACTTTGCAGAGCGTTCGCAAGCATCTTTCGGATATGGGTGTGAACTGGGGACGATTCAATCTCACCGGGGCCTCCCAGTGTCAGGTGACATTGGCATCCGCTCAACCGACTCGCACTGCGATTGTCCCTAATCCCTCTAAACCGATTCATGCGACGGATGCGATTAGCATCGAAGAATATGTCACGCGATATCTTCTTACCTATACCGGCTTGTCGGATCAGGAGTTGGTGTTGAGCTTCTCGGCAGCTGACAAACGCGAGCTTTCTGCTGCTGCATTGACTGACCGTTTTGAAATTGAAGTCATCGGCACTGCGAAAATCGGGCAGATCCCCATGGTCATCCGCCGATGGCGGGGCGGGAGCATGGTTGGTGAAATCCGAGTGACTGCACAGGTAACATGCAAGACGCTTGCTGCCGTCGTGGTTGAAAATGTTCGACGTGGCCAAAGCTTTGGTCCCAATGATGTGCAGGTTCAGGAAGTCTTTCTCACCAGTCCGCAGACGCCCATCCGTAAACTCCGCGATGTGGTGGGGCGGATCGCATCACGAAATATCCGTAAAAACCAGACTCTTTTTGAATCTGACGTGCAGTTGCCTTTCATGATCCAACGGGGCGAACAAGTTACTGTCCGTGTTATGGTCGGCTCGATGGTGATTCGAACCGTTGCTCGTGCCAATACGGATGCAGCCATGGGTGAGATGGTGGAACTGCAAAACCAACGCAGTCGCGAATCTTTTATGGCAAGAGTTACCGGGCCACGCCAAGCCGTCCTGGATAACGGTAGCAGCCAACAGGTGAGTATGGCAGGAGGAGGTAGTCGATGAAATTGATGCTATGTGTGACAACCTGCCTGATGATGCTTTTAGGACATTCAACTCTGGCTCACGCTCAGAGTTCATCGCTTTATGCTCAGAAGTCCAAGACCCAGATGCCCGCGCCGGTCAAGGGACCTGATGGACGTTACGATCGTTTGTCACCCAAACTTTCAGAAGTCAGTTATTCAGCGGTCCCACTTCCCGAACCACGTGGTTATGCACTGCATGATCTGGTCACCATTATCATTCGTGAATCAATTGAAAACGATATCTCCTCCACAACCGATACCAAGAAGTCTGTTTCAGTCGATGGTGAAGTGACCAGCTTCCCGAGTATCACCAGCATGCTCGAACTTCGCCCGCGTACCAGTCCGACAACCAACAATCCCACAGTGGGTCTGTCAATGGACACTGACTTTACCGGTGAAGGTTCACACAAACGCACCGACTCCTTCACCACGCGATTAACCGCTCGGATCATCGACATCAAGCCCAACGGCACATTGGTTCTTGAAGCCCGCAAACGCATTCTCGATGACAAGGAAGATGTGACACTCGTCCTCACCGGCACCTGTCGCAAGGAAGATATCACACTGGATAACACGATTTTATCGACTCAGATTTATGACCTGTTCCTGCGAAAGCAAACTGCTGGCGAAATGAAAAAGGCCTCTGAAAAGGGCGTATTAACCAAATTACTCGACACGATTTTTAACTTTTAATCATGCATAAACACGTACTCCAATTTGCTCTTTGCTTAGTCCTCCTCGCAGGACTGGCTGTGCGTGTGCATGCTGTTCAGCTCCAGGATTTGGTTCGCATCAAAGGTGCTGAAGGCAGCAAACTCGTGGGCATGGGACTGGTCATGGGACTGCCCGGGACAGGTGATGGGGGCAAGTTCACCCCGGCCATGCAGTCACTGGCTCGCGTGATTGAACATCTGGCAGTCGGGGGCGTGACGGCATCGGATCTTAAAAATACCAAGAACGTGGCCATGGTTGCACTTACTGTCAACGTGCCAGCAAATGGTGTCCGTGAAGGTGATCGTCTGGATGTTCACATCAGCAGCATCGGTCCAGCCAAGAGCCTTCAAGGGGGACGCCTGTTCTTGATCCCGATGACTGGCCCGTTACCCGGATCAGATATTTTTGCCTACGCAGAAGGTCCCGTCAGTGTCGAGGATATCAAGTTGCCCAACACCGGCGTGATCAAAAACGGTGCTCAGATGGTGCAGGACATCCGTGCTCAGTACATGGATGATTACGGTCAGGTGACGTTTGTGATCGACGACAAAATCGCGTCATGGCCAACCGCCAGCAACCTTGCCAGTCATATCAACGGTGTGATCACACTTGATGATGGCCCGGATATTGCTCGTGCGGTGGACCCCAAAAACATCATTGTGCAACTTCCCAATGCGGATCAAAACAATCCCGGCGCTTTCCTGTCACAGATTCTCACCAGCTACATCGACCCGCCACTGATTGGCACTGGTGCCCGCGTGAAGATTAATGAAGCTGCTGGAACCATTGTCTTTGGTGCCAATGTGCAGATTTCCCCAGTCGTTATTTCGACGCAGGGCTTGACCATCACCACGGTCACCCCGCCCATCGAACCGACTCCCGAAGCACCCATGATCGAAACAAATAACTGGGTCTCAATTGACCCTGGCAAACGTGGCGGTACCAAGCTCGCAGACCTGCTTAACGCTCTAAAGCAGTTACGTGTTGAAGGCAAGGATCGCATCGCCATCGTCAAAGAACTGGACAAGGTTGGAGCTTTACACGCGGAAGTCATCATCGAGTAAACACCATGCAGATGTCAGCAATTTCCAATTTGGGTTTTGAGCAAACAGTCACCGATGCGGCCAGGCAGTCGAGTCAGGTGAGTTTTGCCTCACTGCTGAATCGCCCAGGTGTCGCTCGGGAAGCTCAGATGAGTGATCAGCAGAAAAGTGATATCCGTCAGGCCGCTCAGCAGTTGGTTTCCAGTGCGTTGATCCTGCCGATGCTTCAGCAGGTTCGTGAAAGTTCACTCAAAAGCGAATTGTTTCATGGCGGGTTTTCAGAAGACGCTTTTGGTGCTCAGTTGGATACAGAATTGGCTGACCGTATGGTCGCCAAGTCCAACTTCCCGATTGTGGATGCGATTTATCGCAAGATGACTGGCCAGACAGATTTCGTTCCCAAAGGTAAGGAGTTGAATATCCATGGATAAGCAGTTGGAAAAACAACTCGGAACACTTGAAGGTTTGCTTCAGGATTTGATGCAGGCCCATGTGCATCTCCTGGAGCTGCTTGAAGAAAAGCGTTCTGCGATGAAACATGCCAAGCATGATGAGATGGCCCAGGTCTGTCAGCGTGAAAACGAGCAGATCCGCAAGATCAGCGATATGGAAAAACAGCGTCTGCAACTCGTCGCCGATATAACGCTTTTGGTTGAGCCTGGTGCAAAGGAGCCAATGAAGCTTTTGCAGTTGGCTGACCGTTTGCCCGAACCCTGGCGTGGCCGGATTCTGGTGTTTCGTCATCAGCTTCAGCAAAAAATGCAGGCCACCCAAAAGCAGGCACGCACGACGCAGCAGGCCACCATGCAGTTGATGAAACACATGACCGGCATGATGCAGAAAGTCACCGCAGCATGTACCGGTTCAGCAGCGTATGGCGCCAAGGGCGCACCGTCGAATCAAACAAGGATCAGCACCTTCAGCATGACTGCCTAAGTGCAGATGTGAGAATAAACGATGTCACTGAGTAGCGCATTACAAATCGGACGATCCGGCATTCTGGCTAGCCAGACCGCATTGGAAGTAGCAGGTAACAACCTGGCCAATGTCGCTACGCCCGGCTACCATCGCCAGACCATTTCGCTGACACCGGCACAAGGTGACCAGCTTTCCCGCGATATCTCCATCGGCCAGGGCGTTACCGTCCAGTCCATTACCCGTAACATCTCCGAAGCACTTGAAGCCCGTATCCGTTCGAGCATTTCCCAAGGCTCATCTTCGAAAACGCAAATCGACGTTCTTACACAACTCGAAGCCTTGGAAAACGAATTCACCGATGTGGATCTTTCCAGTAATCTCTCTGAGTTCTTTGATGCATGGAGCGAATTGGCCAACACGCCTGACGATCCTTCCAAGCGAACGCTGGTGATCCAGCAAGGTGAAAAACTCTCTGCATTTGTGCAGGATTTACGATCCAATGTCGTTGGACTGCGGGATCAGGTGGATGAACAAATCAGTGCAGCAGTCGACTCAGCCAACTCGGTGCTTAGTCAACTTGCGACAGTGAATATGGAAATCGCCCGTGTGGATGGCGGTACCGGTTCAGCCAATAGTCTACGTGATGAACGCGATACGCTTCTTGCTGAACTCAGTAAGTACATCGACATTTCCACCGTCGAACAGAACGATGGCAAGGTCGATGTCTTCGTCGGATCAATTCCATTGATTCTCAACGGCACGAATCGCGGTATCGAACTGCGCGCCGATGCCCAAGGTGATGATTTTGAAATGAGCATCGTGCTGGGGTCCGACGGATCGCCGTTGCTTTCGACTTCTGGAACCATTCAGGGATTTCTTGAAGCTCGTGAAGAACATGTCAATGGCGCAATTGACGAACTCGATGAATTTGCCAACACCTTGATCTACCAAGTCAACCTGTTGCATACGCAAGGTCAAGGCACTGAAGGTTTCACCTCAGTGACCGGCACACAGCAGTTTGTTGATGTGGATGCGGTGCTTAATTCCGGTGATGCCGGATTGCCGTTTGAAATTGAACACGGAAGCTTCCAGGTCACACTCACTCAAACGCAGACTGGCCAGCAGAACACCACCACCATCGACATTGATCTGGACGGTATCGGTACCGACTCCACGATGAGTGATGTGTTGGCACAGCTTAACAGTGTGGACAATCTCACCGCATCCTTGTCACCCAGCGGTCGACTGGTGATTGAAACATCCGGTCAGCAGTACGAAGTATCGTTCAATGAGGACTCCAGCGGATTTCTCGCCACTGCCGGGATTAACACGTATTTCACCGGTTCCTCTGCAGCGGACATAGGTATCAACGGACTGCTGGAAGATAACACCAACCTTTTGGCAGTCGCCCAGGATCACGTCGACGGCGATAACTCCAACGCTTTAGCCATCGCCAATCTGCGGACGCAGGAATTGGGGGCTTTGGGCGGTATTAGTCTCACAGAAATGTGGAATCGTCACGTTGAGGAATTTGCAGCCCGCATGGGTCAGGCCGAGAGTACATTCCAGGCTGATCAAATCGTCTCTTCGAATCTCAATGCCCAGCAGCAGGCGATCAGCGGTGTGAATGCGGATGAAGAAGCGATCAATCTGCTGAGTTTTCAGCAAGCGTATTCGGGTAGTGCCCGATTTTTAAGTGTTGTGGACGAGATGATGCAAACCTTGTTGCAGTTGCTTTGATGTTGAAATGGATTGAGCTATGAGCAGTATCCCATACAGCAGCTATTCACGCACGACTTCGATGCTGAGTTCCAATCAGTTGATGTATCAACTGCGCAAAATTCAGAGCGAGATGTCCGACGCGCAGAACGCCATCACCACCGGCCAGGCAATCAACAAACCTTCCGATGCTCCGACATTAACTTCAGCGATCCTGCTGGTTGTTGAGCAAATGGAAGCACGTGAGCAGCACGAAAATAATCTCGATTACATCTCCACGATGCTCAATAACGTGGATCAGGCCATGGCGGATGTGGCTACGGTATCCATCGAGGCACATAGTCTTGCTTTGAGTCAGATCGGTATCACCTCTGACGAAGGAACCCGCCAGGCCGAGGCGTCCGTGGTGGATGCACAAATGAGTGCGCTGCTGGACATCGTCAACCGCAAGGTTCTGGACATCGGCTTGTTTAACGGCAACAGCAACAGTGGTAACGAAGCCTTCGTCGAATTTATGGGTGGTGTCCGCTATGTCGGTGCTGAAACCAATCTCATCGCTGAAACCGGCTTGTCCAATGAAGTGGCCTACAACTCAAACGGTGCTGAAGCATTTGGTGCGTTGGGGTATGTCTTTGGTGATGTGGATTTGAATCCGACAGCAACCAATAGCACACGACTCAAAGATGTCGACGGTGCCACCGATAATGGTGTCCGGCTTGGATCATTGCAGTTGGATGTGGATGGCAATACGGTCACAGTTGATTTGACCACTGCCCGGACATTCAACGATGTGGTGACGCGACTGCAAAATGCCATTGACGACATCGACCCGACGGCTGGTGAAATTGTCATTGGTGAAAACGGTTTTGAACTCACCGCTGATTCAGGCCATGAAATTACGATTTCCGACTTCCCCGGTGGCGTTGTTGCATCGGACTTGGGAATTGAACTCTATGCAAACGACGAAACGGTCATCGGCGAAGATGTTCAAATTAATCTCACGAACCTGACGTCACTGGATGCACTGGATTTTGGCATCGATTGGGACAGCGGTTTACAGATCACCCAGGGCGCAGTCACCAAAGTGGCGGACTTCTCCGGTGCGACCACGGTTCAGGACCTGATGAACGTCATTGACGGTTTACATATGGGGCTGCGTTTAAATATCAATGAGCAGGGGACCGGACTGAACATGATCACCGAGGTCTCAGGCATCAACCTGTCCATCGGCGAAGTGGCTGACGGAACCACGGCAACGGATCTTGGTCTGCGAACCTTTACAAACAGCACATCTTTGGAAAGTCTCAACAATGGTTTGGGCGTTTCCCGTGCTGCCAATGAAGAAGATATCACCGTTCAGCTTCACGATGGCACGACGTTTAATGTCAACCTTGATGAAGCTGCGACGATTGAAGATGTTATCAGCATGATCACCACCGCAGCGGAGGACTTGGGCTTAACCGTCGGACTTCCCGGCGATGGTTCCAGTGATCTGAACATTGGTTTTGCCACCGAAGGCAACGGCTTGTTGATCGAGGACGGTACCTTCGGGACTGAGGATTTCAAAATCATCAGCATCAACAATTCCATGGCAGCAGACGATCTGGGAATTGCGTTCAATGCCAAGGATGAGTCTGAGATTAACGGTGAGGATGTGGCAACCGTCCAGGTGGACAGCATTTTTACCCATTTGCAAAATTTAAAAGAAAGTTTGCTTCAAAATGACTCCCGTGGCATCTCACTTGCTGCTAGTAAATTAGAAAGTGACTCTGATTCAGTCACTCGAGTGCGTGCAACGATCGGCGTTCGCACGACACGGGCAGAAGATGCCCTGAATCGTTCGTCAGAACTGGGAATTGCAGAGTCCAGTTTACTAAACGAGCTTCAGGGCGGAGATTTAACGGAGCTTATTTTGAAGTATCAGAATCTCCAGTATCAGTTGCAGGCAAGTTTGAGCGTGGGAGCGCAAAATTTGCAGACAAGCCTGTTGGACTATCTTGCCTGATTCGGCAGAAATTGCGCGTCTCTAAGGTCTTCGGTCGACCTGACAAGATGCTTAAGAATATGAGTTGGCAGGACGCCTTCTCCAGCAGATCAAATGGTTGAGTTTGCTGAACAATCCAGGATGGAAGACCGCGAAAGAAGGATCATACCAATGATCGTAAACACAACAAGATTCGGACAGGTGGAAGTGGATGACTCTCGCGTCATCGTTTTCCCCAAGGGCTTGCTGGGCTTCCCCAGTTACACCCGCTATGTGCTCATTGAGCCGGGCGAAGACAGTTACTTCCTTTGGTTGCAGTCAACTCAGACGCCGGACCTGGCATTTGTGGTGACCGACCCAAGCTTGTTTGTGCCTACGTATAAGGTGCCGATCAAGCAGGACCAAATGAGAGAGTTGGGCATTGCCTCACTCTCAAGTGCACAGGTCTTTGTGATCGTCAATAAAGTCGACCGCATGCTCACTGGCAACTTGCAAGGGCCATTGGTGATCAATGTGGCGACAAAGGTCGGCGAGCAATTGGTGCTCTCTGATCGTCGATTTACGACAAGGGTTCCCCTGGTGGAGTTGGGAAGCCCGGTGGAAGCGATGTCGGCTTGAGACTATTAAGCCGGATGTGATGTGTAAGAGTAGTTCCCCGATGCACGGAGGCATCGGATTCCAGAAGGTCAGATGTGTGTCTGATTTTCGAGGCCCACGGAAGGAGCCTGTTTCATGCTGGTGCTATCGCGTCAGCGCGACGAAACAATCATGATCGGCGACGAGATAGAAATCACCGTCGTCGACATCCGTGGTGACAAGGTCCGTTTGGGCATCAATGCACCGCGATCAATTCAAGTCCACCGCAAGGAGGTCTACGAAGCGATCAAGGCAGAGAACACCCAGGCAAGCCATGTACAAGTGGATGATTTAAACGTCGCCAACCAAAACCTGAGAAAGATGGGCAAGTCCCCAGGAAACTTGCCCAGCACTCAGAAGAAATAAATTAACGTTGCCTTGCTAAACCGCCAGACATAGCGGCCCGGCAAGGCAGGATAAGGACAAAACGATGAATCGCAAAGCATACGACAACTGCAAGGATAAAACAGTTACGCGATCTCATCGTGTTGCGATCACGACAATCAAGGAGGATTGTCATGTCGAGAATTAATACAAACATCGGATCACTCGTCGCTCAGCAGAACTTGGCCAAGTCCAATAGTGGCTTGGAAACAAGCCTACAACGGCTAAGTACCGGTCTGAGCATCAACCGCGGGGCAGACAACCCCGCAGGCTTGATTGTCTCCGAGCGTTTGAGATCAGAAATCTCAAGTGTCTCGCAGGCTATGAGCAACATCGAACGTGCATCAAACGTGATTGCCACGACCGAAGCTGCCTTAGCTGAGATATCAAACCTGTTAATCGACATCAAAGGCCTGACCATTGAAGCAGCCAATACAGGCGGCTTCTCCAAAGAGGAAATCGAAGCCAACCAGCTGCAGATTGACTCGGCTATTGACTCGATCACCCGAATTTCAAACTCCACATCCTTTGCAGGGCTCAAGCTCCTCAATGGTTCATTGGAGTACATCAATTCAGGTGTCGATGCCAGTATCATCAGTGATGTGGACATCTATTCAGCCAACTTTGGTACTGCTACGACCATCCCCGTCACCGTTGAAGTCATCGCCTCTGCTGAAACCGCTCAACTCTTCATCTCCGGTAATACCGCAGGTTCGCCTGGAGCATTCCTCTCAAGTGTCGAGTTTGAAGTCACCGGGCCAACCGGTGTGCAGGTGATCAATGTCGCGTCAGGTACGGCACTCTCAGCAGTCGTCTTCAACATTAACCAGGTCTCAGATGCCACCGGTGTCTCGGCGTACATGGTTGATCCCTTGGACCCGACCTCTGGTATGGTGCTCAACTCACAGACTGTCGGTTCTGACTCATTCGTCAGTGTCCGTAAGCTCAACACCGCATCTGGTGACTTCTTCCAAACCTTTGACGCACAGGGTGGTTCACCCGTTCTACGCGACACAGGTGAAGACGTGCTGGCTCTGGTCAATGGTAACCTTGCTCTGGGTGACGGTGAAACCATCAGTCTGCGGTCTCAGACCGTCAACATGGAAATGACACTCACCCGAACGGCAGCACAGACCCTCGGCGCGACCAGTTACACCATCATCGGGGGCGGTGCGGACTTCCAGATCGGACCATCCATCGACACCTCTCAACGTGTTGGCTTTGGGATCGGTTCGGTCGCTGCATCGCACTTAGGTAACCAAACCTCTGGATTCCTCAATTCAGTGGCATCCGGTGGTGCCAATAGTCTGGTAGCAGGGCGGCAAGCTCAGGCGTCAGCCATTATTGACCTTGCCACGGATCAGATCGCGGTCTTGCGTGGTCGACTTGGTGCCTTTGAACGCAATACGTTGGATACGACATATAACAGTCAATCCATCGCATTGGAAAACTTGACGGCCAGCGAAAGCCGTATCCGCGATACAGACTTCGCCAAAGAAACCGCCGAACTTACACGTTCACAGGTTTTGGTCAGTGCCGGTACATCTGTTTTGGCTTTGGCAAACAACACATCACAGAGCGTGTTGAGCCTCCTGCAGTAAACCGCGCAAGTCTGAACAGCAATCGCGCAAAAATGACGACAATCCTCCGGCGCCCAGGTTTACCGACCTGGGCGTTTTTTATTCCCTTTCGTTTCTGAGCATTCGAATATCAGCTATGGATGTGAAACGTTGGTAAAATCGGAATGGCCATCCCAATTTAACCGAGATATAAACTGTGAGTCGTAAGAAAACCAAGCGTAAAATTCGAGTCCCACGCAAGCCCATTGCCTCGCAGCCCAAGCTGCCATCTGACAATGCGGATATGCCTTTGACACCGTTAACCGAAGCATTGGGGATGATGCAGGCCGGGGAACTGGATTTGGCTCTTGAATTGGTTGATCAGCATATTCAAGCCAACGATGCCGACCCGTTTGCCCATCATCTCAAGGGGCTGATTCTCCATCGACTTGAGCAGTTCGAGGAGGCTGTGGATGCGTTTGCCCAATCCATAGAACTTGGCGAACCGCAAGCAGCCTGGCATGTGAACATGGGGATCAGTCAACGTGCTGCAGGTGATCGCGATAGCGCGATTGCGTCATTTGAAAAGGCGCTGGAACTTGATGCAGGCTGTCAACCCGCTCGATATCAACAGGAGTTGATGCAAGATCAAGACAGTTAAGACGTATGTTTTAATCAGTTTCAAGCCCAAGTCTGAGTAAAACGAAGACTGGGATACTTTCGCATGACTGTGGCTGCGCATCATATCCCATGCTTCGCACCGAGGTGTTGAGCATGGGATATGAGATTTCTCAAAAACTAAGGCTCCTGCGTAAAATCTGTGGGTGATGGGGTTTGATAAGTGTTGGTTTTGCATGCCAGGGAGGTTGCGCTTCCCGGACCCCTTTGCCAGTTGATGACATCACCGTAAACCGGTCGCTTGGTTTAAAACAATCAAAGCATCGGTTCATGGGTGGCGAGTTGCACCGATGAAATATCACGTTGCCAGATGCCATGAACGTCACACGCCTGTCCCAAGTGCGGCCACGCCGGCCACTCACCGGTTGACCGGGGAGACCTGTACGCTGCGGGACGCGGACAGACAATCGAGGGGCAGGGTTCCGTGGGGCTTTCGAAACTTTCCGGGCTTCCGGGGGGGGCGTACAGGTCTCCTGCAATTCACCGGTGAGTGGCCGGCGTTGCTCAAGGTGCTTTGATCCATCCAATATGCATGGCGCGGACGGGGTTTCGAAACACAA
>MDTD01015471.1_pt1 | contig 61156 bp, 44 predicted proteins | sample 811221 | NCBI WGS metagenome assembly MDTD01 (sample SAMN05326646, study PRJNA326480) | marine metagenome | isolation source: seawater | place: Pacific Ocean: South West | collected 2011
AGGGATTGTATCGTATATTCGGGTGCACTTTGCGAAGACACAAGTGCAACTGCGCCTGGATCAGATAGGGGGAAGGCCGAAGGCCAGGGGGATGGAGAGGTTTGTCGAAGGGGTGGTTGCAAAGTGAATGAAGCAAATGACAACCGCATATGTTTCCTGAGTAATCGAGCGTTAGGAGGATGTCGCTTGCGACATACGTATGATCATGAGGGATTGTATCGTATGTTTGGGTGCACTTTGTGAAGACACAAGTGCAACTACCCCTGGATCAAAGTGTCACTCCCTCCTAAGACTTCTATTTCTTGAGGTTTGTATGGTTGATGAGGCGGAAGTCAACGTGTTGTTTGAGGTTTGCCTGGCTATTTGCACCATCTTCGATCAACAACGTATACGTTTGTTTGGCCTGAAGTTCTGCGTTGATCGTCGCGAGAATGTCTCCTGGGATGATGTCTGTAGCGAACAGGTTGAGCTTCCATGCACCAGAGATGACCGCTTTAAACCCACTTGATGCTGATTGACCGAGACTCTGGACAAATTTCAATCCACGCTCCGTCTTAACATTGAGAATGCTACCAAGTGAAGATAGGTTGACGACGCGAATCAAGGCTTCATCCTCTTGTGCTGGAGGCTTGGGACTGTCTTCGATCGTTTTCAGTTGGAATCCACTCAATGTTTCAGCGATAAAGACACTGTGGGCCTTACGTGATGTCAATTGAAGCGTTGTTTTGGCGAGTGTTTCGGTCCTCGCTTCGTTTGTGAGGGTGATCTCGTGTGTACCACGTGCGAGCGCTTTGATGATTGCACCTGAGGTCTTGTCAAACGTCGTCTCCACCTTTCCGTCGATGAGCAACTTCGCGTTGGTCATCGCTTCACTATGGAAGGTCATGAGCGTCGGGACAATACGACTCTTTTCGTTCATTGTCAGGATGCGCTTGAGGACACCTTTGTCGTCATCTTCAAAGAGGTACACTTGCAGATCTTTCTTGCTCTCTCCACGCCAGTCACCACGCAAAACGATGGTATACAGCTTGTTTTTTTCAAGAGTCATTGCATCAAAGATCGCGGTGAATGCTGCTTTACCTTCTGCGACAAAGTTGAGCGTGAACGTATTTGGGTTGAGCGTCTGGTACGCTGTCATGGTGTTGTTTTTGGCGACACCAAAGCTCGCAAACAACGCATCACTTGAACGGACTTGAAAGCTCTCTGTACCCTTCACTGTCTGGAGAATACGCAGCTTTGGTTTCTCTTTGTTCGGTGTCTCAGTCTGTACATTTGTAAGTAACTCTGCGCCTGTTTTGCTGTTTACGACAAAGAGGTCGTACTTTTGGTCTTTTTTGAGATCCATCTCTTTGGTCGCGAGGAGCTGACCTGTCACGCGATTGCGCAAGGCGACTGTGTGCTGACCTGTTGCGATGTCGAGGAACCCTGTTGTGGTGTCTGCGTTGATGTCTGCTTTGACTGTACCATCGACTTGAAGCTCGATAGGTTCTGTGATTGCGGACGCCATATGGCTGACTCGTAAAGAGGCTTTTGCGCCGATTTGAACGCTAATATCAACTTCTGCCTTGATCGTGGCTTCCAGTCGTCCGTCACCTTCGTCTTGGAACAAGCTCGCTTTGATGTTGGCGTTATCTGTCTCCTGGAGTTGTCCATCAAGGATCAAGGTGTACGCCTTCCCTTTTTCGAGAATAGGTGTCTCGATGGTGGCTTCGACTTTGTACTGTCCGTCCTGAACGAGGGTGAGTGTTCGTTTCCCTGAGAGGATATCTTCGTATGTGGAGATGTCTTTGTACGTGAGGTTGGCGAAGAGTGTACTGTCCTTATCTTCGCTTCTGTAGACATCAACATCACTTTTCGCGCGTGTCGCCATCACGACCCGTAGCTTTGTGTTGTCTTTGTCGACCTCGCCTTGGATATCGTTGGCAAGTGTCGCTTGTAAACTGTTCTCTCCACGGAACACGATCCAGGAGCTCTTCTCTTGCTCCTTTACGTCGATGACTTGTGTCAGTGACGCGACGGCTTCACCGTTGGCGTATGCTTTTATCGTGTACGTACCAGGTGTCAGTTGGATGTATCCTGAGCTCTTACCGTAGGGGAGTTGTGTTCGCGTGTCTCCGTTGATTTCGATACGAAGTTGTGAGTTCTTCTCACCCATATGCATCACACGAAGGGAGGATTTGTTTGTCTGTGTGTCGATCTCTGGATTGGCACAACCTGTCATCCAAAAGAGCGAAATGAGCGCAATAAAGGGGGCAAATAAATAACGAATAGGATATGCATGCGTTTTGGGTCTCATCAATATACTCCTTTTCACAACCAGGTTCCGATGTTTCGAAGATGACAGGAGGCATGTGGGGCTGTCATGTGTTTCTTTTTCCTGCACTCTTTTTTCTTGGAGCAGTTTTGTATGTCGCTACATCGAATCGTGATTTTCTATATACAATGCCTCATTTTGTGTTTTTTCTTGAAGTCGCCTTGTGTCATCCAACGACCTTCACTTGGCCTAAGTGGTCCTCTCGCGAAAAGGACATACAACATCGAGGTCGGACACAAGGCCCGACCCTACGGGGGAAATGCAATATCATGCTCATGCGCTTACTTCGTGAGAGGACCACTTAGATGGTGTCGTGCTCTGCGGTACTTCTCCGTGAGGTTTGTGACGTCCCATTTGTAGGCTGTGTGTGTCTTTCAATGGGGAGCGGTTCACTCCATGTCAGCGTTCTGTGTGGGAAGGGGATTTCAATTCCAGCTTCATCAAATGCGGCCTTGATCGCTGTGATGACCTCATCGCGACTCGTGCGGATCTCTTTTGGTGTGGCGCGTGTCCACCAAAGCACCTTGATGTTGACGCTGCTACTGTCGAGGGCTTCGACTGCGATCTCTACGTCTCGATATGTGTTCACTGAAGAGAGTTGTCCCATCGTCTCGCGGATGAGCTCTTTTGCATGTGTCACGTCTTCGTTGTATGCGATCCCTACGACGGCTGATGTCCTTCGTACATCGAGACTTGTGACGACATTTACGGCCTGGGTAAAGAGTTGGGCGTTGGGAACGATCACGAGCTGTCCATCGACCTGACGGATGAGCGTATTTCGGATCGTAATTTTGTCGATTTTACCGAATACATCACCACATCGAATGAAGTCTCCCTGTTCAAATGGGAAGCCCCACAAGATGATGATACCCGCGAAGAAGTTTTCGAAGATGTTTTTGAAAGCAAAACCCACAGCGACAGATGAAAGACCGAGCGCAGCAACCATCTTCCCTGGCGTGAGTGTCGGGAAGACGACGATCGCGGCGGTCAACAATCCGGCAAACCAAATGAAGATGGAGACAAATTGTCCAATCAGGTTACGCAAGGAGCGCCTCATTTTGGAGCGACTCAAGAGCCATCTCGCCAGATGACGCGCGCTCAGAGCCAATCCCCACGTCACCGCAATCACAATCGCGGCGATCGCTATCTGTGGTAAAGCCTTTAGGAATCCCTTGTAGAGTCCCAATACTTTGTTCCAAACGATTTTTTGTTCGGCGACTTGTGCCGCGGTGTACAACAACGAGTACATACTATATGCTCCTTCTTTTGGTCATCAATCACTGTCGGTTGTGGGGAAATATTGTGATTATAGTTTGACGGAGCTGCCACCGAGCAGGCTGGAGAACATCCAGAGATACTTCTCATGATGTTGCAAAAAGGCAGTCAACAGGTCGGCTGTTCCTGGGTCTTTCGCTTCTTCTGCGGCTTCGATTCCATCTTTGAAGCGGCTCACCACGAAGTCGATGTCCCGTGTCAGGTGTTCGATCATCTCTTTGGCTGTCTGTGCTTCTTCATCAAAGCTCAAAATGGAGAGCGAGTCATACGTCTTAAAGTTCGCTGGCGCGAAAAACTTCTTCATTCTGATTCGTTCGGCCAATTCGTCAATGTCTCCATCAAGAACTGTGTAGTACTCCTCAGTCATCTTGTGGATGGAGTCAAACAGTGGACCTTCAACATTCCAGTGGATCTCCTGGACTTTGAGTCGTAAGAGGTAATTGTCTGCGAGGATTCCCGCGAGCACACGGCTGATTTGCTTGTCTAGCTCGCTCGCGCCTTCTGGCAGTGATTGGGGAGGGATGACTGAACGTGTATCACCTACGTGCTCAACGCGCTTTTGTGCATGGTTTTTGTTGCGTGTGTTTGTGTTCGTTCGTTCGTTCGTTTGGTAAATAGCCATCAGGCAGCTCCTTCTATGTTCGTGTGGTCTTTTGTTTCATGTCACGACCCCTACATAGAGCATGAACTATGCCATTGGATGTTTTCGTTATTTGTTTCAGTTGCTTATGTGTGGATTTGTGCCTTAGAGGGAATGATGCTGTGGGTGTTTTGTTTCCCTTTTTGAGCTGAGGTGTGTTGTGTGTGTTCCCGTTTTTGTTCTTTTGGGCTGCGGAATGTTTGTTTTTGGGAGTTTTTGTTTTCTTGAGATGTGTTTTTCCCGTTTTTTACAACAAGTCATCTCATTTTCCCTGCTGGTGACACGCTTGGGGCTTGGCGTGACAGGTGCGATGTGCGAAGAGGGGCCTATTATATAATGATAATGCCATTGAAAAAACTCTTTTGATACAGGGTTCTCTTAAGCTGGCATGTGTCTTGCTCATATATCGGGGCGACTGATGCAGAACATAACATGACCTTCACGGAAGAAGGTCAAAACAACCTCTTCACGGATTGAAGAGGGATACACACACAAAAGGAGAACAAGATATGGAAAAGCGTATGTTTGATAAAACAAGACGTCAGATTGAGATGGAACGTGATTATTTGAAACTTCGTATGCACTTGATGAAGCAGGACGCCAAAGACGAGTGGGAGAAGCTCGAAGGCAAGTGGGGTGAGTTGGAAGACTCCATGCGTTTGATGAAGTACGATGCCGAGAAGACCGGCGAAAAAGTCACAGAGTCCCTTGGTGAAGCGGCTGAAGAGTTGAAGAAGGGATACGAGAAGTTCCGTGAACGATTGACCAAGCCGCTCAAATAATCGACTTCTCTGTCAGAGGGGAGCGTGTCTGCGCGAGAAGCTCGATGAGCGCGTGTTGATGCCTTTCAACAGGGAGTCCGCGACGACGGGCTTCCTGTTGTAGCGTATCCATACGAAGATTCCACAGATGTTTTTTACGTAACTCCGGCGCGAGATGGGGAGATGTGCCGAGTATGCGATGACCTTCCTGACTGATTTCATTTTGCATAACATTGAACTGTTGAAGTTGCGAGAGGTTCGCTGCATGAGCGAGCTGCCAAGCACCTTCGTCACTGAGTCCACACTGATCGAGTGAGAGGGTCCGAAGTGAACGCGCTTGTGGTGCGTTTACGAGTTGGAATACCCCTTCATCTCCGAGTGGACATCCTGTGAGGTATAACCGCTGTAATTGTTTGATGTGGGGTGAGTGGAGGAGTGTACCAAGCGCCTCTGCGTCGATCTGACAACCTGCCAAAGAGAGCGAGCGCAATTGTGACATGTGGGGAGATTGTGCGAGCGCTTTTAGCCCATCTGGCCCAATATGACATCCACTTACATCGAGATGTTGGAGTCGCTTCATCGTAGGCGAAAAGGCGAGCACCTCCAGCGCACCATCCCAAATTCCAGGGTTCAATCCGAGGTCGAGCTGTGTGAGCTGCGTCATATTGCGAGCGTGTGCGAGCGCTTCGACCCCATCGAGACCAATGCGATTGCATTTGATATGTAGTGTGTTGATCTGTGTAAGGTGAGGCGAACGTGTCAGGGCGATCAGGCCGTGGTCTTTGATATTGTTAAAGGCGAGCTGGAGTGTGCGCAAAGAGCCCATATGTTCTGCTTGCGAGATGGCTTCCATTCCGTGAGAACGGATGTGACATCCATCGAGCTGAAGCCGTGTGAGACGGTTCAGGTAGGGAGATGTCGCGAGCTGATGGGCACCCTCAGGACCCATTCGGTTGTCCTCTACGTTCAACTCTTCAAGTGATGAAAAGGCTGGGTTTTGTGCAATACTCGCGAGCCCCTCTGCGCTGAGCTTGCAGTGTCGAAGGGAGAGCTGTGTGAGCGCGTGGAGGGTTGTGTCTGTGAAGAGCACATCAAGTCCTCTGTCGCCAAGTGGATTGTTGTTCAGATTGAGTTGTTTGAGTGATGAGAGGTGGGGGGAGTGTGTGAAGAATTGAAGATGGGAAGGGTCAAGTCCAGAGGCTTCGAGGTTGAGTCGTATGAGTGATGAGAGGTGGGGGGACTGTGCGACATGTCGGGCCTGCTGCCCATCCAGACTCTTGTAACTCGCTTGCAGGTGTCTGACGAGTCGCAGCGTGGGGGGCGGCTGCTTGGGGTGTCGCCCCGGCCAGACGTGACGAATGGAGGCGAGCCGGTCGTGGTCCTCCCACGAGTCCAGATGTGCGAGTATGTAAGGCAAGACATGTTCGTGATGTTGCCATCGTCGCAAGAGCGGGAAGAGTTGACCAAAATGTGCCTTTGAAGGGACACTGAGCAATCTACGTAATTGTGCAAAAAGTTCCAGATCTTCGTTGTTCATGTCGATATCTCGTCGAGTAGTGCTGCGATGATTTCGTCTGTCTCTACGTTTGGATCAATGGAGAGCCCTTTGTCTTGTGCCGCCTGCAACAGGTCATGTTGTGTACACTGTGCAAGGCACTGTCGTCGAATATGTCGAGGGAGTTGTTCAGCATTGGCCAAGCCCAAGTAGCCCCTTGGGCCGATGCGACAATGCTGGAGTTGTAATGTCCGAAGCTGCCCAAGATGGGGAGCGCGCGCGAGCTGTAATGCACCTTCGTCTCCGAGCGGGTTGGACATGAGGTTGAGTGTGTGAAGTTGTCCGAGCAGGGGAGATGTTGCGAGCGCTCCTATCCCCTCCGCGTCCAACTCTGTCCGTTCGAGTGAGAGAGTGTGAAGCTGTGGTAGCTGTGATGTCTGCAAGAGCGCAGACACACCTGTATTCTCAAGTGGATTGAAGGATACATCCAGTCTCTCCAACTGCGCAAAGGACTTGGGTGTGTGAAAGTGTTGTATACTCTCCGCTGAGAGCTGATTATCCCGAAGAGTGAGTGAGGTGAGTTGTGGAGAGAGTGTGCTCTCACTCAGCGCTGAGAGTCCATGCGTGGAGAGGCGAGTCCGTGAGAGGTTGAGTTCTCGAAGAGCAGGTAGTGTCGTGCATTGTGCGAGTGTGAAAAGACCTTCATCGAGCAATGGGTTGTTGGCCAATGAGAGGGTCTGTAATTGCGCGAGATGAGGGGAGCGTGTGAGTAGCGCGATACCTTTGGGGGTGAGCTCGTTGTCTTCGAGAGAGAGCGATGTCATCTGCGCCATCGAGGGGGCGCTCACTAAAGAGCGAAGCCCCGCGTCACCGAGCGTGTTGCGACTGAGATCCAACGCTCGTAATCCAGTCAAAAAGAAGGAGCTGCTGAGGGCGACGAGACCTTCAACGCCGATACGGTTGGCCGCAAGATCGAGCCGTGTCAATGCCGTCATATAGGGAGAATCTGCGATCGCGATCGCGCCTTCGTCCTGGATATTGTTTTTGGCGAGCGAGAGCGTTGTCAGTGAGGCGAGACTCTCTGCCTCCATCAACACGGTGGTGCCGTCTGGACCGAGCAGGTTGTTGTCGAGTCTGAGTGCTTGAGGTGCGGGAGCGCTCGGTGCGTGAAAGAGGCGCTTGATTTTCTCTATATTTTGTTTGCTTGTACCATGTTGTCGACTCCGGGCACGCAAATCCAACGTGGTGATGTCTTGCAAATAGGTGGATTGCACGAGTTGGTCGATGTCTTCTGACGAGAATGTCGCCAAATCGAAGGAGAGTGTCCGCACCAGGGAGAAAGGGGGCTGTGACGGACCTTCTGGATAGTCTGGCCAGCACGAAGAGAGATCGAAGAAGCGGATCGTATCGCTCCATCCTTCGAGGTGGTCTCGTGCGTAGAGCAACCCAACCTCTCTCGATTTTGGTTCGTCCCAGTGACGAAAGAGACGAAGGACCTGAGCAAAATGTTTGCGTGTGGGAGGTTGCGCAAGTAACTCTCTTAGTTTGGAGAGGTAACCTTGTACGTGATTGTGTTCCATATCCGAGTCAACTCCAACGTGTCAGGATGTTCTCCTTACGGTGAGCTTGGACCAGTCTTCTTCTTGGATACCTGCGATCTTATGTGATCGACAAAGGATAGACATGTGTGTTCCCAAGGTAACGTATTGGGGCAGTCCAAATCAAAGAAATGACTCAATATTTTTCGATTTTTTTTAAGGTGCGATACGCTGGGAGAGTGGGAGGTCCGTATCAAACAGGAGGAGCGGGAGAGGAGGACATCTTTTTTTCGGGGCGTCTGCACCGCCCTAATCGTCGGAGAAAGAGGCCATAAGGACAAAGGAAGAGATGGGCGGTGTTTTGTTTGTGGAGCCAATGTGCTGATGGGGGAGGATTGTGTGGCGTCCTTGCTATTTGTCTGGTAAGTGCGCGGGTCGGATGAGTTGTTCCAAGCTTTTTTGTGTAGACTCACAAAGCACAGTCTTATCGCTTTGTGGGAGAGAAGATCTGAGAGAGGACGTTGTGCAGATATCGGGCGCGGACGGAGAGTCGAAACACCGTCACCTGTTGGTGGGTTTGTGTGAGTTGATTCAGCACACGGAGGCTCTTTTTGAGGTGTCCTTGTTTGTAAAGTGTCTCTGCAAGATCGACCTTCATACCGATGGAGATGCGTCGTGATGAACAGTGCCTACACCAATGTGTTCTGGTGAAAAAGATTGGTTTTCCATCAGTCTCTCTGTGTCCAATGTGTACGAAAAGATATCGTACTTTTGAATGTTATGTATCGGTGATGACGATGTCTGGGGGAAAGTCGCAGACGTTCTCTAACATCGTAATCGGTTTTTGATATGAAGGATCAATTGATCGTCCTCTATGTCCTTTCGGAGCAATTGGTCCACACCGGCCCTTGCAGCAGAGCGGCGCAGCGCCTCTTGGGGGCGTTCTACAAGTAAAAAGTAGGGGAGATTACGCCAGTCTGGGGTGGCTCGTAAGATACGACAAAGATCCAACCCATTGATCGCTGACAGCTCAAAATCTACGACCAATGCGTCTGGCGCGATGTTTTCTAATTCGTCGAGCAGGTGGCTTGGTGAGACTGCCGTGTAGGTGTCGAGGTCCGATGATGAAAATCCCGGACGCAAGGTCCCTATGCTCCCTTTGTCTTGGGTTAAAAATAGGACTCTTGGACGCTTTTTGCACATCGAGACGATCTTGGAGACGGTCTCTTCAAAGGAGGAAAAGAGGGTCTCTTGTTTGACAAAGAACGCCTGTTTGATGTGTGACGCGAGCAGCCGCTGTGTCAAAGGGATCTCTTTGCCGAAGAAAATGATCGGTTTGGAGGGGTATTTTTTGCGCAGTCTTTGCCCCATCAAGATCGCAATAGGGACGACATGAAGAGGATATGTCGTGGGATCTTTAGGGGGGTGAGACCGCTCATTGTCTGCGCTCGTGAAGTGGACAAGGACCAACTCTGCGTCGTCGAGGGCTGTGGACTTAAGTACTTCTTTTTGCAGTGGAGCGTAGCGCAGCGAGAGTGTTTGATGTGTGCAGATCTGGTTGAGCTGCGTTTCAATATCTTTGTCATCGCTCAACACAAACGCTTTTTGGATCTGTGTCTCAGCGCGCTCCCTTGGCTTCTCTGGAGCCTTTGTGTTTTCCTCTGTGTGGCTCTTTTGCAGTCGTTGAAGGGAGTGTTTGATGTGACTGTGAACTCTTTTTAAAACGTCCCCTGCTTGTGTCTCATCGACATCTGGCAGTGTCGTGAGAAGAGTCTCTATCAGTCCGCCTCGATCACTGATCTCAGAGAATCCAAACGAGCCTGCGTTTGCGTGCAGTTGATGGGCGATGTTCAACGCCTCTGTGTGGGCTGCTGTGTCTTTGTTTGTTTTTAACGCAGAGAGCTGCTTCTGCAGGTGTTGAAGCAGTGAGACAAGTCGCGCGGCGTGGTCTTCTTTGAGCTCTTCAAACAGTCGGGACGCCTGCTGTGTTGTGGAGTGATTGGCGAACGCCGGGTTTGTCATCATTGGGGTGGATTGGTGTAACAAAGGAAGTTTGGATTTGAGTGTATCGAGTACAAAGGGGGTTTTGTGTTGTACGAGTGGCTGGATGTTTTGTGGGACTTTCTTTTGTAAAGTCTGTTTGGGGAGAGGTGTTGTTGTGTGGGTGTCTGTGCGCAGCTGTTGATCGATGAGTATACCGATCTCATGGCTCGTGGCAGGCTTATGGAGCAACTGCAAGTTTGTGGCGAGCTGCTTGGGGAAGGGGGTCGCCTTGGTCTGCTTGTTATTGGAGAGGAAGATGAGCTTTGTGTCGGGATTTTGCGCGCGTATCTCTTCGACAAAGAGAGGACCTTCGTCATTTGGTAGTTGGTCACTGACGATGATCATTTCGAAGTTGAGCTGTGCCGTTAGCATATGTGCTTGCTTACGCTGTGTGACAGTCAAGACCTCGTATCCTCGCTGCATCAGAAACGAGGCGAGTTGGTCTCGAAAGGTCAACTCACTTTCAATTATCAATATCCTGGATTTGAGCTGTATCACTGGAACATCCTTGTCACAAAAAACTGATCACCGCAGTCTGTCAGTCCAAAGCACTGCCTTTTATAGTTCAGTGCACACTTCGGAGAGGATATCTCAAATTTTTTTGGAAAAAGAAAGTGTATGCAGAAATCCGTCACTCAAAGTCCCAATGAAGGGGACGAATGGTTCGTCGACTTTGCTTTTTGCTTTACTGTGATAGGGGGAGGGAGGCTTTGGGGTGGAATACACGAAAAGAGTGAACTGGATTCACTTTCGTTTGAGAGTGACAGGCAAGAGACAGAGCCATAGCAGCAGGAACAACATAGAGGCGGGCAGTGGTTGTGTGTCGCTGCTACATGTACATCCGGGGCTGCGTTTTGGGGGATTCGATGTACCACCTCCGTCTTGTGTTGTGATGTTTTCTTGCCCGTTGGGATTTGTGGTGTTCTCCGTCCCGTTTGTAAGCTCGCTGTTGTTCACCTGTTCGCTGTTTGTGGGTTCACTGGAGGTGGACTCGGTGTCACCGCCTTCTGTATCGTTGGGCTCAGTGCTGTTGAGCTTGATACAACGACCTTGCTGGCAGAACAGTCCATCGGGGCAGCCTTCTGTCTCGCATGTTTTTTGGACGCAGATCCCTTCTTGACATCCCCACTGTGGTGGGCAACTGACGGATGCACAAGCATCGATACACTGACCGGCCTTACACGTCGCACCTTGTGGGCAATGGACACGTAGACAAGGATCGTCTTCACATGTTCCATTTTTGGGCAAGCAGAGTTTGCCTTTGTCACAGGTGACAGTCTTGCAAGGATCGTCCATACATGTTCCTGCGTCACAGTATTGCCCTGTTTTGCACTGTACGCCAGCGCAAGCGTCCGCAGCGCACTTCCCTTTGGTGCAAGATTGTCCTTGTGGGCATTGGACCGCAAAGCACGAATCGACACATGTACCATCTTCACATTGCTGACCGGTGGCGCATTGTTTATTGGCACAAGCGTCGGCAACACACTTACCGGATTTACAGTACATACCGTCGCTACAGCCGGTGTTGTAACAATTGTCTTCGACACATGTCCCTTTGAGGCAGACTTGCCCTGCGGTGCATTTTTTGGTCTTGCAGGGATCGGTGCATGTGCCGGACTGACAGACTTCGTTGCCAGGGCAGTGGACACCTGTACATGGTGGGTCTACACATTCTCCGGCGACACAAGTACGTCCCTTGGGGCATGAGAGAGAGGGGCAGGGGTCATCCTGACAGCTCCCTTGTAGACAGATCTTGCCGGCATTGCAGCTCACATTGGCGCATGGGTCTTTGATACATTGTCCGGCTGTACAGGATTGTCCTGCAGGGCAGGTGACAGTGGCACAGGATGCTTCACAGCGGCCTTCGCGACAGACTTCGCCTTGGGCACATGTCTGTGAGGCGCATGGATCGGCGATACATACACCCTGTACACAGAGTGTACCGGAGGGACAACCGAAGGCATAACAATCTGCTTGGATACACTTGCCGGCGGTACAACTTTGTCCATCAGGACAGACTTTCAGGCTACAGAGATCGACACATTGTCCACCTACACAGGTTTGTCCTGTGGGGCAGGCTGCCGGACAGGTGTCTTTGGGATGACAGAATCCATTTTTGCAGAGGGCATCGACAGTACATTCACCACTGGTACAGGGGGACAGACAGCTCCCTTCGACACAGGGAGCGTTGTCCGGGCAGGTGACATTGGTGTCGATGTTTCCATCACAATCATTATCGATCCCATCGCACACTTCTTGTTCGGGTTTTTGTGCGTTACAGGTGCTCCATGTGCCTTGCTGACAGCGCTCAACACCCTCACCACATTTGCTTTTGCAGGTACGGACGAGTTGTTCGTCGATTTGACCATCGCAGTCGTTGTCTTTTCCATCACAGACTTCGGGGGTTGGGAGAACGTCGGGGATACATGGTTGCCAGGAATCATTTTTACAGGACTGTTTGCCTCGACCACATGCAGTGGCGCAGGTTTGCGTTTCGCCTTCTTTGCAGGTCTTGTTGCAGCCATCATCGATTGTGCCATCGCAGTTTTCGTCTTTTCCGTTGTCACAGATCTCCGCTTTGGGCAAGACTTGGTTTTGACAGGTCTTGCTCCAAGCGCCTGCTTGACAGGTTTGTACACCATCCCGACACAGGCCTTTTTTGCGGGTGTCTTTGGGGCCTGTGTAGCACGCTCTTGTCTGTCCAGGGAGACACTGACATGTGATGCCATCGTCGATTTTACCGTTACAGTCGTTATCTTTTCCGTCACAGACTTCCGCTGTGGCTTGCAGCGCGATCTTGTTGAGCGCGTTTTTGAGCGATGTTTTGTTGTCCGCCTGGTAATACTTACTGGTCCCACCTGCTTTTGCCATGCTTGTCAGCTCCGTTGGATTCACACCCTGTCCAAAGCCTACCACGTACGTTTTGACTGTGTACGTCTTCCCTTTGACGGGGATCGAACGAAGCGCTTTTACGTTGGCTGTCCCCGAACCGTCTGTGGAGCGGCCATCTGTCACAAAGAGGACAAAGTTACCTCTCGGTTGTTTTGGATCGTTGGGGATGAGGTCCGTGCGGAAATACTCTCGAACAATCTCCATCGTTTTGCGGATCGGTGTGCCGTAGCAGAGCTTTGTAGGGAGCTTGTTGATAATCTTGCCGTTGCTGGTGTTCGTGATTTTCTGCTTGATGACGACACCATCACCTTTCTTGTTTCCACAAAATGTCACAAGACCAAAGCGTAGCGACTTTGAGAAGTTGTTGACGATGTATTTGATCGCGGCATTAGCATCTGCGAGCTTGTTGTTTTTCTTCATGCTGTTGGAGTTGTCGAGGACGATCAACATGTTGGGCTTGTCGCAGCTTTGTGCGTGTGCTGTCGAAATGGATGCACACCATCCCACTAAGCACAGGGCGAGAACCATCAAGGGGTTGAGGAGACGGACATTCTTCATCGTTCAAAAGACCTTTCGTGTTGCTGCGAATGTGGAGACTCTCTGCCGGAAATAGGCAAGTCGATGCTTTTCTTCATCATATCTATCTTCGGGTGGAGCTGTACAGAAGTTTCCTCTTCTGTCTCATATCTGGACACCTGTCTGTCTCCATGTTGGACACGCCTCCTGTGTTAAAGCGTCTTGAAATGGGTATTGTTTTGTTTTTGTAGGGGATTTTGTTGTTTGTGATGTCTGGTGTGCGCCTTGAACTAGAGCGGGGCAAGAACCAACGAAACACAAACACAGATAACAGGAGAAAAGACGATGAAAACACAAATCACAACACAAGCTGCAAACCCCGCTCACACTTCTTTGGGACGTATGGCCCGTCTCTTTGGCGCCGCAACGCTCTCACTCACCTTGCTCTTTGGCGCTGCACCTGCTGTCTACGCTGATTCCGATTCTTCTGATAAGCAGATGAGCAAAGAACAACAGCTCAAACAAAAACTCGAAACACTACGCAAACAATACGAAGAGCTCCAACGAAACAAGCGCCGCAAGACCGAACGGCGTTCAGCTCCACCTCGCAAAACACGTCAACAACCCCCTCAAAGTCGCCAACGTCGCTATCGCGACGACCGCAATGACAATCGTCGCTACCGTGATAACCGCAGAGATAAACGACGTTATCAAGACAACCGCAGAAATGAACGACGCTACCGTGATGACCGCAACGAGAATCGTCGTCGCTATCGTGATGACCGCAACGATAATCGTCGAAATGAACGCCCTCGTTACAAATCACTTCGCGACAAGCGCAACTACGAGCGCCGTGATGTACGACGCCATGACCGAAGACGTGATGATCGACGTCGTGACAACCGTCGCCTGGGATACAGCGGTCGTCGTGACCATCGTGAGATGAGAATGGAGAAAAAGGTGCCCATGTTCCGTCCTAGCACACGACGCTTTGTCCTCGATGTCGGTGTGGGTGGGTCGATGGGATTCATTTCGAGTCCAGCGCTTCTTGTCACAGGTAGCTTGTTGTTTGGAGCGCACCTCGGTAAAGAAGGAAAAGGCCTCGGTTTGGGAGGTTCGATCGACCTCTTCAAGAACACAGGGAGCAGCAAGGTTCTCGTTCAGACATTGTTCCACGGCTGGTGGAGCTTGCACATCAAAGGTGGCTTCTACATCGCACCCTACGTCGCGCTTGGTTTTACTTGGCTTGAGAGGAGCGCTGGTTCCTTTGATGGTCTCTTCGAAACACAGCTCGGTGTCGATTTGAAATTTGTCTTCAACAACCGCTTCTACTTGAAAGTCCGTCCTGTCTCACTTGATATTATCTTTGACAGCAGCAGCCCTCTTGTTCGCTACGCAGGCTCCGCAGCCTTCGGTGTGACATTCTAAGGACACGCTAACAACCCTCAACCTCTTCGACCTCTTCTTCCCACCTCTTCCCCTTCAATGACTTTCCTTTCAACTCTTCCCCTTGACTCCGGCTTTGTACTCCACTCCAGCTTAATCGATACTTCCATCACAATCGTTATCGAGACCGTCTTGTTTTTCGGGGTAGGGGAGGGTCTCTTTGCGACAGACTCCCCAATCACCTCGACTTGTGCAGGTGCGTGTCCCCGTTTTACAGACACCTCGCCCTTGTGTCCCAACTGGACCGGTGTAGCAAGGCTCTGTTGTTCCGGGTTGACAACGACATTGCCAGAGTCTGATCAGGCCAGGGGTGTTACTCGCGAGCTGATCGCCTGCTCCCCAGACGATCTGGTGGGCGTCGCTCTTGAATGTGTGCATGTGTTTTCCGAGATACAGATCCCAAAAGCGTATGGTGCCGTCCTTGGAAGCGGAGCTTAGATAGTGTTTGGAGGGGTGGAAGGAGAGATGGAGGACTTCGTCTGTGTGTCCTGTGAGGACGAATTTTGTGGTGTGATTTGTCAATGTCCAGATGCGGAGTTCTTTATCTTTCCCACCGGAGGCCAGGAGTTCTCCGTCATGAGAGAGGGCGACACTGATGATCTCTCCACTGTGTCCTCGGAGGGTTTGTTCGAGTGTGCCTGTTTGGATATCCCAGATCTTGATCAGAGTGTCCGATGAAGCTGTGATGAGACGTTTGCCATCAGGGTGAAAGAGCGCGGCGTTGATGCGTTTGGTGTGTCCATTTTTGATGGTTTGGATGAGGGTGCCTTTGACGGGGTCCCAGATCTTCACGTCACCGTTTTGTTCGACAGAGACGAGTTGTTTGCCATCCTTGCTGTACGCGAGGCTGGCGAGGAAGGTGTTCTTGAGCAGGATCAGCCGTGGTTTGTTGCTCCCTGCATCGTAGAGGAGGAGGCCTTCTGCGCCGTGGCTTTGGTTTGCGACGGCGAGCCCTGTTGCGTCCTCTGTCAGCGCGACTGCGGGCGTCGGATAGCCTCGGAAGGATGGGCGTAGCTCGATCCGTTTGACGTGTTTGTGGGTGCTGGTCTCCCACAGATCACAGTGGGCGCTGTAGCAGGTGAGCAGCCACTTGCCATTTTTGGTGAGGACCATGCTTTTGACACCTGTATGTGGACTGTGTCCTGGAAAGACTGTGTATTCAGGTTGGTGTGTTTGGTGATTCCAGACACGTACGTTGTGTCCACCTGTTGCGAGGACAAGGCGTCTCTTTGGATCGAAGGCGACTTGGGAGGTATCAGCGCGCAGTGAGGTGATGTATTTTCCTGTCGAAAGCTCCCACAGCTCCAATTGTGTGGTGCCGATCGCGAGGGTTAGATTGTCAGGAGAGAAGAAGAGATAGCGCGCGAAGCTGACCTTTGGTTGGATGGAGCGGACCTTTTTGAGTGTCGTGAGATCCCAGACCTCGACGGGGGTGCGATCGTTGAAGTTTGTAAACGCGAGCCAACGACCATTTGGGCTTAGTGCTATGCTCGTCCCAGTGTTGTTGTACGATTTGATGATCCTCTTGAGGCGTTGTGTGGAAAGCTCCCACTGTTTGATCTGGTGGGTCGCGATAAACATGTCTTTGCCATCTGGTGTAAAGGCCATACCTCCTATGTTCGCTGGGTAGGGGTAGCCCGGAAGAGGTGTTTGGCTTTGACCTGTGAGGATATCCCAAAAGCGCAGGCGGTAGGAGCCAGAGGCGAGCGTCCGACCATCAGGATGAAGCGCGAGGTGGAACGCCGGCTGCACATGTCCCTTGAGATCGCGCGTCAACTGCGCGGTCTGTGCGTCCCAGACTTTGACCATATTGTCACCTGAAGAGGCCGTAATGATCGTCTTTCCATTGGGCGCGAGGATCATACTGTGGATGCGACCTGTGTGCCCTTTGAATTGCCTCAAAAGTTCACCCGTTGCGACCGCGCGTGCTTGTATCTCGTTGTCTTTGCCAAAGTAGATCGTCTTGCCATCTTGACTAAACGAGATCCCTGCGACTGAGCGGGCGTCTCCAATTAAATCATCGAGGACCACAGGCATACATGGCGCGCAGCCTTCGTTGATTTGGCCATCACAGTCGTTGTCCTTGTCGTCACACAATTCTTTTGATGGGAGTATCTGTTGTGTACACGCTGACCACGTCCCATCCGGTTGACAGCGTTGAACGCCTGCCTGACACGCACCCACGTCTTTTGTTCCTGTGGGACCTGTGTAACATACGCGCTCCTGGCCGGAGACACACTCCGTCTCTGGGAGCGATGGTTCTGGGCCGGGAGGTTCTGGACGCAGCTCGGTGGTGGGCGCTGGCTCTGTGGGGGGTTCTTCTGGTGTGGCTTCGTTGGCGTCTTGTGTCGGTTGTTCGGGTGTTGTCGTGGGTTTGGGTTTGGTGCAGTTGCCGTCGATACAGATCATGCCTGTGGGGCACTCCGTGTTGTCGATACAAGGCCACTCATCTGGCATAAACCAGATGTATGATGAGCACCCAAAGACCGAGAATATGAGATAGAAAGACAGCACAATGGGGAACCATTGGCCAGCTCTTTTTTTCTTCTCGTGGTTTGGGGGTGGAGAGAGAGACGTTCTTTGTTTTGATGTATCACGCATGGTGTGTCCCGATCTGTGTCTCGTGTCTTTTGGCCGGTGCAAATCGCGCCTGTTTGTTGTATGTAACAGAAACGTTAGGCCATCGTATCACAGCACGACAAAAGAAAAAAGAACGAACACAAGGCGATACGTATTTGTATGAGGTCAACCCGAACGAAGAGAGGACGTGATGAAAGATTTTTCCTTTGAGCCTGTACTCGCAAAAGCCAAGACGATCCCTTCGAGTTGGTACACTGATGCGGCGATGTTGTCCCTCGAACAAGCGCAGATCTTTCGCCGGACATGGCAGCTTGTCGCACATATCTCACAGCTCCAAGAGGTCGGAGATTTTTTCACATGTGATGTCGCAGGGGAGCCGATCGTGCTGGTGCGTTCACAAGATGGACAGCTCCGAGGTTTCTTCAACGTGTGTAAGCATCGAGCGGGCCCCGTCGCGAGGGACTGTGGAAGGCGCAAGTCGTTGCAGTGCTTTTATCACGGGTGGACTTACAGCCTTGAAGGTGAGCTGCTCCGCGCACCTGAGTTTGAAGGCGTCGCATGTTTTGACCAAAAAGACTTCGCTCTCGATCCCGTAAGGGTCGAGCAGTGGGGACCATTCCTGTTTGCCAATCTCGATCCAGACGCGCCTCCTTTGCGCGAATATCTGGGCGATATCCCTGCGGAGACCGCACATATCCCGTTGATGGAGATGGGACATTACAAGCGCGTCGATTACTATATTGACTGCAACTGGAAGGTCTACGTCGACAATTACCTCGAAGGCTATCACATCCCAACTGCCCACCCCGGCTTGTTTAAAGAGGTCGATTACAAACAGTACTTTGTCGAGACACAGCGCTACTACTCCAAACAACACTCACCGATCCGCAACCCCAACTCACTGTACCGACGGGACTTGCCATCGGATAAAGAGCCCGAGGCGCTATACTATTGGCTCTTTCCGAATGTGATGCTCAATTTTTACCCCGATAACTTGCAGACCAACGTGATTCTCCCTCTTGGGCACGATAAGACCGTCACGATCTTCGAGTGGTACGTGCTCAACCCCGACAAGGAAGGCTGGAAGGAGCGCTTCGCAGACTCTTTTGCGTTCAGTAACCAGGTGCAGGCCGAGGACATCGAGATCTGTGAGTACGTTCAGCGCGGTCTGCGCTCGCGCTCATATGACCAGGGCCGCTTCTCGGTCAAACGCGAGAATGGCGTTCACCATTTCCACGGTCTGTTATGTGAGTTTTTACAAGAGGGAGAGGGCGTCTTGGCAGACAAAAGCAAGCCCTGAGTGGACGAGCTGTGTTGTGCTCTGCTGTACTTTTGAGTACAAATACACCCTCGACAAGAAAGTAAAGAATGTCCCATTGTCCCCCGAGAAAAAGAGGTACATCATGTTTGGTGATTTTGCCGCGCTATTTACTGTTTCTGGCCTGTTTACCCTGTTCATGTTGATCTTATTACAGGCTGTCTTAGGCTTTGACAACCTGCTCTATATCTCCCTTGAGTCCAAACGTGCACCCGCCGAAGAGCAGCAACGTGTCCGGCGACTCGGTATTGGGATCGCGATCGGTCTGCGACTTGTGCTGTTGTTCGTATTGCTCCAGGCGGTCAGCTACTTTCAAGGCAAACTCTTTAGCATTGACTTTGGCAACGCTGCACAGGGGACTTTTAATGGACACAGCTTGATCGTGTTGTTTGGTGGTGGATTTATCCTCTACACAGCGGTCAAGGAGATCCTACACATGGCAGCGTCCCAAGAGTTTGGTGAGCACGAAAACAAGGACAAAAAGTCCGCCGCTGAGGTCATCACCTGGATCGTCGTGATGAACCTGATCTTCTCCTTTGACTCGATCTTGAGCGCGATGGCACTCACAAAGAACTTTTGGGTTATGGCGACCGCGATCGTCGTCAGTGGGATTATGATGATCGTGCTCGCAGATACAGTCTCAAACTTCTTGAAGAAGAATCGTATGTACGAAGTGCTCGGTCTGTTTATCTTGTTTGTTGTTGGCGTGATGCTGATCTCTGAAGGCGGACACCTCGCTCATCTCAAGTTCTTTGGACATCCTGTTGAGCCGATGACAAAGAGCACCTTCTATTTTGTTATTGGTATTCTCATCGTGATCGATATTGTCCAGGGTCGATACCAAAAGAAGCTGTTGGCCGAGAAGAGCGCGACCAACAAAAAAATCAAGAAGTAAACCCCACAAAGGAGCAGATATGGAGACATCCAATCGTTACCAGAGTGTGTTGTGCCCCGGTTTGTTCGCCGGTCAGCTGCACATTGTGACCGGAGGAGGCAGCGGGATCGGTCGTTGCACGGCCCATGAGTTGGCCTCCTTGGGGGCCGAAGTGGTGTTGATCGGTCGTAAAATCGAGAAGCTCAAGCGCGTACAGGAAGAGATCGCCGACGCCGAAGGTGTCGCGCACATTTACTCTCTCGATATTCGCGATGAGGATGGTGTTCGGGAGACTGTCGAGATGATCGTCAAGACACATGGTGTGATCCACGGGCTGGTCAACAACGCAGGTGGGCAATATCCCGCACCGCTCGCGACCATCAACAAAAAAGGGTTCGACGCTGTTGTCGCGACCAATCTCACTGGCGGCTTCTTGATGTCCCGCGAGGTGTTTTTGCAGTCGATGTCCGACCACGGTGGTGCGATCGTCAATATCGTCGCTGATATGTGGAATGGGATGCCTGGGATGGGCCACTCTGGTGCGGCACGTGCGGGGATGGTCAATTTGACGAAGACGGCGGCCTTTGAGTGGGCCTCTTCAGGTGTCCGGGTCAACGCGATCGCGCCGGGCTGGATCGCGTCGAGTGGTTTGGATACCTACGATGAGACCACCAAATCCATGATCCTTGGCCTCAAACAACACGTCCCACTACGTCGTCTCGGCGAAGAAGCCGAAGTCAGCGCTGCGATTTGTTTCTTGCTCAGTCCTGCCGCGGCCTTCATTACAGGCGTGACGCTCTCCGTCGATGGTGGCGCACCTCTCGGTAGCCCCGCTTTTCCCTCTTTTGATCACGATCGCTCCGAAGCCTTCCAAGGGTTCCACCTCGCAACACCCCCGGATGCCCTCAAGTCAAAGTGAATGTCAACGGAAATGGGTCTCGTGGGGAGAGCTCAGATTCGAGTGGGGTAGTTGGTGATGACCAATTCATTTTTGCGACCGCGTTTGGCGAAGTTGGAGTTGATCTTGCGCAGCGCTGAGACTCGTCTGATCGCGAAGCCATCGTAAAGTGTGTCGAAGAAGTCGTCTTCGGGATCTTCGTTGGTCGGGTCGGAGTTGCTGAGCATCAGAGACGCTCCTTGTGCGTCGAGCTGCCGAAAGATCGCCGCGAGCTCTCTCTGATCGTTGTCGTTGAAACCCGGACCGTAATAACCTGTAAAGTGGGAGGTCGCGTTGAGTGGCCTGTAGGGGGGATCGAAGTACACAAAGCAGCCATCATCCATCTTTTCGATCGGAAACTCCCGGAATCCTGCGACTGTGAGCTGTGCGTGTTGTAGCAACTGTGAAACATGTCTGAGATTCAACTCATCGAGGATCTGTGGTTTTTTGTGTTTCCCCCAAGGGACGTTAAAGAATCCCTTCTTGTTGACCCTGAACATCCCACCATATCCGCACTTGTTGAGAAAGATAAATTGCGCAGCGCGCTCGATGCTCTGGGTGGAACATTCCGTGTAGCAGAAGTCTTCGGGAGGTTGGTTGAACGCATCACGTACATCTTGATACAGGGCTGCTTGTTCGTCGGCTGCTGCGCCATGATAACGTTGTGTGTAGTCTTCGAGGATGCCGATCAGAGCCTCCACGTCTTGTTTGACGGCTCTATACGTCAGGATCAAATTGGGGTTGATGTCTGAGAGCAAGATCCGTTCAAAAGGGATGTGGCTGGTGAGTGAGAGAAAGATCGCGCCACCACCGAGGAAAGGTTCTGCGTAGGTGTGGTAGCGGTGTTGGTAGAGGGCGTCCGGGTAAAGGGACTGGAATTGTTCGTGGTGGAGACGTTTTCCACCAACCCACTTGATAAAGGGTTGGGCTGTTCGATCTGGAAAAGCGTTAGAGGCTTGGGGTGTGGTTTCTTCTACCGTGGAAAGGCTGGCGTTCATATTGTGTCTCACTGCTGGTCGGTGTCTTCGTAGGCTTATGTGTACTGTACACATAGGCACCTGATGGGAGCGACATGATAGCAAGAACGATATCTTCACGCAAGGAATCCACCATCCCTCCGATCTCAAAAGCGACAAATCACCTTTGCACCGACGAGATGACGTTGCAAAGCGAAGTCGACAAAATCGACGCGATATTCCAGCATCGCAGTCCAGCCATCCCACGGTTTAGAGAGGAAGGCGACACTGACCTCGTCTTGGTCTGCACCCAGATCGGAGATCTTTCCGGGGTCAGAGACGCGACCATATCGCACTGTAAACCCGATATAGCGAGAAGGCATGTAGTGTGCTGTCACCTGTCCAACGTAGAAAAATTGGCCTGAGCTGATGACAGCGAGTGTACCTTCAGCAGCGATCTTAAGACGATCGGAGAGCAACGACAAGGTCAGCTGAAGATCCAGCAAGGTCAGTCGTTCATCCTGATACGCCGATGAGACAGCAGAGGGCTCTCGTCCATTGGTGACAGAGGTGTGTAGCAAGAGCGCGCCCAACTGGAAGCTCATCGCGAGCCCAAAGGTCGGGTGCAGATCGATATCTTCGATCAGATCCCAGCCATTTGAGATAAACCCAAAGAGTTCAAAACGATCGGTCTTGATGCCCAGCTTCAATCCGGTCAGTGTGTTGGGGGTGACATTGTTCGCAAAGCTCGCCGTGATCTGGTACCGATCGACTGTGTTGACCGCGTCCCAACCTTGTGGCGCAAAGAATTTCCCGACAGTGACGTAACCTTGCAGCTGTTTGGACAGCGCGAAGGTGTGTGAGACAAAGGCCTCCTGCAAGAGTTTGTCCACAAGCATCCATGAAAAGTCCGGTGTCGTCGCATCCTGCAAGAAGTGCACTGAGAAGCGCACTTGTGTGTGTTTGTGGGGTGTTGCGTCGATGGAGAATTCGATCTCGTTGAGACGCCAGCTGAAATTGGTCTGGTCGTTTTGCGGTGTATGTGTGAACAGACTCCCGGCGTCGACAAATCCCTCTAATTTGAGCTGTTTGTTGAGCGTTGCGGCTTGACTCACTGACACAAAGGAGACGGACAACAAAAAGCATGCACATAGGATGAAAAGTGTTCGGAACATATTGATCTTCTTTCTTTTATGCGATTGAGGTGAGGTCATAACATGCAAAAGAGGGCCTGAGCTGTGTTCAGGATCGTTTGATGCGTGTGTCGAAGATGTACGCGAGTGAGAAGACAAACACAAACGCTCTCCTGTCTGGCTGTGGGTGGAAGGCATCAAGCTCCACACCAAGGGTCAAAGTCGTGTTCAAAGGAAAGTTGATGTTGGCTGCGAGCGCAAAGACCCCCCTTTGTGTCAGCCCCTGGCTGAGCTGCCATGTGTGTGACCACTCTGCGAGTAATTGGAAGATGCCAGGGACAACTTCGTATCCAACTCCCACATCGTAACGTCCACCCCATGAGAGGTCCGTTTCGTGAAAGAGCGCAGGTGTCACGCTCATATCGACCATCCATTGAGAATGAGGTCGCCACGTCGCAACAAAACCCGCATCGAGCAACCACGCCTTACTGTAAATTGGAACCTGTACACCACCATAGACTGAGAGCTGCCATGTAGAATGGGTCAACACATTCCACTTTGTGCCGATTCCTATATTTTCGAGAAATGTATTGGCACTTTTTTGTGTGATTTGGTTGAAAAAGGGAATGTTAAAACCCAATTCAAGTGAGCGTGAGAGTCCGATCGTCAATCGATGGGAAAACTCGATCATTTGCGCGACGCGTTTGTATTGGTCTTGAGTATCGAAGATGTGTCCGCTCTTGAAGGTCGGAGAGTATTCGAGATGTTGCTCTTGTAAAACACCTGCTGAGGGGACATTGAGGAGCGCGTTACTGATACCTTCTGTCGCTTGCGCGTAAGAGGGAAACAAGACACACAAAAGGATCATGACAAACCGTTTCAAAGCGAACTCCTGTTGATACGTAGTGGGGGCACATTCTCCAAACGTGTTTTTTGCAAGAAGTGATCCGTGTATTCGTCTCTTCAGAGATGGGATATGGGGAGAGTGGTCTATCATTAAAAATAGGTGGGTTGTTACGTCGGAGAGCTGTTTCAGCCTGCGGGTGATATTTCAGTTGAAACATGTGAAACATGTGAAACAGTGGTCATGTGAGGTCGCAAAAAAGAATGGTGTGAGGGCTTTTCATCTTGTCAGTAAAGGGCATTTCTCACATTTGTTGCCCTGGTCCAAAATTTGCTTAAGGGGGGAGCGGAGCAAGGATGTCACTGTGAGAGGTGGCACTTGCCAAAGACATTCGCTCTATTCTTTTTATGTTTCCTGTGTCCACGGACACGACGCCGGAGAAAACAATGACTCTCGATCAAACGAAAAACGCTGAAGCATCCCAGAGCACTCAAGTTGCAGCACCTACGAAACAAGTCAAGCCTTTTGAGCCTGGCTCGTACGAGATGCAAAATCACTTCTATCCACGTGTTCTCAATGCCCAGATCCACCCACTCGTGCGCTTCTTTATGAACCTGGGCAATGAGCGGATCGCGCAGCGTTACTGTCACCTTCACCCGGAGACTCCCTATGAGGATATCCTCGCGGTGTTGCAAAAAGAGTCGAGATTCTTTCGTTGGGGGGGCGCAGACCTCTTCCAGACAACAACCGACAAAGGGATTCGTCAGACTGTTGTCATTGAGACAAACTCTAGCCCCTCCGGTCAAAAATCCATGCCCTTGTTGGAAGAAGGGCAAGAGCAAGCAGGTTACAGAAAGCTCCTTGAGCGCTCCTTCTTGCCAGCCGTACGCAAGAAGAAATCCCTCAAAGGTGTGCTCGCTGTCCTCCACGACAAAAACCCTATGGAGACAGAGGGATACGCGTCGACACTGGCGGACCTTGCAGGTGAGACTGTGTACCACGTCCCTTTCTACGTCAACGATCCCAATCCACCCGCGCGCTTTGTCGACGGGATCCTGGAGATCTACGTCAAAGGTGATTGGGTCCCCGTCCGCGGCGCGCTCAAGTACGTGACACAGCGCCCCTGGACACGCATCCCGCCTATCACCAAGACCCTGATCTTCAACCCGGTCTTGTGTTGCCTCGCTGGCGGACGTAACAAATTGTTGGCGGCCAAAGCATACGACATGTTTAACGCCAACCACCAAGAGTCCGGTTTTCAGATCCATGCACCTGAGACCATCTGGGATGTGTCCCACAGAGAGATCCCTTTTTGGGTTGAACGTATGGGCGGCTTTGCGGTCGTGAAAAACCCCTACAGTAACGCTGGACAGGGAGTTTGGACCATCACAAACCAGGACGAGTTGGACGCTTTCATGGCGCTGGAGCAACGCTACGATCAATTTATCGTGCAGGCGCTGATCGGTAACCGCAACTGGAGCTCACGTGGTAGCCACGGTTCGCTGTATCACCTCGGCACGATCCCCAACAAGAAAAAGAACTTGTTTGTTGTGGACTTTCGCTTCATGGTCGGCAGCAGCCCCGAAGGTTTCTTCCCTGTCGCGATCTATGCACGCCGCGCACGTAAGCCGTTGGCCAAAGATCTTGACGGCTCTGTACATTCGTGGGAGATGTTGGGGACGAACCTCTCAGTCAAAAAAGAAGATGGCAGTTGGGACACAGAGAGTCATCGCTTGTTGTTGATGGACTCACGGGACTTTAACGCGCTTGGTTTGGGTGTCGATGACCTCGTTGAGGCCTACATCCAGTCTGTTCTTGCGGTCTCCGCGATCGAAGATATGTCTGCCCGTCTGGTCACCCAGAAAGGCAAATTCCGCAGACGTTTGTTCCAATCCTTGAACCCTGATGCCTCTTTGGTCGAGGAAATTTGCGAATGATAGAATGGATTGAAGGTGCCGGAAAAGTCCGATGCACAGAAGCTTTAGAGCTGGATGATCTGCCAAAAGGGACCGTCTCAAGGTTGCTCGTCGAGATCGCACGCGACGCACTTGGTGCGCCGATCTGGGCACCTGTCCTCGTTGCACGAGGCGAAAAACCCGGACCTGTCTTTGGGATGACCTCGGCTCTGCACGGTAACGAGCTCAATGGTGTGCCCGTTATCCATCGCGTGATCAACGATTTGCAGCTGCGCGCGCTTCGTGGAACAGTCGTCGGGGTCGTGATCGCGAACGTCCCGAGCTATCTTCGAGAGCAGCGACGATTTCCTGATGGGACAGACCTCAACCACATCATGCCTGGTCGACATGATGGAAACGTCGCAGAGATTTTCGCCTATCGTCTCGTGCACAGGATCTTGAAGACGTTCAACTACCACGTCGATCTGCACACGGCGAGCTTTGGTCGGATCAACTCATTGTATGTTCGCGCAGACATGAAAGATCCGACCACATCACAGATGGCGTATCTACAACGACCACAGATCATCCTGCACAACCCGGCGTCAGACCATACGTTTCGGGGGACGGCGATGGAGTTAGGGATCCCTTCGGTCACACTGGAGATTGGAAACCCTCATCGCTTTCAGCCTGAGTATGTCAAGCGCTCGATCGTAGGGATGCGTGCAATCCTCGCTGAGTCGGGGATGGTCGCCAAGCGCCCACTGTCGATGAAAGAGCCACCTGTTTTGTGCTCCTCTTCAAAGTGGATATACACTGACGCAGGCGGGTTTTTGGAAGTTCTTCCTGGCGTCACTGAGCGACTCCAAGAAGGGCAGGTGATGGCGCGATTGACAAACGCCTTTGGTGACATCATTCGCGAGTATAAAGCGCCCTTTGATGGGATCGTGATTGGAAAAAATGTCAACCCTGCTGCACAGACAGGCGCGCGGATCTTACACCTCGGTGTGCCTGCAGACGCCAAAGAGCACGGGTTTCAAGAGAGGCGCGAGTGGAAACGTCCAAAAGCTCGCAAGCCCAAGGATACAGAGAGATGAAGTTTTCATTCTTGGTCAACGAATTTAAGACCCTCGTCGCCAGCCAGACCACCGCCATGTTGATGGAAGCTGCGGTCGTCAAAGGGCACGATATCTACGTCTTTGGCGTCGCAGACCTCGGTCTCACCCCCGAAGGCCAAATCGTCGCCGCTGCTCGTCATTGTCCTGCCGGGCAGCTCGAAGGGGTCGCTGAGTGTGTTGCCTTCCTCAAGGAAGCGACACCCCAAACCCTTGACCTGTCTGCCTCGGACGTCGTGTTGTTGCGGACCAACCCCGCACGTGACAAAGAACGCCAATGGGCCCACGACACTGCGATGTCATTCATGAGAATGTTACGGGATCGTGGTACGCCTGTGCTCAACGATCCTGATGGCCTGATCCGGGCGAGCAATAAGCTCTACCTCGGGATGTTTCCCCCCGAAGTTTACCCACGGACCATGGTCAGCTGTCAGCCCAAAGAGATCCACGAATTTGTCACCTCGATGGATGAGACCTGTGTGCTCAAACCATTGCAGGGGACGCGCGGTCGGGATGTGTTCTTTGTGCACCCTGGCAAATACGAAAATCTTAATCAAATTATCGATGTGTTAACGAGGGATGGATTCGCGATGGTGCAATCCTTCCTTCCCGAAGCTGTGCGTGGTGACATCCGTGTCGTTACGATGGATGGGAAGATCCTCGAAGTAGATGGAAAACCTGCGGCGGTCGCACGTGTCCCTAAGACAGGTGACCTTCGCAGCAACATTCACGCAGGAGGGAAAGCCGAACCACCAAAGATTACGGATGCGATCCGCGAAGTCGTCTCTGTGATCGGTCCTCGACTCGTCGAGGATGGGATCTTTTTAGCCGGTCTCGACTTTATTGGGAACAAGGTCGTCGAGATCAACGTCTTTAGTACCGGTGGCTTCCGTGATGCCGAAAAGTTCACGGGGATTCCATTTAGCGAATTGGTCATTGAGGAGCTCGAAGCACGCTTCGGCTAGGCCAATATCAGGAGACAACGCCATGATTGGACGTCATCAAATTGTTGAAGAACTTGCAAGCCTCTACAGAGAAGAAGGTTACCCCACCTTCAAACGCACCGAATTTGATGGGCTTTACCCCGACCTTCGGGTCGGTGAAAAGCTACGACATGCGCTGGTGATCAAGGTCGAGACCTATCGCCAGCTCGATTCTCCCCGCATCCAGGAAGACTGGTGGCGGTTTGACCAAAATTATAAGGAGTGGTTCCTCTGTGTTCATAATGACCACTGGAACGACGCCGAAGACCTCTGTGATATGTGGGGCATCAAGAACGCCACGATCTTCGCCTGGGAAGAAGATGATGATGGTGAGATCTGGTTCCACGACGCGCCTTTCCTTGAAGAAGCGCCGATCGCGGTCCCCTACAAAGCGCCTTCCCTCCAAACTGCACGTCGCTAAGTCTTTCCCCGTTCCTTATCCCTCTTTCCCCTCAACAAACTCACTCAAAGATCGCAATGGGTGGCTTTGTATCCCACTCTCCGTACAGCAGCTCCACACGGTACTTTCCAAAGTGAGGGGGGCGTGTATCCTTAAACGAAAAGGTTCGTGATTGTCCCGAGCGCATTGGGCTCATCGAGAAGTGACGTTTGGCAACTGTGCGACCATTTTTCAGATACACCACGCGGAATTTCAGCTTCTTGAGTCCCCACTTTGCATAGTTTTTCACTCTCCCCTTTAACCTGAATGTCCGTCTCAACAACATCTGTGTCGTGCGGCCGAATAGATCCGTGTACTTCACGAAGGGTTTGATGTCAGCCGCTCGGTTTTTGCGTTGTGGTTGGGGGTGAAGCAAGATCTGGCCCTTCTCGTGATCGAGCGTAAACAAGAAGCGTCGAAGGACATTCAACCCAAGCAGGCCGGAGAGACCACGTTGTCTGTCTGCGCACGCGTTGCACACGACAAACGCTACGTTCCTGAGCGTGTATCCTCCGAGTGTCAGTTGGGAGAGCAGCCCGACAGGTGCGCGGACGCGGCCATTTGCAGTTTGGAGCGTCAGCGATGGGGCGTTGTGAGGGACCCGGATGCGCAGTTGGTTGACGCGGTGACTGGAGAGTGTGAGGAAAGACGCGCCTGTGTCGAGTAAGAGTTTGCTCTTTGCGTGCATCAACTCCACAGGGATGATCAGGGATGAGCCTTGTTTTTCGAAGCTCAATCGTATCGTCTTGGCTGTTCCTGTATTCTTGGGCCGCGCTGGTTTGAGCTGTGGGAGCTTCTTGGGACGCAGGGGCGGGATGAAGCGTGGTGATTTGCGAAAAATGGGGGGGGTATTTCGGGACAAAAACGAGCGCAGTGGTTGGAGAATACGTCGTCCAAGGGGGATCGCCTCTCGTTGTGGTGGTTTGGTCTCCGTCGGGGGCGGACGTCGCTCTATTTGTCTCTCAACGGGGGGTGTGGCTGTGGGTCTTCTTGCTTCGGGGCTGTTGTCTGGCTGTGTATTGGTCTGCTCAGGCGGTGTGGTCCTGCTTGTCTTGGGTTTGAGCTGACGCTTGAGGAAGCGCTTGGAGAGTACGAGTGTTGGGTTTTCACTCTCCATTTCGAGCAGGTAGGCGATGCGTTTGACGAACTGACGGCCTCGGCGGAAGGCGACGTGTTGTTCGCTGACCTGGAGAAAGGTGGCGACCTCTTTGCTAAAGGGCCAATGACCGCTTTGTTTGAGGGCTTGTGAGGTGAGGGCGGGGGCGAGGACGACGAGCGCGAGTAAGCCGAGGGTGTTAAACAACAACATCACATGTGCGAAGGTGTCCTTGAAGCGAGCTCTTTTGTTCCATCGTTGTCGCAACCATGTGAAGGAACTGTTGAGGATCATGGCTGGGATGAAGGCACAGGCCAGACCTACAGCGAGCATGATCGCCGGCGACTGCCAGCTCGTGACGTGTGCGACGAGGCTTCCGACAAAGAGGACTGAGATAGTGGCGAGTGAAAGACTGGCCAGACTCAACAATAGCCATGCGATACACCCCCATCCTGTCATGGGTTTGCGCCGCTGTGGTTCGTAATCAGGGTGTGTTCTCAAGCCTACTTCTCCTTTTACTCGGCCAGATGCACAAAACGTAACCATCCGGAGTATCGGTCGCGGGCATATTGTCATCGGGGCTTCTCTCTTCAAAGAGAAGATAAGACGTCCCATTGTATGACACAATCCACGGTGGGCATTCTATTCCCAAAGCCGACACTCCAAGACCGCGTTTTTCTTCCATTCGTGAAGAACATACTCACACATATTCCTCACCTGGACGGTAGTTTAGGATGTTTGTGGATCCTGGGCAAGTTTCTGGGCACATTCTCCGTAGACCGTCTTCTTGGATAGACCCTTGCCTTGTAGGTGATATTCATCTGCTCCTTGTCTTTCCTGCTGACTTGCCTACACTGTCTCGGATATGAAGCTCCACATGGATCTTCTACGAGTAGATTGGCGTACATCGATGATAGACAAGGTGAGTGATGGCGAAGAAGAGCGCGTTCAAGGGAAAAGATGTCCTCAACCAAGTACGCAAGGGGCAGGATCTGTCGCCTGTGTACTATATCTGTGGTGATGATCCGTATCTTATCAGCGAGATCATCGAGTCACTTAAAGGGCGTATCCTTCCACAGTTTAAGGACTTCAACTTGCATCATGTCACGGCTGGCGAGGTCGAAGGCGACAAAATCGCTTCGTTGGCCATGCAACTGCCTGTGATGGATGCCTGCACGATGGTCTTTGTCCGCGAGGCACAGCTACTCAAAAAGGCCGATTGGGAAGGGCTCGCCAGATACCTCGAAGATCCTTCACCGACGACCTGTCTGGTGTTGTTGGATCCCAATGACTCTCCACAGATCGACAAGCGCACGAAGGCCGGCAAGCTCATCGCCAAGTACACCGTTGGTTGTCGCAAGCCGTACGACAACCAGATGCCTCGCTGGGTCGAAGATCGTGCGCGCATCCATAAACTTCGTCTTGGGCCTGATGTCGCCTACCGTTTACTCGAATTGCTCGGCAATGACCTCGCCTCTCTCAACAACGCGCTCGAACGCATCGCGCTCTATCTCGGTGGCAAGGGTGACGTCAGCATCGATCTGGTCAACGAGCAGGTCGCGGAGAACCGTACGTACAATCTCTTCGAGTTGTCTGGTTTGATAGGGGATCGCAATTTACAGGGGGCGCTTCATCTCTTGCGTGGTTTGATGGAGACAGGTGAGCACCCACTCAAGCTGCTCGTCTTGATGGCGAAGGCCTTTCGCTCCCTCCTGAAGGCACGTGTCGCATACGATCAGGGGGCACGACTTCACGATATGGATGCCTTTGTCAATCCAAGAATCCGCTACAAACGAGATGAGAAGGTGCGCGAATTGTTTCAACAAGTCAAACGCTTCACAACACCTGAGTTGATCAAGGCGATCTCACTCATGCAAGAGGCGGATTTTTCGTTCAAGTCGACCTCAGGATTGACCCCTGAGTTGTTGATGGAACGGTTGGTGATCGAGCTTTGTCAATTGCGGGTGTCCTGATGAGTGAACAACAGATCGAAGCACAAACATTATATAAGCGTCTACTTGCTCGTCTGGATCGAAGAAAAGAGGCCGTCGCGCTGTTACTTCGTCATCCCGAACATTGTAAGGGGGCACCTCCTCCTGAGTTGTTGACCGCCTTGAAGCGTTACGCACATGATCCTGCGGAGACGATTACATCGTTGGCGAAGGCGTGGGAACGAGCACCTTTGTGTGACGATCTGCTTGGGCGCTTTTTGGCGACTCGTGTACCCAAGGCGCGTGAGGAGTGGGCGTCGTTGCTGCCGATTGCGCCATCCCACCATGCTTGGGAGACGATCTACGAGGTGGCCGCGAGGCCATTTGAGATTGTCGAGGTGAAGCGGTATATGTTCGAGGCGCTTGGTGGATTGCTTGATGATGGGTTGTTGTCGTGGGATGAGTTGGGAGAGCTTTTGGAGGAAGCATCGACACATTCGAATCCAAGGATCAGGGCGGTCGTCGCGACACTGCTTGGAAAGTGCTCCCCCACACATCCTCAGCTCGTGTTGTTGTGTCACATGCTCGATGATGCGAATCCTTGGGTTCTCGCGGCTGGACTTGATGCCGTCTCGGTGTTGGGGGCACATCCAACATTGGCACATATGACCTTCTTGCGCTTTGAGAGACTTCGACTGCTCGAAGAGTGGCGTGAGATCCAAAAGAAACGCCATTCACTCCTGACACACCCACATCCTGTCGTGCGCGCCTCTGTTGGGTAGTTCGATCTTGGGCTGATTGCTACCTGCTGACGCGGTCTTTGGGTCGGGCAAGTTGCTACTTTAGGGAGCAGGGCGAGTTGCTACTTTAGGGAGCAGGGCGAGTTGCCACTTTAGGGAGCAGGGCGAGTTGCCACTCACAGGGAGCAGGGCAAGTTGCCACTCACAGGGAGCAGGGCAAGTTGCCACTCGCCCTTACGACTGCCGCGCTCTGCTTGGCATAGTGGGCTCGCTGCCCACACCCGCTCGGGGTTTTCACCCCGAACCCCACAATGCTCACGCATTGTCTGTGTTGTGCTCTTCGAGCGCTGCTGCCGCGCTTTGCTTGCCGGGGCTGGGAATTCTCATTCTATTGATTTGGGCTAACGATGGTCTCGTTCTCTCTCGTCGGCCTTCGTTTCAGACGCTTTGTCAGGAGAGCATATGATTTCGGAACATGAACTGGATGCATTGAAAATGCTCGCGCAAACGCCTTCTGTTGAGAACTTTAAGAAGATTGTCTGTTTTTTCGATGATTTCGAGTCTTCTGAGATCTTGCGTGATTGTCTTCAAAGTACAAATGATCTTCTTGGGCATTGGGAGGATCGTTTCCGAAAAGTACACTTGTTGGATATATGGCCTTCATTTCCAATGGGACAACCCTTGCCGAGTATCATTCTTGTTCGTCATCTTGTTGTAAGACGACCTACGACAAAAGAGGAAGTCCACGCTTTGGTGAAGTGTGACAAGATTCGCCAGCTCACAATGCTCGATTTTAGCCATTCAGGATTAGGGAATGAAGAAGTTGGGCGACTTGCAAATTCACCACACTTGGGAGAATTGGTGTCCCTTCAGCTTAATGGTAACAAGATCAGTCGAAAGGGTGTTGAGCGGCTGGCCAATTCACCCTTTCTGCGATGTTTGTCAGAGTTGTCTTTGCATGCCAATCCTATTGGGGATGACGGTGTTCTTGGATTTGTTGAAGAAGGTGGTTGCGAGGGGCTGGGTTCTATCAGTTTTTCACGTTTGGGGGTCGAGGGGGTAAAGGCCATCGCAAATTCACAAAGTTCACGCGAGCTTCGTACTTTGAGGGTCTTTCATTGCGATGGAAAGGATGAACTTGCGATTGTGATTGCGAATTCGACGTCATTGAGCCAGTTGACCACGCTGGATTTAAATGTAAATGATATCGGAGACGAAGGAGCTATCGCGTTAGCGTATACATCAAACTTGCAGTGTTTGAAAAGGCTCGAATTGTTTGATAATCGTATTGGAGATGATGGGCTTCGTGCGATTGCCCATTCGGCTCATATGTGCAATGTTGAAAAGCTCCTTTTGACGCGTAACCAGATTGGTGACAGAGGTCTTACTGCAATCGCTGAGGCTTTGTATCGAAGACCGATGACTCATCTTCTTTTGGGAGATAATCATGTTGGGGATGCCGGTGTTGTTGCACTTGCGAAGTCGACGAATTTTCCGAACTTAAAAAGACTTGACTTGTTTCGTAATCAAATTGGGAACGAGGGTGTTATGGCGATCGCCAAATCCATGAACTTTCCTCATCTTCATTATCTATCAGTATCTGGTAATTTGTTTGATGAAAAGGGAGTGACTGCTTTGGAGGGATCGTCTTGCTTGAAAGGTACAGACGTCGATTATCTTAGTGAGTGGTGAGTGGTGAGTTTTTTGGTTTTCATCACGAGCTTGGACATTTTTTCGTATTCGCCAGAACATTCACAAGCTTTTACTTTTTGTGTTCTTGTGGAGTCGTGCTCCCCAAACCCCCGTTTGACGCCTTAGGCGCGGGCTGGCGTATTTATAGAGGCTTCGTCTGTTTGGTTGGTATGTTCCACATGGTCTGCGTATTGCGCTGGTGTCTTTTGATGGTAAGATGTTTTTTGTTGGAGGTGAGTGATGCTCTCGATTTTGAAAAGTGAATGGTCTGAGAAGTACGGACAAGTCAAGTCGGCTGCTGAGAAGTACGGTGTGATTGTTGTTCCTTTCTCTCATCTACCTCATGACCGACTTGTCATCACAAAAGAAGAAAACTGCAAAGAGTTTTTTGTTTTGTTTGAGAGAGAGGGGCGAACCTTCTTGGTTCTTCGGTTGGATGATACATATCAAGTGTTTCTCGATAAAATCAATTTTAAGTGGTTTTTTCGAGAGTGGCTGAGCGGTGTGTCGTTACAGACTTTGATTCTGGAGTCTGAAGAGAAAGGATTTGTCGAACGATGTGAAAGATGGTCTCTTTTGGAGGGAAGCCGAAGAGATAAAAACTATAGGCGTAAGGGATGGGAGGAGTTCCCCCTGGATGAATGGCAATCAATGGAGTCGCGCTTTGAAAACGAATTGCACTTTGACAACTGGAAATTTTCGATAACGGTTCCACATGTTGAGGTTTCACTCGCAAAAATGCGCACCGAGGATATTGTCTATAATCTCGCTGTTGAAGCTGATTTCTTAATCAAGTACCAGCTTGCTTTGCAAAGTGTTTTGAAGCCAGGAGAGCCTATATATCTTGTTCGTTGGGGAGTTTCGGTTTGGATTCTTGATATACACAAAAAACCACTTGATGCATTTTCCACATCATGGCGGGTCTCTCCTCTCTCTGTTGACATTATGACAGGGACAAGAGATGAACCTGTCTACATGTTTACACCTGACTTTCGTCTTGGTTTGCTTAATGACTTTGAAACACCGATGATAACCTTGTTTGGAGAGGAGCTGATTCGTACGTTGAAATCGCAGCAACCTGTTCTTCTCGAAAGTCAGGGGGATTGAAGATGAGCAGGTTCTCTCATTGGTCATTTCCTGCTCGCCTTTCTGAACCAACCCCGAAGGGGTTCAACCAAGGGGGGAGGCAAGCGAAGCGCGCCAGGGGGAAATAATTTCCCCCATTAGTCCGTCTTCAAAAACTCACTCAAAACACCCTGAAAAAATGAGAGGTACACTTTACAAAATGAAAAACATCCATTTGAGCGCCTCTTTGAGGGAGCAACTAAATGCAGGAGCTTCTTTTCTTGAGTTGATAGACTACATTCATACACATGAAGGGGTCAAACCATATGAGAGGTTTGTCGTGATTCGTCCTCTTCGTGAAGCATTTCATCTGACTTTGTCAGATATCATGTTGATCGTTTTTTCATGTCACATATTTGGAGGACAATATTCCGTGGAGATTGTTGAGGAGCTGTTTTTGGAGAAGGTGAAAGAGCGTGAGTCCCAATCTTAAAAATCCTACCTATGTGTTGTTGTTTCTGTCGTTCAAACTAGGGAGTCGCATACTGTGTATTCTCGTATTCCGAATCTGCGTGGGCTCCTCTCTGCTGAAAGAAATGCCACTAGTTGGAGCGCATTGTGTCACTTTCTGGATGAACACCACAAAGGCCAAAGCAACCTCCTCGAATATGTACGGCTTCATACAGTAGACTGGCCGTCAGAGATCAAGCGGCCGCTCTACCGTTGGTGGCAAGAAAAGAGAGCCGGAAGAGATACTGGCTTTGAGTGCCTCATACAACACTGGAAGACGTACATTTGGGAGAAAGGCACAAAAGCAGGTGAGCTTCGAAAAGTTCCCGAAATTCCTGGAATGCAGATGGTATGGTGTCCTCCAACTCCTTCTTCGTGCCAAAGCATCAAAGACGTACAACAAAAATATCCGAATTCATTGCTCTCCGATGGGTTTTGGCTTGGTCAATCGCCTATCACGCAAGAACAGTACTCATTTGTTATGAACCAAAATCCCTCTTTCTTTAGTGGAAAGAAGAGACCTGTAGAAAGGGTCAGTTGGCTCGAAGCAGTCAACTTCTGTGATGTTCTGACCTCCTTGTTGGATGCTGAAGGAGCGACACCTGTATTCCGTCTTCCGTGGAGAGAAGAATTGTTGTATGCGTGCAATACAGGTGTTGATTCAAAGGTCTGTGAGCGATTGGATCTGTCTGCTTGGCATCGCGAGAACGCAAGTGGTACGACACACGAAGTTGCCCAAAAGCTCCCAAACAACTGGGGATGCTATGATATGCTCGGTAATGTTAGCGAATGGTGTTTGGATCTCATGTCAGAAGAAGAAGCCCAAGAAATTGCTCGTTACAAAAAAGGTCAGCAGTATCGCATCTTTCTTGGAGGGTCTTGGTTACGGCCTCCACGAGAATCGAGTCCTGATTTTGTTTGGGGATTTGATGAAACAGCAAATTATCTCAACAGCATTGGTTTCCGTCTACTCTGTCCGTAAACACCTCAAATACCCAAAGTGAAAGGTTTTGGAGCGCTTGATGGATAGAGATTGTTTGTTCAGTGGGGGGCTTTTTTTATGTGGGCTGGCAGCCCACACCCGCTCGGGGTTTTCACCCCGAACCCCACAATGCTCACGCATTGTCTGCTTTGATGGTAGGATGTTTTTTGTTGGAGGTGAGTGATGCTCTCGATTTTGAAAAGTGAATGGTGTGAGAAGTGCGGACAAGTCAAGTCGATAGCTCGCCTTTCTAAACCAACCCCGAAGGGGTTCAACCAAGGGGGGAGGCAAGCGAAGCGCGCCAGGGGGACATTATTTCCCCCGTTAGTCCGTCTTCAAAAAGTCTTCACAAACAAAAAACTCGCTCAAAATCCTCTGAACAAAACGATGACTTTTTTCATGTGATATATTTGGAGGACAATATTCTGTGGAGATTGTTGAGGAGATGTTTTCAGATGGTGGAAGAGCTCATACCAGACAATATAATCGTTTTGCCAGTTCCGGACTTTGACTTTCTTGACAATAACCAAGGACGCCGTGTCTGGAAGTTATCTTTTGAAAAGGAAGTCAATGAGGTCGCATTGACTTCTCTGACTCTTATCCTTGATGAATACACGATTGAAGGAGTCCATTTTCAATTTGCCATCGTAGATCCTCACGTCCTCCATTTAATTGTTTTGTCTGACGTTCACCCTGGAGCTTTATCCGTGACAGTGTCAACACTAAAAGTCCTTAGCCATGTGAACAAGGTATCACTTAATCTTACTCATATCGAAGATGTGGAGGTTGTATTGTGGGAAGGTCGTTTTGTCGAGCCTCGCGATTTTGTCGAAAGTGATCCATCATCGCTTCATGAACTGCCGAAATACTCAAAGTGAAAGGTTTTGGAGCGCTTGATGGATAGAGATTGTTTGTTTGAGGTAGTTGAAAACGCAATGTTGCAAGAGTCTTGTATCGAAGTTGAGGTAGAGGAAGTCCATTCATATGGAGCTTGGGTGACTTTTGGCGGACTGACAGGTTACATCGACTTCGTTGAGGTGAGTTGGGAGCAGATCATCCATCCAGAGGAAGTTTTGAAAGTTGGATGTGCTGAAAAGGTGAGGGTTCTGTTGTGTTTCAATCCTCCAAAAGAGGATCTCGCAGGAAGAAGAATCTACTTTGTGTGTTCTCCCAAGCAAGCACATCCCGAAGATAATCCTTGGTCTGAAGAGCAACGTCCTTCGATAGGACAAAGCATGACAGGAAAGATCACGAGTCGAACTGATTATGGAGCTTTTGTGTCATTTGAGAGCGGCCTGGTTGGTTTGCTTCTTCGTGAAAAGGAACTCCGTCAGAATGATATTGGATCCGAACTCACCGTAAGGGTGTATGAGCTTGATGTTGCGAGAAAGATTTTGTTGCTGGAAGAAGTTGCATTGGGAGAGGAGATGAATGAGGAGGCTTGATTTCACGAGCGCTAAAATGCAAGACAAAGAGATGTTTAACTTGGCTCATTCACCATCATCCTCTGAGGTGACAGAGCTTCTTTTGGCCTGGAATCTCATTGGAAGTCAAGGCGCGATCTCTCTTGCTCAATCCAACTATCTGACTAACCTTACCCACCTCAACTTGAACAACAACTCCATTGGTGATGAGGGACTTTCTGCAATCTTGGAGGCTTCTTTTTTTCCACAACTCATATCACTGCAGCTCAGAGGAAATAAGCTTACCGAAGAAGGCGCCTTTGCTCTTGCAAGCACCAAGCGGAACTTACAATTGGCGTTTCTTCGGTTGGATTTCAACAATGTTGGGGATGATGCTCTCATCAAACTCGCCCACTCTCCATCTTTTTCTCAACTCAAGCGATTGGGACTCAAGCGTGGTCGTATCTCTTCCCGTTCAATCGATGTGTTGGGGCAGTCTACTTGCATACAGCTCCAAGCCTTAGAGCTGGCTCACAACTCTATCGGTGATGAAGGTGCTTTGGCAATCGCCCAATCTTCTTCTTTTTCTCAACTCAAAACACTCGATGCCTTCGGATGTGGGTTCACTGAAGAGGGTGTGAGTGCAATCATCTACTCTCCTTTTCTCTCGGGATTGGAGCGGCTTAACCTCCAAAACAACTCTATCGGTGATGAAGGTGCCATTGCACTCGCTCGTTCTGTGTATCTTTGCCGACTCAAAGAACTCAATTTGTTTGGTGGCGGCATTTGTGAAAAGGGGATAGAAGCACTTGCAAATGCTCCTCATCTCGCAAACTTGAAAACACTGAACTTGAAGTACAATGAAATTGGAAGTGCTGGAGCCATCGCCATCTCGCAAAGTGAATACCTCTCAGGACTCGAACATCTTGATCTTGCGAGTAACAATATTGGCGTAGAAGGTGTTCGTGCTGTTACGAGTTCCCCTCATCTTTTGCATCTAAAGCATCTTTCTTTGGGAAGAAACCAACTTGGTGATGAGGGGATGTCTCTTCTTGCTCAATCCCCAAATCTCTCGGATCTTGTGGTGTTACAAGCCAAAGGAAACCAATTGACCTCAAAAGGTGTTGTGGAGTTTGTCTGCTCTGGAAACTGCTGCCACCTCGAATGGATCGATCTCTCGGAGAACAACATTGATGATGAAGGAGCAATCGCGATCGCCAATTCATCAACATTGACAAATCTGAAAACGCTCATTCTTTGGGATAACCAAATCACGGCCAAAGGAGTTCATGCCCTCAAGAATTCTTCAAATCTTTCTTGTCTCGAAGACTTTGGACTGTGACATTGTTGTGGTCATCCTCTATCATCAATTCGTTTGTGGGGTTCTTTTTCTATGTGGGCTGGCAGCCCACACCCGCTCGGGGTTTCCACCCCGAACCCCACAATGCTCACGCATTGTCTGTTTTGCGCCTTCGGCGCGGGTTCTTTGATGAACATGCTAGGAAATTTTTTCAAACAAGCGATTCTACGGAGAGGAAGCACCTTTTAAGTGGTGTTTTTGTTTGAACATATCCAAGCCTGTTCCCTTTTGCAAACATCTCTTTTTACCGACCTCTTTTTTGACAAGATCTTGTGGGCCTGTTCTTTTGTGGCATTCTTGTAGCTTGAAAAGGAGGTGTCCGAATGACCCAAAGCCCCCAAAATGAGATTGTTTTCTACAACGAGTTGCTTTCGGAGATCAAGGCACGCATTCAACAGGGGCAGATACGTGCTGTGCTTTCAGCCAATGCAGAGCTGTTGATGACCTACTGGGATATCGGCCGGATGCTTCATCTACGCCAACAAGAAGAGGGTTGGGGTGCAGGTGTCATTCCCAAGCTCTCCAAGGATTTACGCAATGATCTTCCTGAGATGAAAGGATTTTCTGAACGCAATCTTGGGCGAATGGTTCGCTTTTATCGCGAGTACCCAGGACTCTCTGCAATTTTGCCACAGGCTGTGACAAAATTAGGAGCAGGCAAAGAAACAGACGCAGAAGAAGAGGTGACAACACCAATATTATCTTCTCCCGACTGGCTGAGGTTGGTGTTTCGTGTGAGCTGGACGCACAACATTTTGTTGATTCAGAAGCTCAAGGAGCTTGATCTGCGATGTTGGTACTTGGAGCAGACGATTGCCAATGGTTGGGGGCGTGACACGCTCACAGCGATGATCAAGAGCAAAGCACACGAACGTCAGGGTAGCGGTGTGAGTAACTTTGATGAGCGTTTACCTTCGCGGCAATCGGAGTTTGCACAACAACTTCTGAAAGATCCGTACATTTTTGACTTTCTGACATTGGAGGAGCCCTTTCGCGAACAGGAATTGGAAGCGGGTTTGGTCGCACACTTGGAGACATTCCTTCTTGAGCTTGGTGCGGGCTTTGCGTTTGTAGGACGTCAGTATCATGTGGAGGTTGGGGACAATGACTTCTACATCGACTTGCTCTTTTATCACTTGCGGCTTCGCTGTTTTGTGGTTGTTGAGTTGAAGAAGGGGGAGTTTAAGCCTGAGTATGCGGGGAAACTGAACTTTTATTGCAACGTGGTGGATGACAAGCTCAAGCACGAAACAGATGAGCCAACAATCGGTTTGCTCTTGTGTCAAGGCAAGGACAGGATTCTTGCTGAGTATTCTTTGCGAGGAATCCAGAAGCCTATTGGTATTGCGGATTACGAATTGACACAGGCGCTGCCTCAAGAACTCAAGTCGAGTTTACCGACAGTTGAAGAAATCGAGGCAGAGTTGGTGGGGGAGCTTGATGGTGACGAAGGAACAGAATGAATAGACTCTATGTGTTTGAGTCCTCTTTGCGAGAACATACTTGGGTATTTGTTTCATCGAGAACGAGGGAGGTAGAGCATCAGCTTCCAAGCTGAGGGTCGCGAGCTCGAATCCCGTTTCCCGCTTGGGGTTTTCACCCCGTACCCCACAATGCGTTGCATTGTCTGTTTTGCGCCTTCGGCGCGGGTTCTTTGATGAAGATATCCAAGCCCGTTCCCTTTTGCAAACATCCCTTTTTACCGGCCTCATCAAATCCCTCTAAGGAAACGTTCAGAATTTCCGCTGAGGAAATTCTCACCAAGAAAACCGAAGGTTTTCAAGGGGGATGCAACGCCCTGCGTTGCAAGGGGGATGGAGTGCCCTGCGTTGTTAGGATTTTGGACCCCAGATGTCAAATCCGCTGACACATCCACCTGAGATGTTGAACAAGATCCCGTGTTGGTCATAGCTCCACCATCCGGATGATGCGTACTTTTTGTCGCTAGGATATTGAGAAGAAGGTTCGCCATAGGCTGATTCCAACTGTTTGTGCGTCGCACCTTCCCGGATGCCTCGGTCGGTGACTGCTGGGATCCTTCCTTCTAGAAAAATGATTCCTAACACCTCATCCTGGAACACAAGCTTGAAGCCGTCGTAAATGTGGTAGATATCGTCGGAGTATTTAGTGATCTTTGAAGGTTTGCCAAAGATGGCGTGCGCCTGTTCGATGCTGCTGCCAAGAGGCAAACCCTCGAAGCCATGGCCTGAGATAGACAGCTCTTCTTTGTTGAGATACCGCTGGCGTAACTGCTCCGAAGTGCTCTCGACCATTCGAGCGAGAGAGGGATCGTCTTTTGACACAGCTTCCTCCTGTACCGTGAGAGTGAGTTGATGTAACGTATATGCTCTGGGTTAAGGGGTCAAGACGACTTTTGTTGAAGAGCCTGGAGCCTTATATTCTCAGATACATTTGCCTCAAGGAATGCTCGGCGCATCTGCCTAGCCGCTTCTTTGTATGGAATACCGCCTGTTCCTGTGCCCAATCCCGGACACCCGATACCTGTGATCACATGTGCGTTGGTTTGATTGAACTGATAGACTGCCTTCAACATCGCCTTCATCGCGAGGTAAGCGTTTTGTGTTTCCTTCACTGGACCAGGAATTCTCATCGTCGGAGCCACCACCAAGTACTCAATCCTCTCACTGTACGTTTCGATGACAAAAGCCGAACCAACAGGTAACTCTCCTCCGTGATCTTGCTTGATTTGTTGTTTTACCCGCTCTTCAATTTGTTGCCCAAACGAGTAAACATACACTTGATCGATCCCACCATCCATCCATCCATACGAATTGGCTGGGCTTACAACCGCGTTGATGTTCTCCAATTGCATGATGTCTTTGTCTGAAATCTCGACGCCTTTGACCTCTGAAAAGGCTTCTTTGAATGCTTTGTATAGACCAAATTGTCGAGCAGTCAGAATGAGTGATGGGTGTGATATTGTGTCCATGTGTTCCCCTGACAAAAAATGCGCCTACCACAATTCCATTGCGAACTCCTTGGTGAGAAATGTTATCGCTTCTGCTTGCGATGCGCAAATTCACAAATTCGCAAAAGAGAATATGAACTCCGATTGACGGGAAAATGAGAAAGCTTATTCTGGAAATGAGTGCTCACGTTCCCGTTTTTTGCGCCTGAAATGCACAAGGCATCATCCAAAACCCTCGTCGAATTGGGTTTTGTGTGTTGGGAGAGCTATTCTTGGAAGATGGTTTGGCCTACCCCTTTTTGATAAAGTCGCATGGAGAGAGCTGTCAGTGAAATAAGACGGAAGGGTTTGTATGCCTTTCGATACTGCACAAATCAAGAAGCCCTTTCTGGGATATACGCGAATGGAGGGGATTCGTCTCGTTTGGGGGGAGTGATATGTTTTGTATGCTGAAACCAGGACCAGGGTCCCTAAAAGAGAGGAGGCCACCCCCGCGAGATGCAAAGGTGGCCTTTGGGAGATGTTGTGGTATGTTGAATGGGGATATGGACCGAGTCCAAGAATATAGCTCGATCTCAGGGGGATAGACCGTTTTTTTCAGTCCTACAGCGCCAGGCCATACCTGGAACAGGAGATGATCATTTCTGTTTCAGCTTTTTGCTGACACTCTCAGAGGCCTCACCAAACTTCTCTTGGATGATACCTTTCAATTTATCGACCGAACCTTCGGCCTTTTTGAAGTCGTCTTCTGTCAATTCAGCCCAGGCTTTCTTTGCACGACCTTTGATCTGTTCCCATTTTCCAACAAGTTTGTCTTCGTTCATTACAAGCTCCTTTGTTTCAAATATTCATTCTAGCGAATCAGTTTCGCCCCTCACATATTTCAAGACGCATGCCAACTTTTTATCTCATTGTTTTTATATCAATTTTTTGTGTCGCATTCACAATGTTGAATTTTTTTTGAAACAAATCACAGCGCAAACATCTTTCCTGTACAAAGCGCAAATGGACATTGTGCTCTTTACGAATGCGATGTTGTGAAATGGAGAAGAACCTGTCATGTTGTCTCACAATCAACCTCTTTCAATGGAGTGGTATGCTGGACGTATCACCTCAAAGCAGAATGCATCTGGCGACTCTGCGACGCCGTGTGAGAGGACTGCGCAGACTGTGAAGAGAGAAGAAGAACGCACACGAGACAAGGAGTGGATTCGCAAGATCAAGGCAGGCGAACGCGAGGCTTTTCAGCAACTGTATCAGACGTATTCGCCACAACTGTACCAGCGTATCCTGCGATTGACGGGCCACACACAACAGGCCGAAGACTGTCTTCAACAAGTCTTTTTACGTGTCATTGAACACATTCATCATTATCGCGGAGAGGGTCACCTCTATGGATGGTTGCTTAAGATCGCGACCAATGAAGTCCTTCAGTTGTTTCGCAAACAAGGCCGCTATCGGACATTCCAGGCCGCGTTTTTTGTCTTCATGCAACCAGAAGGTGAGACAACCCCTCTACCCGAACAAATCTTTCTCGAAGAAGAGCGCCGTGTGATCGTTCACAAAGCTTTACAACGTCTCGACCATCGCAAACGCATCGTCGTCTTGCTGTGTGACCTCGAAGGTGAAAAGCTCGAAGACGTCGCCGTACAGCTCTCTATCCCTAAAGGGACCGTCGCATCTCGATTGCACCACGCACGTCGAGACCTCCGAAAGTACATCGCATTTGAATGCAAACAATCGGGGTTCTCCGTGGAGGATTGGTATCATGCGTAAATATACACCTACACCTTTCGACAAAGAGACCCAAGACTTTCTCAAACAACCACATCCTACGTGGCATACTCTTCCTGAAGAGGTCCATGAGCGTCTACTACGTGTCGAACAAGCAAGTCTCAATGCCTTCGACCAACGTGAACAACAAAGGCTCCCTTCACGACAAACACAGTCTTTGCGTCAGATCTTTTCGATACGTCGAGGCTTTGTGTATGCCAGCTGTATGGCACTTATGCTCTTGTTCTTATCGTGGTGGCCTACATGGCCTCCATACACACAACCTGTCATCGTGCGAGCGCCATCTACACCGAAGAAACTCGTGCAAAAGACCATCCAGACAGTTCGTCGTGTCGAAGGGCTACCACCACGGAAGATCATTGGACCTCGTCTGATAGAAGCACCTGTCGTGCGGACGTGCTCCGAACATGCGTTGGCTGTGATTGCACCTTCGAGAGCGCGGGATTATTGGCAGGTCCAAGAGTATGGCGATCAGTCGTTGAGTGTTCATTGTAAGGATGCAGCGTCGATGTGTGGTGTGCAAGAGGAGCATAAACAGATGCATGTCGAGATCCTCGCACACAGAAGAGATGCGGTGCGATTGTCATGTGCAAAAGGGATCTCGATTACTTCGAGAAAGTCGTCTTTTTCTATCGAACATCGTGACGGTATATACACATTGGTCGCACATCATGGCCCGTTGGCACTCCACCAAAGTGGGCGTTCATCATCACATAGAGTGAAGGACGCCGTTGAGCTGAGGCAGTCGAGTGCCGGCTGGTTGGTTTCGTTCCCACAAGAACGCATACAAACGCAGCCAAAAGAACATCTGGTCGCGTTTTGTGGACAGGGTGAGGAGCTGGATCAAGTCGTCGATGCTTCGTTCCGTGGAGGAAGAGGCGTTCACACAAGCAGTCGCTGGTTGGGACGCCAACTCCATATTGTTGTCCCACACACATAGACCGTCGCTCTGCTTACCACTGGCCTTCCATATATACGGACAAGTTTCCACTTGCAGGGAGCAGGACGAGTTTCCACTCGCAGGGAGCAGGGCGAGTTGCCACTCGCAGGGAGCAGGGCGAGTTTCCACTCGCAGGGAGCAGGGCGAGTTTCCACTCGCAGGGAGCAGGGCGAGTTGCCACTCGCCCTTACGGCTGCCGCGCTCTGCTTGGCATTGGCCTCGCACATACGGACAAGTTGGCACTTGCAGGGAGCAGGGCGAGTTGCCACTCGCCCTTACGACTGCCGCGCTCTGCTTGGCACTGGCTGCCGCGCTCTGCTTGGCATAGTGGGCTCGCTGCCCACACCCGCCTGGGGTTTGTTCAACCCCAGACCCCATGATGCTTACGCATCATTTATGTTGCGCCTTCGGCGCTTATTTTTTCCATATTTGAAGGAGTGAAAGAAGATGAGAACATCTGTACGTCGAGTTGTATTTGGGTGTCTTGGATGCATTGGAATGCTTGGTTTGTTGTTGGCTCTCCCGAAGCCGGCGGAGTCTCATTCACGTCAGGAGTTGACGTTGATGTTGCAAAAGATGAAGAAAAAGCAGACGCAGCTTGCGCAGCGGATCGCAGGATTGACGAGTAAGCTGTCTTCTCTTCGGAAGGAGGGCAAGCTGATGGCATGGGAGTTGTCGCTGCTCAAGAGAGAGCTTCGGAATGCGGACAATGTGGTCGAGAAGGTAAAGGCACCTGGATGTGGTGGTGTTGGACGTTGTCGTCGATGCAAGTCGCAACCTAAGAAGCAGGTGAAGGCGCTTCGTTGTGGTCGTGGTGGTGGACATTGTCGCAAAGGAAAGGCGCTCTCAAAAGAGCTCGCGCAGAAGAAGATGCCTGTGAAGTCTTTGACAGGACCGACATGGGGACCTGCCTCGGCGAAGGTGACGATCGCCGCATTCTCTGACTTTCAATGCCCCTTCTGTGCGCGTGGTGCGTCGATTATGCGCAAGGTGAAGCAGGCATTTGGAGACAAAGTGAGGATCGTCTTCAAGCATCTGCCTTTGGCTTTTCATAAGCAGGCCTATATTGCAGCGCAAGCGTCGATGGAGGCACAGCGTCAAGGAAAGTTTTGGCCCTTCCATGACAAGATCTTCGCCAATATCAGAAGCGTCAACAAGGCGCAATTGCTCAAGTGGGCTGGTGAGCTGAAGATGGACGTGAAGGCGATGAAACACGCACTTGATACGAAGAAGTACAAGGCGGTCGTGGACGCGGACCTTGCGCTCGCAAAAAAGTGGCACGTTCGTGGGACACCGACATTCTTTGTCAATGGCGAACGTGTGACTGGCGCACATCCCTTCAAGGTCTTTGCTTCCAAAATTAACAAACTTCTCGGTCAATAGGGGGGCGGACCTTGTTCTTGCATACGCGCTTGTTTTTGAACCTGTTGATGCTTTGTCTCGTCGTGTGGTGTGTTGATGTACAGTGAACCCCAAAACCACAGAGGAATACTTCATGTTCAACGTGCGCTCACTCGGCTATGCAAGCGATCTACTCCTGCTCTCATTCGAAGGCAACGTCATCGATCACGGTGACGTCATTCAGACAATCACAGAGGACAATCAGGATTACTATTGGGGGAACTTTCTCGTCTTCCCTCATCCTCCAAAAGAAGGCGACCACAAACGATGGCTCACACGCTTCAAAGAGCTCTTCTCTGACTATCCTGGTGTGCGTCACGTCGCGCTCGGATGGGATGGTATTGATGGTGAGGTCGGTTGCGTTGAGCCCTTCACGCAAGATGACTTTATCCTTGAACGGCTCGCTGTGATGACTGTAAACGCTGACACCCTCAAACGACCCAAAAGCTGGCATGAGCAGGTGATCGTAAAGACGCTTGATTCAACTGAGGAGTGGGAGGCTGCGACACAATTACAGCTCACACGTAACGAAGATATCCCCGACGAGGAGTTTGAGCCCTTCAAGCGCGAACAGATGAAATGGTATCGTCGCCTCTCCGAGAAGGGATATGGTCATTGGTATGGGGCCTGGCTTGATGGGCAAATTGTCGGTGATTTGGGGATCTTTTTTGGGGACACCTTTGGACGCTTTCAGGCTGTCGAGACACATCCAGACTTTCGGCGGCGAGGGATCGCCAGTACACTTGTGTATCAAGCCTCTCAACACGCCTTCTCTCTCCACCCAGAGCACACCCTCGTGATCGTAGCAGATGATGACTCTCCTGCCATGAGAATGTACGAAGGGGTCGGTTACCAAGTGACTGAGAGGCAGATCGCGACGTTTAAGAGACCCTAGTTGGAGCGGCCTTAGATGAGTGGGGAGAAGGGGAGCCTTTGAGGGCGAGCTGATAGACTATTTGATGAGTCTGAATGTTTTGGCGCCTTGCATCTTCGTGAAGCGACGTGTTGCGCCTTTCATGTTGGCGTAGGAGAGGTTGGTTTTGTGGAGTTTCGCGAATTGGAGTTTCGCGTTTCTCAGGTCAGCCCTCACAAAGCTCGCGCCGTGGCATCGAACAAATCTCATATTTGCGCCTCGCAAGGAAGCCCCATCAAAGCGTGTCTTTTGACATCGGACGTTGACCAATTTTGTGCCAACGAGACGGGCGGAGGTTAGGTTCGCGCCTTGGAGTTTTGCGTAGGAGAGGTCTGTCTTGTTGAAGTTCGCGCCTTTGAGGTTTGCGTCTTGGAGTTTGACGTATTTGAGATCCATGTTGGAGAGGTTGGCACCGGCGAGATTGATCGCGACTTTGGGGTGTTTGAGTCTCCAGGCATTCCAAGTGTTGACGCCTTTTCTGAGGAGTCGGAGCTGTCTTGGGTTGTACGAGGCTTTCTGGCGAGCACGGATCGCTCTCAGCGTGCGACCTCTTTTGATACGTAATACGCCTGTGTTTCTCCTCTTCATACGTCCGATACGAAGGACACGTCCTGTTTTGAGTGTGCGTGTGTTGGATGTGCGCTTGACCATGTACATCCTGGCACCTGTCAGGTTGCTTTTGGTCGGCTTGACCCCACTCATATCGGCATAAGAGAAGTTGGCGTTCTGGAGCTTCGCGAAGTGGATCTTGGCACCTCGCAGATCCGCTCTCACAAAGATCGCTTTTTGGCACCGAATAAACGTCAATTGGGCACCTTTAAGTGATGCGCCTCGGAAGTTCGCCCTCTCGCACCAGATGTGGGACATCTTTGTGTTGTGAAGTGTGGCGGCTTTGAGTGATGTTTTGTAGAGTTGGGCGCCCCACATGTCAGCGTTGCTCAGGTTGGCGCTGTCGAGGCGTGCATTTTGGAAGCGCACGTGTTTGAGCTTTGCGCGCTTCATATTGGCACCACGAAGGTCAGCACCTCGCAAATCCGCAAGTGTGAGCTTTGCGCCTGAGAGGTTGGCCCCACGTAGATTCATCTTCGCGAGTGTTGCAGAGCTCAGGTCAATGCGAGCCTTTGGATGACTCGCTCTCCATGCGTTCCACGCACTGACACCCTTTTTGAGGGTGCGTAGTTGTGTACCGCGATAGGCTGAGGCGTCTTCTGCGTACAAACCTGTCATGGCCAATGCTGCGAGTAATGCGGAATGAACGATCTGTTTCTTCATGGGTTCTCCTTTGTGTGTCATAACCCCCTAGTACATGGGATATATACATCCTGATACAGGGGTGAATGGATGTATATACGTTGGGGCATGACGCATTTTTTGAGAGGAAAGAAGTCATCATCTTCGCCTGTTATCCTTGGCTTGGATGAGTGTTTGATTGCGGCTCGCTCTGTTTGCAAGGAATGATCCAGGCCGTGGTTTGTGTGTTTCTGTTTGCGATTCCAGTATGTTATTGTTTTGTGTGTTTCTGAATGGGCGGAGGGGTGGAGTCTTTTTATCTTGAAGAATGGAGTCTCTTTCCTCCAACAGTCCCAAGCTAGGTATCATTAGACTCTATCAATCGTCCTCTCACGAAGTAAGCGCATGAGTATGATGTTGCATTTTCGGTAGGGTTGGGCATTGTTGTTCGATTTTTGATGTTACATTTTTTCCGTAGGGTCGGGCCTTGTGTCCGACCTTGATGTTGTATTTGTTCGGTAGGGTCGGGCCTTGTGTCCGATCTCAATGTTGCATTTGTTCGGTCGGATCGGGCCTTGTGTCCGATCTCAATGTTGCATTTGTTCGGTCGGATCGGGCATTGTTGTTCGATTTTTAATGTTGCATTTTCGGTAGGGTCGGGCATTGTTGTTCGATTTTTGATGTTACATTTTTTCGGTAGGGTCGGGCCTTGTGTCCGACCTCGATGTTGTATTTGTTCGGTCGGGTCGGGCCTTGTGTCCGACCTCGATGTTGTATGTCCTTTTGGCGAGAGAACCACTTACGCTCGTTTTCCCTGACGCCATCACGATGTCTTGTTGGTGTCTTGGCGTTGGTGCTCATTCCCAAAAAAGAAGTCCCACAGCTCAAAAGGGCAGTACAGAAATTTTCTTCCAACGGTCAGAATCTTTTTTCTGTCAAGCTCCAGGGGCCATCTGAAGAGCGCAACCCCAAAATAAGATATCTGAAATGCTTTCAGTGTTGTAGGCTCGGTGTACAAAGTGGGCATACTGCTTGCTCTATGTGCGGGGCGTGTTGCTCTTCTGTGTGTCGCTCATGTCGTGAATCCATAGATCACTTGTTGGTACCACATCATACCTTCAGATGGAATCTTCACACATGATATCGATCCGACCCTCCCGAAGAACCCAAAGGACAACGGCTTTGGGAGGTGTCTGAAGAAGAGTTCTCTTGTGGTGGGTCTCAGGTACGGTCTGGGGCCAGACGCCTGTATGAGTCCACAGCCGACTCGGAGGGCGGGTGCCATGTGTTGTGATGCACATGCCGCACAAACTCTCTAACCAACAAGGAGATGTACACAATGAGATGCTGTTACGAGTATCCGCCCTGGTTCGATATCATACAGTTCTTTGTACAAGATGCAATCCACTGATAGGATGATTTTTGCGTGTTTTCGCTTTATAAACAAGCCAGAGAAGAGCGCTTGTTGCGGCATAAGAGATCGTATAGAGCGAAAATGTAGATACCTTTCACAGCCAAAAGAGAGATAGACAAGATGGGAAAACAAGAGAAGCGCGATCTGGTATTGGCACCTGGTACATACGCTTATATGCAAGACGAAACAACCGGTGCGATCAAGACCTTTGTCGGTCCTTGTGTGATCAACCAGACCGCGCAAGAAGTGCCCGTTCAGTACATTGCAAAGGACGGACTCTTCAAACGTTGCAGTCGCCTCGAAGAGGCCGCCTGTAAATCCCCCATCGCTGTCGAAGGGTTCTATCTTGTACTCAAGAATCCGGTGTTACAGGATGAACTTCACCCCGATGTCGGTAGTGCAGGAAAAATCTCTCCTACACTGCAAGTTGGGCGGAAGATCAATATCCCTGGTCCCTGTATGTTCGCGTTGTGGCCTGGGCAAGACGCACAAGTGGTGCGTGGTCATAACCTTCGTTCCAATCAATACCTGCTCGTAAGGGTATATAACGAAGAGGAAGCGCGAAGTAACTGGGAAAAAGCTGTGATGAAGCCAGCCTCTGGCCCCGAAAGCGAAGCGGGCGAGACGATGGCGACCGCACCTGCACCCGTGGACCTCACTGTGGGAAAAGAGCTCGTTATTAAAGGCACAGAGGTCTCTTTTTATATCCCACCCACAGGTATGAGCGTGATTCCCGAAGGTGTAGACTCCAGTCGAAAACCAATATATGTTCGCGACGCCCTGACACTCGAACGGTTGGAGTACTGTATTCTCGTCGATGAAGACGGAAACAAGCGATACGAACGAGGACCACAAGTTGTTTTCCCCAAACCTACAGAGACTTTTGTCATCCGCAAAGGATTTCAAAAGTTCCGTGCCATTGAGTTAAATGAAAATCAGGGCCTGCATATCAAGGTCATCGCACCTTACTTCGATGAGACCACTCAGACAGCGTACAAAGAGGGTGATGAATTGTTCGTCACAGGAAAAGAGACCGCGATCTATTTTCCACGCGAAGAACACTCTCTGATCTCCTACGACGGGAAATCAAAACATTTCGCCACAGCCATTCTCGCTGGAGAAGCACGCTATATGATGGATCGGATTACCGGTGAGGTCGAGACCGTTGAGGGACCTGCGATGTTGTTGCCTGATCCAAGACACCAAGTGATCGTGAGACGTGTCCTCTCGGACAAACAAGTCACACTCTGGTATCCCGATAATGACGAAGCGTTCGAATACAACAAACATCTTCGTCAGATGCTTGGACATACCCCCACGACACGCTCTGGTGTCATCAGCGAAGGCGACTATACACGCGGTCTCCGCAGACAGAAAAAAAAGAAGTCCTCCCAGGGACAGCCTGCCGGTCAAATGGAACACTCTATCATCGGTGAACAAGAGTTGATCGCCGACGAGTTTTCACGTGCGTCATCCTATACACAACCTCGTACTGTGATCCTGGATAATAAATTCCAGGGCGTCCCAGACATCGAAGTATGGACCGGATATGCGGTCCAGGTGATCGCCAAAGATGGGACGAGACGTGTCGTCGAAGGGCCCGCGCAGCTGTTGTTAGCTTATAACGAAACCCTGGAAGCGCTACGGTTCTCCACTGGGTGTCCAAAAACACCCAACTCTCTCAAGGAGGCCGTCTTTTTACGTACCAAGAGCAACAAGGTGCGAGACTGTGTCGAAGTCCGCACGCTTGACCACGTCCCCGTCGCCATCGAGCTGGAGTATAGCCTCCACTTTGAAGGCGACTCCACACGCTGGTTCTCCATCGATAACCCCATCCAGCACCTGTGTGACCACACCAGGACGTTGCTCAAACGCGCCGTCAAAGAGGTCTCTGTCGAGGCATTCAGCGCACAATCCACCGGGCTTTTACAGGACATCCTCCTCGGCACACTCGACGACAAACAACGTCGCGCTGGCCTGCGCTTCGAACAAAATGGCATGTTTGTCAGTGAAGTCGATGTCCTCTCCGTCCGTATCCTCGACGAGAGCATCCAAAAAGTGCTGTCCCAATTCCAAAAGAAGACCGCACGCTACAGTATCGAGCAACTCGTCGCACAACGCGAACTCGAAAACACACGCGCACTTGAGCTCATCGAACAAGACAGCGCTGCCGCCAGACAAGAGACACAGCTTCGTATCCTCGCGCTCGAAGAGCAGCTGCGACAGCATCGACAAGAGGTCGCACTTCACGAGGTCCAACGTGCGCAAACACTCGAACAGGCCAAACAGGAGCAAAAACGCGAAGAGGCGCTGCTCAAACAAAAGGTCACCGAGATCGAGAACCAAACCGAACAGCTTCTGCACGCTGCGTTGATGGAACAAAAGGCCGAAGAGTTGCGCCTGGAGAAGGAAAAACTCGCGGCACAGACAGCGTCCATTGTCGAACAATCCAACGCCATCAGTCCACACCTCACGATGGCTCTCGAACGCCTCGCCGACGAAAAACTCCTGAGCGCGATGGCCAACGGATTTGGTGAGTTTGCCGCCGCAAAAGGTGTCGGCTTGCTCGAAACAGCCAAACAATTCTTCGACTTCCTGCCTGAGCACAAGCTCCAAATCCTCCACCACCAACACACCCCTCAACATCACGAAGAGAGCGAAGGGTAAGGCTGAGCAAATTCGCCTTTGATTCATCCTCTCTGTGTGCTATCTTTTGATCCTGATGGTCAGTTGGTTGGTCTCAATCATCAAGGCGGATGGTGAAGATGGAAAAGCACATTGCGACACTGCGAGAGCTCTTCTCATTGGCCACGAGGGGAACGAAGAGCGCTTTTGCAAAGGGTGGATTTTGGTTGGAGACCGCTCCCACACATTGGAAGGACGACTTCTGCGCGTTTCTCAGACGCGCACGTCGCGAAGATCCTACCCATTACCACGATGTCCTTGTCCCCTATTGCGAACAACATTTCCCACAGCTCCCACCCGACGCCCAAGAACTAAAAGTCCTCGACTCTCTCGACTCTTTAAAACAGTGGGTTGAGTTGGCTCCTTTTGGCTATTATCATCTGCGTCTGTCCGACGAGAAGACCCTCAAAGAACCTCTTCAGTGGTTGAAACCATTGTCCCGTGTCCGGACTCTTAGCCTTGGCTTCAGCCCCTCGACGCGTTCACTCGCGGGGGTGATTTCTTGTGGGTATCTTCAACATCTCCAACATCTTCACTTGAACGGCTATCGGATGGACTCTGGGAGCTTACGGCACGTGATCCGGGCTCTTCCTCTCTACACATTGCGTAGTCTGCACATCAAAAACGTCAAGCTCCTCAAGCGCGATCTTCTGTTTCTCGCGAAGGCTGAGACACTGCAGGGACTTCAGTATCTTTGGTTGGACAACGCGCAAAATCTGGAGCTGCTTGGTTCGTCCAAAACACTGGGTGCGCTTCGTTTTCTTGGGTTTGAACACACCGTTGAACGTGCTGTCGTCGATGCCTTCGCGCGCTCTTCTTGTCTGCGCCATCTACAAGGGATCTGCCTACGCCACGTGACGCCGGCTGCATTGCGTGCGCTCGTCGATCCCCATTTGTTCCCAGAGCTGCAAGCGTTGCTCTTTGCGTCTCACTCTCTCAACAATCACCATCTCGAAGCCATCGCCAATACATCGAGTCATGTGCTGCGTTGTTTGTACTTTCACGGCGATGGTGTGCAGAGCCAGATCGACGATGAAGGGGTCAAACGTCTCGCCTCTTCACCTGTGCTCGAAGGTCTCGAAGGCCTGTATGTTCTCGAAGAAAGATTGGATAATGAAGGTGTCGAATATCTCGCACATTCTGCGTTTCTCTCTAACTTGCGTGTGCTACAGCTTGGGGGGCGCTTTCGGGAACGAGCGCTTGAGCAGATCGCACAGACGACGACGCTCTCGCAATTACAAGCGCTGTGGTTGTTCCCGACGCGGGAGCTGCTCTCTGATAGTTATATGGCGCTCGCTTGCTCGAAGACATTGCCCAAGTCCGTGCGTCGGGATATGTTGTCATATGTCAAGAGGAAGCGAGTGGTCGAGAGGGCACGTGCTTTAGGCGTGGAGGTCACGCCAAGGTTGGACAAGCGCGCCATTCTCTCTCGTATTTGGCAGGCCCAAGAGGAAGAAGGGCAAAAGTAGGGTTCTTTTGTGCAATATCTGCGTGTCTCCGAGACTGGAAGAAAATAATCGTGGATGTTTGGTGTTGGTTATGTTTTCCTAAGTGCATCTGTCACGATAAGGCCGCCAGAGGCAAAAAAGGAGAACATGTATGCGGATGGGTCCAACAACTCTACGAGGGCGCAGACCTCTACTTTTTGTATCGTCGTTGGTTGTATTCTTTATCGGTGTGCTCGCCTTCAGGGCGGGGGAGAGTCGGGCGAAGCCTTCACAGCCAGGTGGGATCGTCGTCTCCGTTCCCCACAGGTGGGTTGATCTGACGAAGTCTCTAGACAAAGAGGCCCGACTTCGTTCTGTTCGTCAGTTGTTTCGTGTGCAGCGCTCTGTTTCGGAAACGATCAAGCGCGTCAGAGGCTCTCTGTCACTGCAAAAGGCGTTGATTGAGCTCGTGGTGGACTCCAAACAGACCGAAAAAGACAAGGGATATGCGCTTCATCTGCTCAACAAGGCTGGGACCTACCTGAAGATCCCCGTCTCCTCACTTGTCTCTTGTCTTCGTAGTCCACGTGGCAACGTCAGGATGAACGCCGCGAGTGTTCTCGGACGACTTGGAGAAGACGCGCTCAGTGCGATCCCTGCGCTCGCGAAGCAGCTTCGTGTTGAGAAAGGGGTCATCATTCGTAAGGAGCTCCTGCGAGCGATACGGCTGATCGAGCGATATGCCTCTATCGCGTTTCATCCCCTCGTTCGTGGAAAGCAGGATACAGCTGCGACCATTCGGATTTTTGCAGATGTCATCAAAAAAGATCCTGACACGCAGATGAAGACCCTCGCGGTCAAAGCTCTTGGGGAGCTTGACGCGCAGTGGTGGGATCACGTTCAACCTGTCTTTTTGCGGGCATTCAAGCATAAGGAACCGGACGTGCGTCGCGAGGTTCTTCGGCAGATGCGGCGTTATTTTGCCTCTCACAAGCTACTCGTGAAGGAGGCGTTGAGACTCGCGGAGCGTGACCCGAAAGAGTCCGTAGAGCGCGAAGCGATCAAGACACTCGGTTACTATCCACAATACGCCAAGCAGATCATCCCGTTGTTTCGACGGCTCTTTATGCAGGGGAATGACAAGGTTCGACAAAGTATTCTCTCTGCGAGCGATGTGCTCGGTGCAAAAGGGCGCGAGGTAATGTCATTTGCGCTGCGTGTGTACAAGGAGCGTCCTGACACAGAGAGATTGCGATTGCTTCGGTGGTTGCACGTGTTCTCCCCTGGAACACTACCCGACGCAAAAGACTGGCGCCCCTACCTGACCTCCCAACAGCTTGTCCTGCCGCTCTTTACACTTTGGAAAAAGCACAAAACGCACAGTCAAATGTTGATCCCGCTGTTGGTCTCTGTGATTCGACATGCTTACACACAAGCTGGACTCATCGCGCTTTCATCGTGGTTGAGTGAGGTGGAGACGACAAAATATGCCGATGTGTTGTTGAAGGATATCCTCAGCCACACAAAAGGTGGGGATCGGTTGTACTTACAGCCTGCTGTGTACAAACTCTTACGTCGACTTGTCCGCGATATGAAGAGCCAAAAGGCGCTCTCCTTGTTGAAGTCCTTCATCTCCAAAAAATACGACCTTCGTTCATCTGTGTTGTTTGATCTGCTCGGTGAGCTACAGGGCTCACATGATGGCGCGGCGAAGGTGCTCGTCGAGCATCTTCGACGCAGTTGGGGGCGACCACACGAGAAGAGGCTCCACAACGCGCTTGTCAGACTCGGTAAGCAGACACCTGCGGTCGTTTTTACGCGGCTGCTCAAGGGCCTGAAGGACGTCCCGACAAAGTACCGCCAACGCTACCTGTCATCACTCGCGAAGGTCGCGACAGACAAGAAGCAATACCAAGTCAAACTTCCACACAATGCGTTCTCCGTGTTGGAGAGAAAACAGCTCTCGGGGATGTGTGCGCAGCTCGTCGTGATGAAGAAAAGTCTGGAGGATGATCTTTCCGGGATGGCGTGTCTTCGTGCGATTGGGGAGCTCAAACGAGTAAAGGAGGAGTTGTCGACGTCGTTACATGAGCGTAATCGCAAGTCGACACTTGCGTTCTTGCGGATGTTGCGGCTGGGGAAACAGGAGGCGTCGTGGGCGTTGCCGCTCGTGTTGTGGGCGCTAAAGAAAAATTACAACACAAGGCTCAGGAAACAGGCGGTCCGGACTTTGGGATACTTGGAGGCGGTGAACAAAGCCGTACTTGATGCGATTCATCCGATCTCGTATTCGACTTACAAAAAAGTGCTACGTAGGGCGCTACGTCGGATGGCTGGTCATCCGAAAGGGGTAGAGGTGCTCATCGCACGTCTTCGTGTGGAGACGAAGGTGAGTATGATCAACAACATCATCGTTGGGCTTCGTTGGCACGCGAAGGGCAATTTGGCGATCCAAGAGGTGTTGAAGGAGCTGCTCTCTCACCGCAGTAAAAGTGTCCGTGACTATGCTGTGTGGGCGCTAAAGTACGCTGGTCTTGATGCAGATCTGGCGATGGACATTGGGTTGACGCTCGTACAACGTGATCGTGCTTCGTGGGTGCGTCAGGACGCGGCGAGTCTGCTTGGTCGTCAAAGTCCGGCGTTTATGACAAAGCGACGTGAACGGGCGAGTCTGTTGGCGAGGTTGTTTGCCAAAGAGCGCGATATCAAGGTGAAGAAGCGTCTGTATTGGTCGCTTCATCGTCTTCGGAATTACGTCGAGCGAGCTGATCTGAGGGCGTACAGAGAGGTCATGCACAAGGCAAAGGACAAGCAACTCTTGTTAAACGCTTTGCGGACACTCGGTAGAAAGGGGGGATACTGGAAGCAGACGCTGCCTGCGATGCGTCGTATGCAAGGGCGCGCGTTGGTCTTGGATGTCGAGCAGAAACGTCGCGACACAATCGCTCGTTGGTCTGGAAAGGTCGATCTGTGGACGCTTGAACAGCTCGCGGAGCAGCTGCGTACAAAGCGCACAAAGAAGACGTTCTCCAAAAAGCTCCTCAAACGTATTGGTCACATGCGTTCGGACTCCTTGGTCGCCAACCACGCGGTCATGCATGTGCTGCGTTTTGGATCGAGGGCGCAACGCTTGAACGCGCTGGACGCGGGATATCACCTTGGGTTTCGATTGAGACGATACGCGCCGGTCCTGTTCAAGATGGTGCAACAAGAGAAAGACCCTCACATTCGTCGCTTTTTGGCGTGGCGTTTTGCTGAGAGCAGTGGCACAAAACATTCTTACATCAAGCCATTGCGAGCGCTGTTACGTCGGGAAAAGGAGCCCAAAGTCTTGGTCCCTCTGCTGTGGTCGCTTGGTAAGCAGGGCGCGCGCGCTGCCGAGGCTGTCGATGACATCTTGTATGTCCTCTCCACACAGAGATATTGGATGACCCGATACGAGTGTGTCTGGGCGCTTGGACGTATCGGAGCAAAAGCCTCGAAGGTCTATCCTGTTTTGTTGCGCCTGCTCACCAAGAACCACAAGCTCCCTGTGCGCAGGGAGGCAGCCCATGTGTTGTCAAAGCTCAAGCTCACGCCCAAACAGGTCAACAAAGTGGGCAGCAAACTCGTGCGTGTGCTCTCCTATGAGAAGCACTATGACGTGCGACTTCGGATCTTGTCGACGTTGCTCACGCTCAAGTGGAAGCCGATGTTTTTCCGCATTGTGATGAGGGGTCATCTGCTCACCGAACCTGATCGGGGGCTTCGTTGGGTGATTCGGTATCTTCTGGTCTTTTTGGGCGGAAAGGATGTGGCGCTACACAAGCTCTTATGTGAGCAGGCTGTCGCAGCAAAGCGTCCTGAAAATCGATGGATCGCGATATGGTTGTTGGGGATGTTCAAGGACAAAGCGCACGCACAAAAGAGCGCGAAGGTGCTCTCCGATGTCTTGCGAAAGGAGCGACTCCGGTACATCCGAAGAGAGGCTGCGCGTGTCTTAGGGGATTTGACGTCTGCGTCGAAAATCGCGACCGCTGCTCTCGTGAAGGGGCTATGGGATCCTGCTGAGACTGTTCGTATGATGGTGTTGCGTCGTTTGCGTGAACACGGGAAGCAGGCGTTGTTTGCGTTGCCGTTGATCAAGGCATTCAAACGCGACCATTGGTACGGAGTGCGTCGTCAAGCTGACCTTACCTGGAAGGCATTGTCTGTACTTCAGCCGGCGACAAAACCTGCGAGTCGCCCGACGACAAAACCTGCAAGCCGTCCAACGACAAAACCTGCAAGTCGACCTGTAAAGTGAGCGGTCAAGTGCAGGGGGGATGGGGTCATTTTCTAGGAGAGTGCCGCCAGCCATAGGAAAAAAACCACAAAAAAGTAACCCGATCTGTTCTCTGTGCAATATACCTATGTGGAAATAGAGATTGAATACGATGGAGTCGCATGAAAAGAGGCTCTTGAGATGATCTGGTAGTCAAAAGGATATAAAGATATGCAGAAGAGAGTGATGTGTTTGGTGTGGATGGTGTTGTTGTTGACGATGTCGATCTTATCGGCATGTGGTCCGACGACATCTGGTCGTGAACAATCTTCCGAGTCCCACCAAGAGGCACACAAAGAGCTGAGCAAAGAAGCGGCTCCAGTGGACGCTGGAGAGGGGAGTGGGGGAGCGAAAGAGACGACGACACCTGATGCGCAGGGGCAGGAGGGCACGACACCAGAACAAGGTTGTCCAAACGCCTGTACGAATGAAGGTGATGAGCGATGTGACGGTCAAAAACGTCTGCTGTGTGTGAAGAAGCAAGGTTGCCTTACGTGGGAAGCCATCCAGGAGTGTCCAGACGGCACGACATGTCAGCCCAACGCTTGTGTCTCGACATGTAAAGGCGAGTGTTCGGAAGGGGATCGGATCTGTCAATCGGATCGTCCTATGCTTTGTGTTGTCGTCGATGGTTGCCCTGTCTGGAAGGAAGAGAAGGCATGTGCACAAGGCGAAGTCTGCTCTGGTGGTCTCTGTACACAACAGTGTCAATCGGAGTGTAGTCTTGGTGATATGCGATGTTTTGGACGCAACTCGTTATCTCATTGTGTGCGTGCACAGAACGGATGTTTGCAGTGGGGGACGCCAAAAACCTGTAGTGATGGACACATCTGTGATGGGAATAAGTGTGTGCCTTCCTGTACGGATGTGTGTGTGCCTGGAGATAAGCAATGTACACAAGGCGGCGTGAGTCTTTGTGTGCGTGGGCAAGATGGTTGCGCTGTGTGGGGGAAGGCTTCGAGCTGTCCCACAGGTCAAACCTGTTCAGGTGGTGCCTGTACACAGAGCTGTCAGGATGTGTGTAAGGCGAATGAGACTCGCTGTTCTGGCCAAGCTGTCCAGACTTGTTTGCGACAGAGCAATGGTTGTTTGGATTGGGGACTTCCTGCCGCGTGTCCAACACAACGGACTTGTCAGGCTGGAAAGTGTGTGCTCTCATGTACCTCTACGTGTAAGAGTGGAGCTGTCCGATGTCTGGGGGATTTGATCCAGTCATGTGGCCTTCAAGCGAGTGGTTGTCTTGATTGGGCTGGTGCCAAAGCCTGCCCTGCTGGTGAGGCGTGTGTGAGCGGAGCCTGTAAGAAGGTCTGTCAACAAGTCTGCCAACAAGGTGATGTCCGTTGTGATGCCGTTGGTGTCAGCCGCTGCGTAAAAGATAGCGGTGGATGCTGGACGTGGGGAGCGAGCTCCGCGTGCGCACAAGGGAAGGTCTGTAAAGCAGGCGCTTGTGTTGACAAGACTGGCGCAGGGTATGGGGCAACGTGTACTGGGAACAGCGACTGTAAGAGCGGTTTTTGTTTGAAGACCTCGACGTCTTCGTTTTGTTCAAAGCTTTGCAGCTCCGACACGGATTGTGGCACAGGGAAAGTATGTCAGTCCACATCGATTCAAAACAAACTCCAACGTCTCTGTGTTGTCCCCGGTAGTATCGAAGCTTGTGCTGTGAACGGTGATTGTTCCGCGTACACCAGATGTGTCAACAAAACATGCGCTGTCAGTTGTTCTGAAAACCGCGACTGTTGGTCGTCTTACTACTGTGACAATGGGACATGCAAAGGGCTTGGTGCCAGCACGTGCTCCTCCAACAAGGAATGTCCCGGTGGGTACTCCTGTAAGTCCGGAAAGTGCAAAACTTCGTGCTATTACGCCTCGGACTGTCAACCGACCTTTCATTGTGACAGCAGCAAACGGCAGTGTTATCCCTTACCTCCGGGACAATGCTACTACGATGTAAATTGCCCTAACAACTTCGCATGTAAATCCAAGACGTGTTTGACGAGCTGTCAGGAGAACAGAGATTGCCACCAAGGTTACTATTGCAACGCTGGTGCTTGCAAAAAGTTGAGCGCTGATACGTGTACCTCCAACAGTGATTGTCCTGGTGGATACTCCTGTAAATCTGGTAAGTGCAAAACTTCGTGTTATTATGCTTCGGACTGTCAGCCCAAACACCACTGCGACAGTAGCCGAAGACAGTGTTATCCATTGAAGCCGGGACAATGTTACTATGATGTCAATTGCCCTAACAACTTCGCGTGCAAGTCCAATGTCTGCCTGACGAGTTGTAAAGAGAACAGAGATTGCCACCAGGGGTACTACTGTGGCGCTGGTACCTGCAAAAAGTTGAGCGCTGATACATGCACCTCCAACAGTGATTGTCCCGGTGGGTACTCCTGTAAGTCCGGAAAGTGCAAGACCTCATGTTACTACGCTTCGGACTGCCAACCGACCTTTCATTGCAGCAGCAGCCGAAGACAGTGTTATCCCTTGAATCCAGGGCAATGCTACTACGATGTGAATTGTCCCAACAACTTCGCATGTAAATCCAACGTATGTCTGACGAGTTGCAAAGAGAACAGGGATTGTTACCAGGGTTACTATTGCAGCGCTGGTGCCTGCAAAAAGTTGAGCGCCGATGTGTGTACATCCAACAGTGATTGTCCCGGTGGGTATTCTTGTAAGTCCGGAAAGTGCAAAACATCGTGCTACTATGTCTCCGATTGCCAGCCGACCTTCCATTGCAGCAGCAGCCGAAGACAGTGTTATCCCTTGAATCCAGGGCAATGTTATTACGACGCGAATTGCCCCAACAACTTCGCGTGTAAGTCCAATGTCTGCCTGACGAGTTGCAAAGAGAACAGGGATTGCCACCAGGGTTACTATTGTGGCGCGGGGACCTGCAAAAAGTTGAGCGCTGATGTGTGTACGTCCAGCAGTGATTGTCCCGGTGGATATGCCTGCAAGTCCGGAAAGTGCAAGACTTCGTGCTACTATGTCTCCGATTGTGAGTCACCAGCCAAGTGCGACGGGAGTCGCCGTCAATGCTATCAGTGAGAGACATGTAAGGCTGTCGGATGGAAAAAAGCGAAGACAAGAGGGCAGTGGATGGGGCCTCAGGCAAGGCATGAGGAGAAGGCATGGCAGGGCCATGTCGACGACAAATCACAAAGCCTGTGGCTTCAGCAACAACCTTCTGTCTTCGTCTCATTTTCCGTATCCTTTTTTCCATCCGATGGCCTAAGTGGTCCTCTCGCGAAAAAGACATACAACATAGAGGTCGGACACAAGGCCCGACCCTACGGGGGAAATGCAATATCATGCTCATGCGCTTACTTCGCGAGAGGACC
>MDTD01173225.1_pt1 | contig 61138 bp, 45 predicted proteins | sample 811221 | NCBI WGS metagenome assembly MDTD01 (sample SAMN05326646, study PRJNA326480) | marine metagenome | isolation source: seawater | place: Pacific Ocean: South West | collected 2011
CGGCGGTGGATGCCGCGCTGGCGGCCCGTGCGGCCGGCCTGCCGGAAGCGGCGATCCGCGGCACGCGCCATCCGCCGCAACGGGTCGCGCTGGGGCCGGAATTCGTGATCGCGGAGGTCGCCGATGGCGACTCCTTCGCCGCCGCCAGGCCGCAGGCCGGCGCATTCGGCGCGGCCGCGGCGGGGCTGCTGGACGCGATCCTGGTGCTCTACCGCTGCGACGGGGCGGAGCTGCAGGTGCGGGTCTTCGCGCCCCTGGCCGGGGTGGCGGAGGATCCCGCCACCGGCTCCGCCAATCTCGCCCTGGGCGGCTTCCTGGCCCATCTGGCGCCGGGTGCCGATGCCGCGCTGGACCTTTCCGTGCGGCAGGGGGTGGAGATCGGGCGCCCCTCGCGGCTGCGGGTGCAGGCGTCGAAGCGCGGCGACACGCTGGAGCCGCCGCGGATCCATGGCCATGCGGTGCCGGTGATGGAAGGCCGGCTGCGGGACCCGGACTGACAGGCCGGCCCCGGCCGCGGGGAATTCAGCTGCCGACGGCCTGCCGCAGCGCCGGCGCGAAGCGGTCGAGGACGTCGCGGGTCGCGGCGGTGAGGGCGTCGCAATCCGCGTCCGTCAGTTCGATGTTGAGCGCCATGTAGCCGCGGCGGGCGAGGTAGTGACCGGCCTCCAGCATCGCCAGATGGTAGAGCGCCAGGGCCTGCTCGCTGCGGCCGTAGGTGTCGCGCGGATTGCGGACTTCCCTGGCAACCGGATGGATGCCGATCAGGGAGCCTGCGCCGGTGAAGCGGAACGGCACCTGCGCCGCCGCCGCTGCGGCGTTCAGGGCGGCGCGCAGCCGGTCGCCGCGCGCATTCACCTCGATCGCGCGCTCCGGCGTGTAGACGCGGGTCAGCCCGGCAAGGCCCGCCGCCATGGTCATGACATTGTTGTTGAAGGTGCCGCTGGCGGAGAGCGCGTCGGGGCGCCGCGGGTCGAAGCGTTCCATGATGTCGGCCCGGCCGCCGAAGCCGCCGAAGCTGAAGCCGCCGCCGATCCACTTGCCCAGGACCGTCAGGTCGGGATGGATCCCCAGCTTGCCCTGCATGCCCCCGGGCGCCAGGCGCGAGGTCATCACCTCGTCGAACACCAGCAGGCTGCCATGCGCGGTCGTCCAGTCCCGCAGCGCCTGCAGGAAGCCCGGGTCCGCCGGGATGCAGCCGCCGGCACCCATCACCGGCTCGACCACCACCGCGGCGAGGCTGTCGCCATGCGCCGCCAGCACCGCCTCGGTGGCCGGCCAGTCGTTGAGCTGGCCGAGGACGAACTCGAACGGCACGTTCAGCGGGCTGCCGCCGTCCCCGCCCGCGGCGGCGGGTCGGCCGAAGGTGAAATGACCGCCGTGATAGGCGCTTTCCATCACCATCACCTTCGGCCGCCCGGTCACCGCGCGGGCTGTGGCGATCGCCATGTACGACCCTTCGGAGCCGGAATTGGTGAAGCGCACCAGCTCGATCGCCGGGAAGCGGCTGCAGACGGCCTCCGCCAGGGCCGCCTCGTAGCGGTTGGGACCGCCCAGGGTCAGGCCGGCGGCCAGCGCTTCCTCCGCGGCGGCGCGGATCTCGGGATTGGAATGGCCGAACAGGCCGGCGGACATGTCGCCCAGCCAGTCGGTATAGGCATGGCCGTCGGCGTCCCAGACCCGGGCCCCTTCGCCGCGGACGATATTGAGGGGGAAGGGCGGATAGTAGAGGACGTTGCGCGTGGTGCCGCCGGGCATGCCCTCGCAGGCATGGCTGAAGGCGGCGAGGCTGGCGGCATTGCCGTCGATGAACCGGCGCTCCGCCTCGGCCAGTGCGTGGTCGAGGTCCAGATTGCTATGTTGCGCCCGCGCCTCCGCCATGGCGGTCTTCCTCCCGAATGCCATTGATGCATGCGCAGCCTCCCTGATCGGGACCGCCGCACACGGAAGTATGTCACGGCGGCGGAGGCGATATCCATCCTGCCGGCGGCGGCGGCGGCGGTCGCCGGGCTCAGCCGGACACCGGGTCGCTACCGCATGGCAGGCGCACGGTCACCGCGGTTCCGGTGGCGGAGGAGCGGACCTGCAGCATGCCGCCATGGGCCTCCGCCAGCCCCTTGACGATCGCCAGGCCGAGGCCGGTGCCCGTGTTCGTGTCGGCATAGATGCTGCCGGCGGCGATGAAGGGCTGGCCCAGATTGTCCAGCACGGGGTCCGGCAGGCCGGGGCCGTTGTCGGCGACGGTCAGGATCAGCTGCGGTGCCGGATCTCCCGGCGGCTCGAGCTGCGCGGCGATCCGGGCCTCGCCGCCCGGCTGCACGTAGCGGACGACATTGGCCAGGAGGTTCAGGAGGATCTGGCGCACCACCCGCCGGTCGGCGGTGACATGACGGGCCTGTGGCGCCAGGTCGACCGCGATCCGCTGGCCCCGGCGCTCGCGCTCCATCTCGACCATGCGCAGCGTATCGGCGATCTCCGCCGCCAGGTCCAGGGCTTCGGGATGCAGGACCACCTTCTCGTTCTCGATCCGGGAGAGATCGAGGATGTCGTCGATCACCGACAGAAGGTGCTGCCCCCCGGCATGGATATCGTCGATATAGTCGCGATAGGCCGGCGGCTGGATCTCGCCCAGCAGCCCGTCCCGGATCATTTCGGAGAAGCCCAGGATCGCATTCAGCGGTGTCCGCAGTTCATGGCTCATCTTCGCCAGGAACTCCGACTTCGCGAAGCTCGATTGTTCCGCCCTGCGGCGCTGGTCCTGCAGTTCCGCGATGGTGGCCCGCAGTTCGTCCTCGTGGCGCAGGGTGGACGACATGTCGCGCATGAAGACCGTCAGGGTGGGCACCCCGTCCACGCTGATCTTGGAGATCGAGGCCAGCAGGGGGATCAGGTGCCCGTCGCGGTGCAGGCCGCGGACCAGCCGCCACTCCGACATCCGCAGCGACCGGTCGGGCCCCTCGGCGAAGGCGTTCAGCAGGGCTGCGTGGCGCGCCCGCAATGGCTGCGGCAGCAGGTCGTCCAGGGACTGACCGATCATCTCTGCCGCGCGGAAGCCGAACAACTGCTCCGCCGATGCGTTGAAACTGGAGATGCGCTGCCGGCTGTCCAGGGTGATGATGCCGTCGAGGGCGGAGTTCAGGATCCTGTGCAGCCGTCGTTCCGCGAAGCGGACCTTCTCCTCCGCCACCTTCCGGCCGGTGATGTCGGCCATGTTGACCAGGACCCCGTCGTCCAGGCGGGCGGCCGAGACCTCGAACCAGCGTTCCTTCTGGTTCAGGTAGAGCATCTGCTCCGAATGTGCCGGCCGGCCGGTCAGGACCACCCGGGCCCAGCTGTCCAGCAGCCCGCCGGTGACCGCCGCGGTCAGTTCCTCGGTCAGCCTGCTCCCCAGCGGGGTCCCGCCGCTCCAGTCCCGCAAGCGGCATGCAGCCGGATTGGCCAGGGTGCAGCGGAAGTCGACGATCCGCCCCGCATCGTCGCGTTCCGCGGCGAATCCCAGAATCGACGCCGGCGACAGGTCGAAGGCCTGACGCAGCTGCGGGCCGCCCGCACCCCCGGCCGAGGTGCCGGCAGGTGCGTCGTCGGGCGCTTCTTCACTGAGGTCAGACGGAGATGGCCGGCGGTTTTCCGCCGCAGGGTCGCACATTCGCCGCTCTCCGGGGGAAAGGTCCGGGCGCCGAACCCACAATAGTATTCGGACGCAATGGAAGTCTGGATGCACGTTAAGATTTAGCCGATTTCCGCGTCAAGCTGTGCGCATCGTTAACCAAGACGAAAGGCATCTGGACTTAGACCTGGGATGGTTCGATGTCGCCCGTGCGGCATCCTGCGGACTTGGGCCGACTGCGGCAGACAGGAACGGGACTGCAGAGGTGGCAGCCACCGCTGGCGCCGGCCGGTTTGCCCGCCGGATCGCCGGCCCCGCGGCCATCTGGACGCCGCATGCGTCGTCGATATTATGCGGAGTTCCGCGGCCGGGTGGATGCCGGATCGGCCGGCAGTCACGCCAAGACCGCTGCCGGAGCGGGTGTGGGCAGGTTGCGCGGACTGCGACCGGCAGGGGATCGAAGAGGAAACGAAGCGGAGCGTCGATGCCGTCGCGCAGCGTCTACGAGGTGGTGGTCAACCACGGAGGGCATTGGGTCGTCCAGACGACGACGGAGACCCAGGGCGATGCCATTCGTCTGGCCGAGCGGCTCGTCTCGACCGGGCGCGAGGAGGATGTGCGCGTCCTGCAGAGCTTCTTCGACGACAAGAAGCGCACCCTGGTCGAGAACGAGCTGAAGCGGTTCCGCCGCAAGGCCGCCTCCAAGACAGATGCCGCGCCGGTGCGGCCGCCGACCCCGCTGTCGGCCCGGCCATGCAACAGCCATACCGAGTTCTACCGGTTCGAGACCCGGCGGGTGATCCGTGCAGCGATCATGGACGATCTTGAACGCTGGGTGATCACGCCGCTGGAACTGCTTCACAACCTGTCCCACGCGCAGCGCCTGAACGCTTCCGGCACCGCCCTGCAGGGCGGCGTGCAGCGGGTCGCCATGGTGCAGTCCCGCGAATACGGCCTGTCCATCCACCAGCGGATGAAGGCGCTGTTCGACTTCGCCACCGAGATCGAACGCGAGATGCGGCTGATCTGGCGCAATCACGAGATCAAGGCCGTCCCGCCGGGCGGGCTGCGGGCGCGCATGGCCGCGCTGAAGGACGAGAAGAACGGCGAATTCCTGCTGCATGCGGAGATCAGCGAGAGCCTGGCGGAGGCCAAGGACTGGCCGGCCAAGCTGACCGTGATGTTCGGCCTCCTGGCGGAGGAGCCGGACGAGGCGGAGATGGAGGTCTTCGACTCCTACGCCGCGGAGATCATCGAGAGCGGGCCGGCGATCAAGGCGCTGCTGGGCGATATCGGCGACCGCGCCGACGCGATCATGGCGCTGCTGGACATCCAGGCCGGCTTTCCGCCCGCGGACGTGGCCCTGACCCCGGTCGTCGAACGGCTGATCCGCCTGTTCCGCGAGGGCCGGCTGAAGGATTGCCGCGGCGTGCTGTACCGGCGGATCCGGCAGGAACTGGAATCCCTGCGCTCCGTCAGCGGCAATGCGACCGACCTGATCCGCGAGACCCAGGTCCTCAAGGCGCTTTACGTCAAGCTGCAGCGCGACGCCGACGAGCGCTCCGATGCCCGCCTTCTGCTGGGCACCCTGGAGAACCGCGCCGGCGCGATCCTGCGGTCGGAGACACTGGGCAGCAAGCTGCAGTCCCAGAAGACGCCGATCGGCCAGATCGACCTGCTGCTGCGGCTGGCGCCGGGCATCCTGGGCGCGGCCAACAAGCGCAAGATCTCCGCCTTCATCGTCGGCCTGATCGATTCCGAGGAGAACAAGGGGATCGTGATCGGCGGCGAGAATGTCGCCGAGGCCCGGATGCGGCAGTTCCGCAAATGGGAGGAGAGCGCCCGCGGCGCAGAATTCGACCAGCGGTCGGAACAGGAACTCTGCGGCCTGTTCGACCGGCTCTGCGTCGAGGCGATGCGCAAGTCGCAATATTTCGCGCGCCTGCAGCGCGAGGAGCCGGTGCCGGCTGTGCGGGCACTGAAGCTGATGGAACTGGCGGCGGAGAACGGCGTCACGACGGGTACCGCGATGCGCGCGGTGCAGGCGGAGCTGATCAAGCTGCTGAAGGATCCGGCCACCCTGACGGCGCTGGCGGAGTCGGTGCAGAACGACCCGGAGAAGACCGCGCGCCTGCGCGAGCTCTACACCCTGTTGTCGCAGCAGACCGCCGCATCGGCCTGAAGGTCGGGGCCTGCCGGCCGACCGGCTGCGCCCTTCCCCACCCTCACACACCGTGCTCCCCCGTGGGCATCAGGCGCGGAATCCGTTAGAACCCTCCGCAACCGGTCCGTCGGGCGATCCCGACGGGCCGACGCTGCCGCCCGCCCGCTGGGGCCGGGGCGGCCTCTTCAACGAGACATTCCGGATCAGGGCAATCCCGACATGGCGAGCTATCAGTACATCTATGTGATGAAGGGTCTGGGCAAGACCTATCCCGGCGGCCGGCAGGTGCTGCGCGACATCTACCTGAGCTTCCTGCCCGGCGCGAAGATCGGCGTGCTGGGGCTGAACGGCGCCGGCAAGTCGACCCTGCTGAAGATCATGGCCGGCATCGAGAAGGACTTCCAGGGCGAAGCCTGGGCCGCGGACGGCGTCAAGGTCGGCTACCTGCCGCAGGAGCCGGAACTGGACCCCGCCAAGACCGTCCTGGAGAACGTCATGGAAGGGGTGGCGGAGACCAAGGCGCTGCTGGACCGGTTCGAGGAAGTCTCGATGAAGTTCGGCGAGGTCACCGACGATGACGAGATGAACGCCCTGATCGAGGAGCAGGGCCGCCTGCAGGAGGAGATCGACGCGAAGAACGCCTGGGACCTGGTCCGCCAGGTGGAGATCGCGATGGACGCCCTGCGCTGCCCCGACGGCGAGGCCTCGGTGGAGAAGCTGTCGGGCGGCGAGCGGCGGCGCATCGCGCTCTGCCGCCTGCTGCTGTCGCAGCCGGACATGCTGCTGCTGGACGAGCCGACCAACCACCTGGACGCGGAATCGGTGGCCTGGCTGGAACGCTTCCTGGCGGACTATCCCTCCACCGTGGTGGCGGTGACCCACGACCGCTACTTCCTGGACAATGTCGCCGGCTGGATCCTGGAGCTGGACCGCGGCCATGGCATCCCCTGGGAGGGCAACTACACCAGCTGGCTGGAGCAGAAGGAGAAGCGGCTGGAGCAGGAGGGCAAGGCCGAGGATGCCCGCCGCCGCACCCTGAAGCACGAGCTGGAATGGGTGCAGGCCAGCCCGCGCGCCCGCCAGGCGAAGTCGAAGGCCCGCATCAAGGCCTATGAGGACCTGCTGTCGCAGGAGGCGGAGAAGCGCACCGAGCAGGCGCAGATCGTGATCCCCGCCGGTCCCCGCCTGGGCGACCTGGTGGTGGAGGCGGAGCATCTGCGCAAGGGCTTCGGCAACCACTTGCTGATCGACGACCTGTCGTTCCGCCTGCCGCGGGGCGGACTGGTCGGCGTGATCGGCCCGAACGGCGCCGGCAAGACCACCCTGTTCCGCATGCTGACCGGCCAGGAACAGCCCGATGGCGGCGCCCTGCGGGTCGGCGACACGGTGAAGATGGGCTATGTCGACCAGTCGCGCGACACGCTGGACGGCAACCGCACCGTCTGGGAGGAGATCTCCGACAAGCAGGACGTGATCCAGCTCGGCAAGCGCGAGGTGCAGAGCCGGGCCTATTGCGCCGCCTTCAACTTCAAGGGGGCGGACCAGCAGAAGAAGGTCGGCCAGCTGTCCGGCGGCGAGCGCAACCGGGTCCATCTGGCGAAGATGCTGAAGTCCGGCGCCAACCTGCTGCTGCTCGACGAGCCGACCAACGACCTGGACGTCGACACCCTGCGGGCGCTGGAGGAGGCGCTGCTGGACTTCGCCGGCTGCGCCATCGTGATCAGCCACGACCGCTGGTTCCTGGACCGCATCGCCACCCACATGCTGGCCTTCGAGGGCGACAGCCATGTGGAATGGTTCGAGGGCAATTTCGCCGACTACGAAGAGGACAAGAAGCGCCGCCTGGGCGCCGATGCGACAGAGCCGCATCGGATCAAGTACAAGCCGCTCAGCCGTTAGGCGCCGCGGCCGGCGGGCGCAGGAGGAGACACCCATGCACGATGCCGAAGGACTGGATACCCGGACCTGGATCGACCATTGGGACCGGCTGGGGCCGGGCTGGGAGAAATGGGCCGACCGGATGGCGCAGCAGGCCGAGGGGCTGAACCGGCCGCTGATCGAGGCGGCGGGGGTGCAGCCGGGCGAGCATGTGCTGGATCTGGCCTCCGGCACCGGCGAGCCGGCACTGAGCCTGGCCGCGGCGGTCGGCCCGTCGGGCCGGGTGGTGGCGACCGACCCGGCGCCCAACATGCTGGCGGGCCTGCGCCGGCGCGCCGATGCGGCGGGGCATCGCCATGTGGAAGCGCATCTGGCCGACATGCAGGACCTGCCCTTCGACGACGACAGCTTCGACCGGGTGACCTGCCGCTTCGGCATCATGTTCGTCCCCGATGCCGCCCGCGCCTTCGCGGAGGTGCGGCGGGTCCTGCGGCCGGGCGGGCAGGCCGCCTTCCTGGTCTGGGGACCGCAGGCCGACAATGCGGTGCTGGGCACCGTGGTCGACTGGGGCATGGCGCATTTCGGCATCACCGAGGCGGCGCGCTACCGGGCGCCGTTCGGCTATGGCACGCCGGGCCGGCTGGCAGCCGCGATGACGCAGGGCGGCCTGAGCGCCGCGGAAGAGCGCGAGATCCGCTTCACCCCGGAAGTCGATGCCGGTGTGCCCTTCTGGCGCCCGCCCATGGGCATCACCTTCGGACCGGAGGTCGAGGCCCTGGACGATGCCGGGTCGGCGGCCGCCGATGCGGCGCTGAAGGCCGCGTTCGAGCGGTTCCGGGACGGCGCGGCCTATCGCCTGCCGATGCATGTCCGGATCGGCGTGGCACGGGCCTGAGCGGCGCCGTTCCGTCAGACCGAACCGGCGCCAGCCCCTGCCGCGCGGTGGCGCGCATCTGGCACGTTCTGTATTTGCAAATCATTCGCATAAGCATTATCAAGAATGCCTCTCTCATCGGCCCTGCTCATCGGAGCGGGGCAGCAGGCACGGAGCGGCAGGATGGACAAGATCTCGATCAGCTATGCGGACCTCGACACCTTCCCCGAACTCGCCTTCCCGGAGGCCTTGCTGGTCTGGGCGCTGCGGGTCTGGGTCGACATCGCCAACCCGCATGAGGGGCCCGGCGGACGCCTGGCGATGGAGCGCCTGCGCACCGCCTTCGCCCATGCCCGTGCGCCGTCGGTGGCGATGCAGCTCGACAGCTTCTGGACGATCATCGGCAGTTCGGCGAAGCGGCAGATCGACGTGCGTTGCCCGGGCTGCGTCACCCTCAGCCCGGACGAGATCCTGTTCGTGCGCGAGATCGCCTGCCGGCAGCGGCGGGTGACACCGGGCCCGTCCGGCCTGCTGGCAGCCCTCTGCCCGGCCGCGGCACGGCGCCATGCCGCACCGTTTGCGGATGCGATCGCCGGCGGCCTGCAGGACGGCCGCCTCGTCCTGCCGGCGCGCGGCGACGGCGATCTGTGGCGCTGGGCGGCCAGCCGCACCCGGGCCGATGGGGCCAATGACAGCAGCACCGTCCCGGATGGCGATGCCCGCAACAGCGTCGTCACGCTTCACTAGGATCGCCGCGATCGGCTCTGCGCCGGGCCGGGACCGCGGATCCGGATCCCTGCGCGCGCCGTGGGCCGTCAGGTGTGGCTGCAACAAAACGGCCTCATACGATCGTCTGCTTTTCAAAATATATGAAGATATAGCCGTGGTAACGTTTTCTGAAAAAAGATGAAAATCTCACCTGCAAAGAACAGTTAAAAAAATCGTCCAAAAAATATCACGGTTGAATGCTCTCTCTTTCCCGGGTGAGGGTCGCGCGCTGCGATCGGGTCAGGTGACCGCCTGTCAGCGGCCCGCCCGGGATCTGCCTCCCGCGACCGTCCTCACCCGCCGCGCCCTGTCCGGCGCGGCCGGACCGTCGGGGAAGCAGGGGCCGAAGAATGACCACAGTGACAGTTTCGGGGACGGCGGGTGCGGACAATATCGTTCTCACACCGGCCCAGACACAGGTCATCTTCGACTGGCAGGGCGGCCTGGACACGGTCGTCTTCGGGGCGGGCACCAGCGAAGTTCTGGCGCTCAACGGGCCTGTCGGCGTCCTTCTCAACAATTCCGGCGGCACCGAACGCCTGGTCCTGAACAGCGCCTCCGACGTCATCGTCCGCGACATCAGCTCGGTCATCGGCTCGACCGGTGCCGACCGCATCTCCGACCTGTTCACCACCAACACCCATGTCGAGGCGGTCGAGACCGTCATCGGCCATGACGGCACGAACAACAGCGTCTTCCTGAACGCCACCGGGCCGACGACCGTCACCACGGCCCTGCTGGAGACGATCGTCAGCAACGCGACGGCCGACACGATGGTCATCCTCAGCGGTGCCAACGCCCTGCGGATCTCCGCCATCGACACGCTCGTCGGGTCGGCATCGGCCGATGCGATAACCCTGAGCGGGGCGACGACGGTCACGGCCGCGGCGATCGACACCCTGACCGGCACGACCGACCTGGATCGCGTGACCCTGAGCGGCGACAACACGCTGCAGGCCGGCGCCATCGACACGATCCTGGGTTCGGCATCGGCCGATGCGGTGACCCTCAGCGGGCCGACGACGCTGACCGCTTCCGGGATCGACAGCCTGACCGGCACGACCGACGCGGAGCGGGTGACCCTGAGCGGCGACAGCACGCTGCAGGTCATTGGCATCGACAGCCTGGTGGGCTCGACCGCCGCGGAGATCGTCACCCTCTCCCTGGGTGGCACACCGATGACGGTCAGCAACATCGATACGCTGGTCGCCGTTCCCGGCGGACTGGACAGTGTCACCTTCTCCGGCGCCGCCACGACGACCGTGGCGGGTGTCGACAATCTGGTCGGCAGCGCCAGTGCAGAGATGGTGACATTGTCCGGCGACGCCGCCCTGCACTTCGTGGCGGGTCTGGAAACCATCGTCGGGTTGGGCGGGTCCCAGTCCGTCGGCCTGGTGGCCTCCGGTAGCACCCTGTTCAGCGGCGTGGAGTCGATTGCCGGCGGACCGGTGGCCGATCATGTCTCCTTTTCCGGCGCCAATACCGTCACCGTGGCCGGTGTCGACACCCTGGTGGGCTCCGGCGGTGCCGAGCTGGTCACCGTGAGCGGCGGCGGCACGATCGTGATCGAAACCCTGGACACGCTGATCGGCTCCACCCAGACCGAGCATGTGACCCTGCGACAGGCCGGCACCACGACCCTGTCCGCCATCGATACGGTGATCGGCAGCAGCGGCAGCGACCGGATCGCCTTCACCGCCAACAGCACCACGACGGTCAGCGCGGTCGAAAGCCTGGTCGGTTCGGCCAGCCTGGAGCAGGTCACCCTGTCGGCCGACGGCACCATCACGATATCGGCGATCGACACCCTGACCGGCAGCGCGTCGGCGGACCATGTCAGCGTCGACGGCATCAACGCGACCATGCGGGCGCAGGCGCTCGACACCCTGATCGGCACGGCCGGCACCGACAACATCACGATTGCCGCGGCGCAGAGCGGAGCATTCTACGACCTGGCCGGCGGCAATGCCGACACCCTGGTGCTGGCGGACGGCGGCAACAGCCTATCGGCGTTCAACGTCGACAGCCTTGTCGGCGGTGCCGGGGGCGATGCCGTCACCCTGGGCGGCAGCGGCGGCCAGATCCTGATCGTCACCGGCCTGGAGACCATTGCCGGGAGCAGCGGCAGCGACCGGGTGACTTTCGGGGCCGCGGCGACCGCGACCCTCTCCGGCGTCGAGTGCCTGACCGGCTCCGGCGGCAATGACCGGGTGACCCTCTCCGGCGGCGCCACGGTGCTGGCGGGCCTGCTGGAGACCCTGACCGGTAGTAGCGCGGACGATCACGTGACCCTCTCCGGCGGCGGTGCCGTTACCGTTGCCGCCATCGACACGCTGTTCGGCTCCGCAAGCGCCGACACCGTCACCGTCTCGGGTGCGGACACCATCACGACCGCCGCGCTGGACAGCGTGATCGGCTCCGCCAGCGCGGAGCAGCTGCTTCTGTCCGGTGGCGGCAGCGTCACGGTGGCGGCGATCGACAGCCTGGTCGGCAGTTCCGCCGCCGATGCGGTCACCTTCTCCGCGGCCAGCACGGCCACCGTGGCCGGGATCGAGAGCCTGATCGGCTCCGCATCGGCGGAGGCGATCACCTTCAGCGACGGTCACACCGTCACGGCGTCGGGCCTCGACACGATCATCGGCAGCGCCAGCCTGGACCGGGTGACCCTTTCCGCCGGCGGCAGCACCCGGATCGACGGCATCGAAACGATGGTCGGCTCGACGGGCAACGACCAGATCAGCCTGAACGGCGGCGGCACGGTCACGGTCGCTGCTCTGGAGACCCTGATCGGCAGCACCGGCGCCGACTATGTCGCGGCATCCGGTGTCGGCAGCACGATGACGGTGCAGGCCATCGACACCCTGGTGGGCACCGGCCACCTGGACAATGTCACATTGTCCGTCGCCCAGACCGGCGCGCTGCTCAATCTGGGCCTCGGCACCGATACACTGGTGCTGGCCGGGGGCAGCAACACCCTGTCGGCCTACAACGTGGAAAGCCTGGTCGGCGGCGCGGCAGGCGATACGGTCGCGTTGGGCGGCAATAGCGGCCAGACCGTCACGGTTGCGGCCGTCGAGACCCTGTCCGGCACCGGCGGCGCCGACCGCATCCAGGTCAGCGCCCCGGCGACCATCACCGTCAGCGGCGTGGAAACGATGGTCGGCAGTGCCTCCGCCGAGCTGATCACCCTTGGTGCCGCCGAGACGGTGATGGTTTCCGCCGTCGACAGCCTGATCGGCAGCGCCGGCAGCGACGCCGCCCTGCTGGGCAGTTTTGAGAACAACACGATCAGTGTCGCCGGCATCGAATCCGTCGCCGGCGGCCTTTTCAACGACCGGGTGACCCTCGGCACGTCCGGAGCGGTCACGGTCTCCGGCCTCGAGACGCTGACCGGCTCGGGCGGGACCGACCGGGTCGGCATTTCCGGCGGCGGCAGCATGACGGTGGCCGCGATCGAGACGGTCACCGGCTCGAGCGCGGCCGAGATGCTGACCCTCAGCGGTGCAAGCAGCCTTTCGGCCGCCGCGATCGAGACCCTGACCGGGTCCGCCTGTGCCGAACAGATCACCCTGTCCGGCGGCGGAACGGTCACCGTAGCCGCGATCGACAGCCTGATCGGATCCGACGCCACCGATGCGATCCTGCTCTCGGGCGGCGGCCTGCTTACGATCAGCGGCGTGGAGACCCTGTACGGCTCGTCCGCCAACGACAATGTGACCCTGGGCGCGGCCTCCACCCTGTCGGTGGGGTCGCTGGAGACGGTCACCGGATCCATCGGCGCCGACCAGGTCACCGTCGGATCCGGCGCGATGACCGGCCAGGTGAGCATGCTGGAGACTCTGGTCGGCAATGCAGGCGCGCAGCAGGTCACCCTCACGCAGGCGCAGGAGGGCGGCCTCTACAACCTGCTGGGCGGCGAAGACATGCTGCTCCTGGCGGACGGCATCAACAGCCTTACCGTGGGCAATGTGGAGACCCTGCAGGGCGGCACCGGGGCCGACACCATCGCCCTCCTCGGTCAGACGGGCAGCACCCTGCGGGTCGCCGGCATCGAGACTCTGACCGGCACCGCCGCCTCCGACCGGATCACCACCAGCGGCGCGGCGACGATGCAGGTCTCCGCCGTGGAGAGCCTGTTCGGTACCGCTTCTGCCGAGCGCATATCGCTGACCGGCGCCAATACCGTGACCGTCGCCGGCATCGATTCCCTGCTCGGCAGCCTGGCCGCGGAGCGCGTGACCTTCTCCGGCGCCGTCACGGCGACAGTGGCGGGCATCGACACCCTGGTCGGCAGCAGTGCCGCCGACCGCGTCACCTTGACGGAGGCGCAGACGGTCACGGTCGCGGCGCTGGACAGCCTTACCGGTTCCGCATCGCGGGAATCGGTGACCGTCACCGGGGATGCCAGCGTGACGATCGCCGCCATCGACAGCATCGCCGGCGCCGGCACCGGCGAGAGCCTGCGCGTCGACCTGTCCGGCGGCGCCACCACGACGGCCGCCAATGTCGATCTGATCGTCGGCACGACAGCCGCCGACCGGATCACCCTGAACGGCGGGGGCAGCGTGACGGTTGCCGCCCTGGACAGCCTGACCGGGTCCAGCGCGGCGGAACATGTCCAGTTGTCCGGCGCCTCGGTGCTGCGGCAGCTCGCCGATATCGACACGCTTGTCGGCTCAACCGGAAATGACAGCGTTACCATCAGCGCCGCGTCAACGATCACCATGGCGGCGATCGAGACGATCACCGGGCATGCGGCCTCGGAGAGGGTGCACCTGTCGGGCGGCGGCACCGTCAGCACCAGCAAAGTCGACGTGCTGGTCGGCGGCGCTGCGGCGGATCATGTCACGGTGACCGCGGCGCAGACCGGCGCCTTCTACAACCTGCTCGGCGGCGCCGACAGTCTGGCCCTGGCTGCGGGCACGAACAACGTCACCGTTGCCAATGTGGAGACGGTCACCGGCGGCACCGGGACCGATACGGTCACGCTCGGCGGCCTCAGCAGCCAGACCCTGACCCTGGCCGCCGTGGAGAGCCTGGTCGGCAGCGCGCAGCGCGACGATGTCACCTTGGCCACCGGGGGGGCGGTGACGGTGGGCGCCTTGGAGACCCTGACCGGTTCCACCGGCGCGGACAATGTGAGCCTGTCCGGAGCCGCCACCATGACAGTCGGTGCGCTTGAGACCATCACCGGTTCCGAGCAGGCGGTCGAGCGGGTCGTCCTGGCCTCCGGCGGATGGACGGCATTGCAGGCGGCCGGCATCGACGTGCTGGTCGCCGCGGCCAGCGGCGCCGACGACGTGACCCTGACCGCGGCGCAGACCTCCGGCATCGTCAACCTGCTGTTCGGCAGCGACCGGCTGACCCTTGCCGACGGCACAAACATCCTGAGCACCTACAACGTCGAGACGGTGACCGGCGGCTCCGGTGCGGACAGCATCACCATCGGCGGCTCGCAGCGGACCGTGACCGTGTCGGGTGTCGAGACCCTCACCGGCAGTGAATCGGCCGATGCGGTGACGTTTTCGGCTGCCGTCACTTCGATGCGCCTGGACCTCCAGGGCGGGGCGGATGCGCTGGTCCTGGCCGACGCCGCCAACAGGGTCAGCGCCTACAATATCGAGAGCATCACCGGCGGCACCGCCACGGACACGGTCTACCTGGGCGGAAGCGCGGGCCAGTCGGTCACCCTGACGGGCGTGGATTCCGTCACCGGTACCGCTGGCGCCGACCAGGCGAGCTTCGGCGGCGCGACGACCGTCACCGTGGGGTCCCTGGAGAGCCTGGTCGGCTCGACCGCCGCGGAGCGGGTCGCCTTGAACGAGAGCGGCACTGTCACCGCGACCGCCATCGACAGCATCATCGGCACGGATGGCCGCGACCAGGTCAACATGGGCAGTGGCGCGGCCACCACCAATGCGACGTCGATCGATGTCCTGATCGGGACAGAGGAGGTACAGCACGTCACCCTGGGCGCCGCCCAGAGCGGCGTTGTGGTCAACCTGCTGGGCGGCGCCGACCAGTTGACCCTGGCAGACGGCGGCAATACCGCGACGGTCTACAACACCGAGACGATCACCGGCGGCGGCGGTGCCGACTTCGTGCAACTCGCCGGCAGTGGCGGGCAGACCGCCAGCGTGTCGAACGTGGAGACCCTGATCGGCACGTCGAACGCCGATTCCGTCACCGTCACGGCGGGCGACATCTTCTTCCGCGGCGATGCCGGCGGCGACACGATCGCCCTGCAGGCCGGCGCCGGCACCGACACCGTGGCCTACCTCGCGCAGTTCGACGGCAGCGGTTTCGGCACGGCCAGCGGCTACGACCGGATCTCGAACTTCCAGAGCGGCACCGACAAGGTCCAGATCGTCAGGGGCGGCCTGCTGGAGAGCGCCGTCGACAGGGGGGGCGATCTTTCCCTCAGCCTGACCAGCCGCGGCCAGGGCCAGGTCGACCTCAGCACCGACGAGGTCGTCTACCTGACCACCGCGGTCAGCGGCAGCCTGACGGACAATGGCTATGCGAACTTCGTCACCGCACTGGGTGCGGTGACAGGCAATGCCCAGGCGGCCGTGATCGCCAACAACGGCAACGAAAGCGCGCTCTACTACATCAACAACGAGAGCGACTGGCCGGCCGCCCCGAACGAAATGGGCAGCCGCTTCGTGCGCATGCTGGGGCTGTTCGAGAACACGACCCTCCAGGCCGGCGATATCGTCATCCTATAGCCGCGGCGGCCGGGGCCGGCATGTCCAGCCGGACCCGACGGATCTCCGTCGGTTCGGGAATGCCGCGCAGCTGGACGACCTCGTCCTTCGCGGGCAGCCCGCCGATCAGGGCGGCGACGGCGGGGTCCTCCGCCATCGCGCGGGTCAGCACGATGTCGCTGCCGTCGCTCTGCGCCTGCAGGCGCGCCGCCAGGTTCACCGTCCGCCCGAAATAGTCCAGCAGGCCGGAGGTGTTCACCGCCACGCAGGGGCCGGCATGCAGGCCGATCTTTGACACCAGGGCATCGCCGCCATGCTGCCGGCTGAACGCGGCGGCATCGCGATGGATCGCCAGTGCCGTGGCCACCGCCGCCTCCGGTTCGGCGAAGGCGGCCATCACCGCATCCCCCATGGTCTTGACCAGCACGCCGCCGGCCTCCGTCAGGCGTTCGGCGAAGAAGGCGAAATAGTCGCGCACCAGGCCATAGGCGGCCGCGTCGCCCAGGCGGGCGTAAAGCGCGGTGGAGCCCTTCAGGTCGGCGAACAGTACGCAGGCGCGTGAGATCGCCACCTCGTCGCCCGGCCGGATCACCTGTTCCGGGCAAAGCTCGCGGAAGGCCGGCAGGGCCAGCACCTTGTCGCCGGTCAGCACCTCTGCCAGCCACTGGCGGTCCTCGATCACCGCGTAGCGGGGCGCCGCGCCGTCATTGCGGAACCGCACCCGGCCCGGCGGCGCCGGCGGGCCCAGGGCGAGGCCGTCAGGGGCCAGGACGATCTCGGGGAAGCCGTTCTCGCCCGACCAGTCGATCTCCCGCTCCGGACCTGTTTCCACGGTGCGCAGGCGGTAGGCGCCGGGCGCGAGGGCGGCATCCAGTTCCAGGCTCTCCCCCGGCGCCACCCGGCACTGCACCTTCACATGCGGCGTGCTGGCCGGGCCGAGCAGGCAGTACGTGCCGTCGTCGAGCGGGCGCAGCCAGGCTTCCGGCCGGAACACCAGTTCGACATTGCGGGTGAAGTCGCGTTCGTAGTCGATGTTGCAGGACGGGCAGTGGGTGCCGCGCGGCAGTTCGTAGAGGTTGCCGACGGCGGCCTTGCCGCCGCGGCAGCGCGGGCAGAGCAGTTCCCAGCGCATGCCGAGCAGGCCCTCGCGGTGGGCGTCGAGGAGCAGCGCGATGACGGCGGCGGCGGGCGCCTGCCAGGCGGCGGCGAGGGCGAGGGGGCGGATGCGGTTGAGGTCGGTGTCCACGGCGCCGCGCAGCAGCCGCTCCAGCGCCGCCACCAGCTGCGGGTCGCGGCGGCCGCGCAGGGCCTCCAGGGCCGAGCCCAGGCGACGCTCGGCCTCGGCGCCGAAGCGTGGCGGGGCCAGGGCGGGCGGGTTGCCGCCGGCCGCGGCCCGTGCCTCCCCCAGGCGCCGCACCAGGGTGACCCTTTGGTCCACGAACTTGGCGATGAAACCGGCCCGGCGCAGCAGGGTGCCCGCCAGACCGTGCCAGGTGATCGCGCCCTCGATCTCGACCCGGGTCCTGTCCGCCGCGAGCGGCACCAGGGTGGAGCTGAAGCGCGCGCTCGACAGCGGTCCGGTCCGGAACCTCCGCTCCTGCAGTGACCAGCGGCCATGGACCCACTGGCCGAAGCTCTCCTCCCATTCCAGCTTCAGGAAGCCCGCGCTGCCTTTCGCCCGGCGCAGGATGCTGCCGTCAGGCTGCACCTCCTCGACGCTGTGGTAGCTCGGATTGCCCGCCTCCAGGTTGACCCTGGCGGTGTCGGACATGGCCAGCCAGGCCGATTCCAGCGACAAGGGCAGGTCGAAGGAGCGTTTGATTGCGTATTCCGGCATTGACGCCAACCCCGCAGCAGCGTGCGACCGCCGTCTGCCCCAAGGCTCACCCCCGACGGTCCGCTTCCCGCAAGAGATGGCGTTCGATCAGTCGCAAGACCAGGGCCGCGCAGACGCCGAAGGCGCCGGAGAGGGTCAGCACCCAGCTGGCCTCTCCCCAATTGCCGCCGCTGCTGACCGCCAGCGCGATGACCGGCGGCCCGATCACGGCGCCCGTGGTGGAGCCCTGGACGATCAGGCCGTTGACGGCGCCGATGGCGCGCGGATGCGGCGCATGCATCGGTGCGGCCGCCAGGACCGCCGCCGGCAGCATGCCACCGAAGGCAGAGAAGACGATCGCCATGCCGATCCGCAGCACGCCCGGCAGCCCGGCGTCGAAGATCCCCAGCGACAGCAGGCCGAGAAGCCCGTTCACCGCGGCCAGGATCATCCAGCGCGGGACCCCCCTGTGCAGCACGAAGCTGCCGCCGACGCAACCGACGATATTGGCGGCCACCACCAGGGCGGCGAGCAGCCCGGCCTCGGTGACCGTGACGCCCATATCCGCCTGCGCGAAGGTCGGCAGCCAGGTCGCCACCGCGAACCACTGGAAGGTGTAGAAGCCGAAGCTCAGGCCCAGGAGCCAGCAGCCCGGGCGCCGCAGCACGGCCAGGAAGTCGGCAAGTCCGGCGCGCTGGTTCTCCGGCGCGGCCGGTGGCGGCGGACGGGAGCGGAAGGCGAGCGCGAGCGCGATGCCGTATGCCGCCATCACCAGCCCGCCACCCCACCATAGCGGCCGCCAGCCGACCAGGGGGGCGAGCAGCGGCACCGCGATCATGGCGATGGTGACACCGGTCGGCATGTAGATCGACCAAAGGCCGACGGACAGGCGCAGGTCGGGCATCGCGCTGGCGGCGACGATCAGGCCGGGCAGCGAGACGACGAGGAAGACGAAGCTGACGCTTTCCGCCACGCGGAAGGCCAGCAGCCATGTGCCGTCTGGGGCCAGGGCGCCGCCGGAACTGGCCAGCAGGCCGATCGCGCAGGCGATCAGCACCGCCCGGCGGCGGCCCATCCGGTCCGCCAGGCTGCCGCAGACCAGCCCGGCGCAGGCGCCCACGACCTGGATCGAAGAGGCGAGCCAGCCGCTGGCCACCAGGCCCAGCGCCAGTTCCTGCCGCAGGATCGGGATCAGCGGCGGCACCTTGCCCACCTGCATGGCGGCGACGATGCCGCCGGCGATCAGGAGGGCCACCATCGGCCAGTCGGTACGCTGCTGCTCGGTCATGTCCGCCGGAAGAGAAAAGGGGGGGGGGGTGGATCTCCGGCACCGGCTGGCAGGTGCCTGGTGCGAGGTGCCGGGTGCGAGGTCCGGGGCGCGCATTCTGACGTGGCGCCGCCGCCGGCGCCACGGGCGGGCCGTGCAACCCGGACCTGCGGTCGATGCCTGGGTCGCCCGATGCCTGGGTCGACCGATGTCTGGGCCGCCGGGCGGCAGGAAGCGGCGGCGTTCGGTAGCAGGAGCGGCGCAGGACCATCGCCAAAGGCACGATGATGGGATAGGCTTCCCCCGTCGGTTGCACAGACAGCCGCAGCCTCAAGGCCGCGATACGACGGCCGCACGAGGAACAGGGGAGGAAAGACATGCTGATCCGCAAGCTGGCAGGCTTCGCGCTTGCTGTTCTATTTCTGTTCGCGGCCGCCGCCGGGGCGAAGGCCGAGACCTGGCGCCTCGGCACCGCGGCGCAGCCGGGATCCGTGCTGTACGACGTGATCCAGGACTTCATCGCCGACTTCAATGCCGCCTTCGCCGACGACGACATCACCGTCGAGTTCCAGTTCATCGGCAACGAGCAGGAGATGATGCAGCAGCTGATCCGCGGCCGCGTGCAGATCGGCGCCACCTCCTTCGCCGGCTCCGCGGTCGCGATCCCGGAGAACATCGTCACCACGGTCCCCTACCTCTGGGACAGCGATGCCGAGCGGATCAAGGTGATGGACGAGTATGTCATCCCGGTGCTGAAGGACATCGCCCTGGCCAAGGGGGTGGTGCTGATCGACTGGGGCGATGTCGGCTGGAACGACGTGATCTGCAACTTCGAATGCCTGACCCCCGCCGACCTGGAGGGCAAGGCCGCGCGGATGTCGCCGGTGTCGCGGCACTTCTGGCAGGCCCTGGGCGCCAACGGCGTGCAGATGCCGCTGAGCGAGTTCTTCCCCGGGCTGCAGCAGGGCCTGGTGGTCGCCGGCGACCTGCCCTTCCTCTACTACATCACCACGCCGGCGGCGCAGAGCGCGCCCCACTACGTGACCACCCGGCACCTGCACCACGGCGCCGCCTGGTACATGAACAAGCGGCTCTTCGACGGGCTGAGCGACGCCCAGCGGGCGAAGCTGCAGGAGGTCCTGCCGCCGGTGGCGGAGACCCGCGCGCTGGTGATGGCGGACGAGCAGCTGCCCGACAGCCCGAAGGCGAAGGAATTCACCGCCAAGGGCGGCCAGATCCACCTCCTGACCGATGCGCAGCGGGAAGCCTTCGCGGCGCGGGTGCGGCCGGTGCGGCAGGTGATGGTCGACGAACTGGCCGCCGGACCGGCGCCGCGCGCGCAGGAGGTCTGGCAGGCAATCCAGAAGGGCAAGGCCGACTTCGCCGCCGGCAAGTAGCGGGGGCGGGACAAAGCTCCGGGGCGGCGCCGCGGATGCGGCACCGCCCCGCGGGCGGACTCCGCCGATGACCGGCAGGTTCCTCAGGTGAGCAAGTTCCTCAGGTACTGGCAATGGGCCGAGGCCGCGATTGCCGTGATCGCCTTCACCCTGGTCGCGCTGGCGCTGATCGTGGATGTGAGCGGGCGCGAACTCTATGCACTGGCGACCACGCTGGGCCTGAAGGAGTTCGCCCGCGACTGGCTGGGCGGCACCTTCGGCGCCCAGCGTTTCGCCGTGCACGCCACCCAGGTCGCGGGCATGCTGGGCTTCTGCATCGTCGTTGCGGTCGGCGGACATCTGCGGCCGACCGTGGTCGACCGGCTGTTCCCGGAACGCCATGACCGCCTGGTGAACAGGATCTCCGACCTGCTGTCGGCGGCGATCTGCCTGGGGCTGGCCTGGATCTGCTGGGAGTTCGTCGAATCCACCCGGCGCAATGCTGAGATCTCGATGGTGTTCCAGGTGCAGATCTGGCCGTTCCAGCTGATCCTGCCCTACGTCTTCCTGTCGGGCGGCCTGCGCTATGTCATTTTCGCCCTGCTGCCGGCGCATCGGCCGGAAACCACGGGCATGGCCGCATGAGCGTCGTCGTCTTCGTGGCCCTGGTGGCGGCGCTCCTGCTGCTGCGGGTCAACGTGGTCCTCGTCCTGGCGGCGGCCACCGCCTACATCCACCTCTACTTCGCCAGCGGCAGCGCGCTGGAATTCCTGGCGCAGGACATCTGGTTCGCCATCGACCGCGAGGTGCTGCTGTCGATCCCGATGTTCATCATTGCCGGCGCGGTGATGACCCGCGGCACCATCGCCGCCCGCCTGATCCGGGTGATGTCGGCCCTGACCGCGCCGGTGCCGGGCGGGCTGGCGATCGCCGCCGTGCTGTCCTGCGCGGTCTTTGCCGCGATCTCGGGCTCCTCGATCGTGACCATGCTCGCGGTCGGCTCGATCATGTATCCGGCGCTGATCCAGGAAGGCTACGACCGCAACTTCTCCCTCGGCCTGATGTGCTCCGCCGGCACCCTGGGCATCATCATCCCGCCATCGATCCCGATGATCCTGTACGGCATCATGACGGAGACCTCGATCACCGACCTGTTCGTCGCCGGCATCCTGCCGGGCCTGCTGCTGGCGGCCCTGTTCTGCGCCTACGGCCTGTGGGTGAACCGGGGTCGGGCGGTCCGGCCCTGGGACCTGCGGGAGATCGCGACCGCGATCCGCGACGGGATCTGGGCGCTGCTGATGCCGGTGATCCTGCTGGGCGGCATCTACAGCGGCTACTACACGCCGACGGAAGCGGCCGCCGTGTCGCTGGTCTATGCCCTGGTGATCGAGCTGCTGGTGCATCGCGAGATGCGGCCGCGCGACTATGTCGTGGTGGTCTACGACACCACCCGGCTGCTGGGCACCCTGCTGCCGCTGCTGGCGATCGCCGGCAGCCTGAACACCGTCCTGGACTATGAGGGGGTGCCACGCGACGCGGCGCGGTTCCTGGCCGCCACCCTGCACGAGCCCTGGCTGCAGGTGGTAGGGATCAACCTGCTGCTGCTGGCGATCGGCTGCTTCATGGACATCGGCTCTGCGATCCTGATCCTGGCGCCGCTGCTGCTGCCGACGGTGCAGCAGATCGGCCTGGACCAGGTGCATTTCGGGGTCGTCATGATCATGAACCTGGAGATCGGCTATCTGACCCCGCCGGTCGGCATCAACCTGTTCATCGCCATGGTGGCGTTCAAGGAGGGCTTCGGCCGCATCGTCGTCTCGGTGCTGCCCTTCATCGCCCTGATGCTGGTGGCGCTGGTCCTGGTGATCCTGATCCCCGATCTCGCCCTGTTCCTGGTGCAGGCCGGCCGCTAGGCGGTCGCAAGATGCGGCCCGGCGGCCGGTCGTGATAGGAGAAGGCAGCATCCATCGCCGAGGACGCCGATGTTCTCCGTCACCCCGCTTGCCATTCCCGACCTGTTGGAGGTGGTCCCCCAGCGCCACGGCGACGACCGCGGCTGGCTGGCGGAGACCTGGAACCGGGCCCGCTTCTCCGGTCACGGCATCGACGCCGATTTCGTGCAGGACAATCTGGTGCGCACCGGCGCGGCCCATACCTTCCGCGGCCTGCATTTCCAGGCGCCGCCGCGCAGCCAGGGCAAGCTGGTCAGCGTGCTGGTCGGCGCGGTGCTGGACGTCGCCGTCGACCTGCGCCGCGGCTCGCCGCATTACGGCCGGCATGTCGCGCTGCGCCTGTCGGAGGAGGCGGGCAATGCCCTCTGGGTGCCGGCGGGCTTCGCGCATGGCTACTGTTCCCTGCAGGCCGACTGCCTGGTGGCCTACAAGGTGACCGACTACTGGTCGCCGGAGCATGAGCGCGGCCTGGCCTTCGACGACCCCGCCCTGGGCATCGACTGGCCGGCCGCGCCGGCGGAGATGTCGGTCAACGGCCGCGACCGCACTTGGCCGGTCCTGGCGGCGCTGGAAAGCCCCTTCGTCATGCTGCCGGCCGCACCGCCTTCGAGGGCCGGCGCATGACGGTCCTGGTGACCGGCGGCGCGGGCTTCATCGGCTCGGCCCTGGTGCGCGCGCTGCTGGCGGATGGCGAGCGGGTGGTGAACCTGGACCGGCTGACCTATGCCGGCAGCCGTCTGAACCTGGGGGCCGCCGATGCGGCGGCGGGCCATGTCTTCGTGGAGGGGGACGTGGCGGATGCAGCCCTGCTGCGCCGGCTGTTCGCCGAGCACCGGCCACGGACGGTCTACCACCTGGCCGCGGAAACCCATGTCGACCGCTCCATCGACGGGCCGCTGGCCTTCGTACGCACCAATGTCGACGGCACCGCCGCCCTGCTGGCTGAGGCCCTGCATCACTGGCGCGGCCTGCCGGAGGCGGAGGCCGGCGGCTTCCGGCTGGTGGCCGTTTCCACCGATGAGGTGTTCGGCGCCCTGCCGCCCGGCGGCTTCTTCCGGCCCGACAGCCCCTACCGGCCGAATTCCCCCTATGCCGCCAGCAAGGCCGCCGCCGACCATCTGGCGCGGGCCTGGCATGTCACCTACGGCCTGCCGGTGATCGTGACGAATTGCGGCAACAACTACGGCCCCTGCCAGTTTCCCGAGAAGCTGATCCCGTTGACCGTGCTGAACGCACTGGAGGGGCGGGACCTGCCGGTCTATGGCGACGGCCGGCAGGAGCGCGACTGGATCCATGTCGACGATCATGTCGCGGGCCTGCGGCGGGCCGCGGCGGCGGGGGAGCCCGGGGCGGTCTACCTGCTGGGCGCGGCCAATGTCCGCAGCAACCTGGAGATCGTGCACGGCATCTGCGCGGCGCTCGACCGGCTGCGCCCCGATGCGGCCCATGCACCGCATGCCGGGCTGATCCGCCATGTCGCCGACCGGCCGGGGCATGACCGGCGCTATGCCCTGGACGTGGCGGCGACGGCGGCGGCGCTCGACTGGCGGGCGGAGATCGCCTTCGCCGACGGCCTGGCGGCGACCGTCGCCTGGTACCTGGAGAACCCGGACTGGGTGGCGGCGATGTCGGCCCGCTACGACCGCGGCCGGCTGGGCCAGGCCGGGTGACGGTCCTGGTCACCGGGGCCGCGGGGCAGGTCGGGCAGTCGCTTTGCCGGGCCCTGGCCGCCCGCGGCATCGTGCATCGCCCGGCGCCGCGGGCGGTGCTGGACATCGCCGACCGCGATGCGGTGGCGGCCGCGATGGAAGGCGCCTCCGCGGTCGTGAACCTGGCCGCATTTACCGCCGTCGACCGGGCGGAGGCGGAGCCGGCGGCGGCCGACCGGGTCAACAATCTGGGCGCCGGGATAGTGGCGCAGGCCGCCGCCCGGACGGGCATCCCGATGATCCACCTGTCCACCGACTTCGTCTTCGACGGCACCGGGCCGGCGGCGGCGGCGCGCCGCGGCTATCGAGAGGACGATGCGGTCGCCCCGGCCAACGCCTATGGGAGCAGCAAGCTGGCCGGCGAACAGGCCGTGCTGGCCGCCTGCCAGCAGGCCATCGTCCTGCGCACCGCCTGGGTCTTTTCCGCCCAGGGGGCGAATTTCGTAAAGACCATGCTGCGGCTGGCCGGCGAGCGGGACGAACTGCGGGTGGTGGCGGACCAGTACGGCTCGCCCACCGCCGCCGACGACATCGCCACCGCCATTTGCGCGGTCCTGGGCCGGTTGCGGTCCGGCGCGGCCATCGGCTATGGCATCTATCACTTTGCCGGGGCACCGGCGGCGACCTGGCACGATCTGGCCGTGGCCACCCTGGACGCGGCCGGTGCGCAGATCCCGGTGCATCCGATTGCGACGGCGGACTGGCCGACGGCGGCCCGTCGGCCGGCATGGTCTGTGCTGGACAGCGGGCGGTTCGCGGCTTCGTTCGGCCCGACTGCGCCCGACTGGCGGGCGGCGCTGCCGCAGGTCGTCGCGGCCCTGACCCGAGCCGGGAGTGAAGCATGAACCGCGAGGATTACGACCGGTTCTGGACCGTCGTCATGGAGGTCTGGAACGAGGGCATCTTCGGCGCCAGCGTCGGCAACCTGGTCACCGCGCTGCTGATCTTCCTGCTGTTCCTGGTGCTGCGGGGCCTGTTCGCGCGCTGGGTGATCGGGCTGGTGCAGCGCTACCTGGCCCGCCGCGGCATGGACCTGGCCGGCCGCGTCGTCGATGCGATGGCGGAACCGCTGAAGCTGATTCCGGTGATCGCCGGCCTGTTCTTCGCCATCGAGCATCTGCGCTTTTCCACCGATGCGACGATCGTGGCGGACCGGCTGATCCGCTCCATGATCGTCTTTGCCGTGTTCTGGGCGCTGTACCGTATGGTCGATCCGGCCCGCTACCTGTTCCGCCGGCTGGAGGAGCTGCTGACTGCGGAACTGGTCGACTGGATGATGAAGGCGCTGAAGATCGTGATCGCGATCCTCGGCGGCGCCACCATCCTGGAGACCTGGGGGGTCGACGTGATGGCGGTGCTGGCCGGCTTCGGCCTGGTTGGCGCGGCGGTCGCGCTGGGCGCGCAGGACCTGTTCAAGAACCTGATCGGCGGCCTGCTGATCATGGCCGAGAAGCGCTTCGCACGCGGCGACTGGATCGCGGTGGAAGGGGTGGTCGAGGGTACGGTGGAAAAGATCGGCTTCCGCTCCACACTGGTGCGGCGCTTCGACAAGGCGCCGGTCTTCGTGCCCAACAACTCGCTGTCGGACCAGCCGGTGGTCAACTTCTCGAAGATGACCTTCCGCCGGATCTTCTGGACCATCGGGGTGACCTATTCGACCACGGTGCCGCAGCTGCGCGCGATCCGCGACGAGATCGAGGCCTATATCCTGGAAAATCCCGCCTATGTGCGGCCCGAGGAGGCGTCGACCTTCGTGCGGATCGACAAGTTCAACGATTCCTCCATCGACATCATGCTCTACTGCTTCACCGTCACCACCAACTGGGGCAAGTGGCTGGAACTGAAGGAGGAACTGGCCTACGCGATCATGGATATCGTGCTGCGCAACGGCTCGTCCTTCGCCTTCCCGTCGCAGTCGGTCTATCTGGAGCAATGGCCGAATGGCGACCGGCCGGAACTGTTCGTGCCGCCCAGCGCGGACGGGCGGGCGGCGCTGCCGGCGCCGCCTTCTGGCGGGACCGGTGGCGGCGATCGCTGAGCGGCGATCGACGAATCCGGGCATAGTGGGGATATCGGCCGCGGGGCAGGCGGCCGTCAGGAGCAGGGACCGGATCATGAGCGAGAAGATCGCGCACCAGGATGCCTACCGCGCCATCGCGACGGCGCTGGAGGATTATTTCGATGGCCTCTATCACGGCGATACGGGGAAGATGCGGCAGGTGTTCATGCCGCAGGCGCATCTGTTCTCCGCCGTCGACAGCCCGATGCTGGACTGGTCCCTGGACCAGTACATGGACGTGATGGCCAACCGGGAGAGCCCGGCCGACCAGGGCAAGAAGCGCCACGACAGGATCCTGTCGATCGATGTGGTCGGTCCGCAGACCGCCATCGCGAAGGTCGAATGCGCGATCCCGCCGCGCTACTTCACCGACCTGCTGACCTTCGTCCTGCACGAGGGCCGCTGGCGGATCGTCAACAAGACCTTCCACTACGTGGTGCACGAATAGGGGCGGCGGTCCGGCGCCGCCTCATTCGCGGCAAGGATTGTTGCCTCTCCCGACATCGTCACTCGCGTACTCGATACGCGAGTCCATGGTGCCGTTTCCCAGCGGTTTGCGGGGCCTGCCGCGCTTATTGAGGCTGACCCTGCGATGGACTGCCGGAACAAGTCCGGCAGTGACGACGGTTGGAGGGACCCAGCCGGCGCCTCTCACCCCTCCGGGTTCAGCACCTTGCCCGGGTTCATGATGTTCTGCGGGTCGAAGGCGCGCTTGATGCGGCGCATCAGCTCCATCTCAACCGGGTCCTTGTACTGCACGATCTCGTCGCGCTTCAGCCGGCCCAGGCCGTGCTCGGCGGAGATCGAGCCGCCGAACTTCCGCACCTTCTCGTAGACCCGGTGGCCGACCTCGTCCCAGCGGTCGAGGAAGGCCTGCTTGTCCATTTCCGGCGGCTGCGACGGATTGAAGTGGACATTGCCGTCGCCGATATGGCCGAAGGCGACGATCCGGGTGCCGGGGATCAGGTCGATCACATGCGCCGACGCCTCCGCGATGAAGGCGGCCATCTTGGAGACCGGCACGGAGACGTCGTGCTTGATCGAGCCGCCCTCGTATTTCTGCGCCTCCGACATGCTCTCGCGCAGCTTCCACAGGGCCTGCACCTGGGCCTCCGAGGCGGCCATGGTGGCGTCCAGCACGCGGCCATTCTCATAGCCCTCGACCAGGATCGCCTCCATCGTCTCCTTCAGGGCGCCGGTGTCGCGGCCGGCCGACAGCTCCATCAGCACGTACCAGTCGTGCTTTGCTTCCAGCGGGTCGTGGGTGTCGGCGATGTGGCGCAGCACCATGTCGAGGCCCAGCCGGGGCACCAGTTCGAAGGTCGTCACCTGGTTGCCGCTGAGCGCCTTTGCCGTGCCCAGCATGGCGACCGCGGCCGCCACGTCGGGGACCGCCATGAAGGCGGTTTCCACTGCCGCGGGCCGCGGGTAGAGCTTCAGGACCGCGGCGGTGACGATGCCCAGGGTGCCCTCGGCGCCGATGAACAGCTGCTTCAGGTCATAGCCGGTATTGTCCTTCCGCAAGGCCCGCAGGCCGTGCCAGATGCGGCCGTCGGGCAGCACCACCTCCAGCCCCAGCACCAGGTCCCGCATATTGCCGTAGCGCAGCACCGCGGTGCCGCCGGCATTGGTGGAGAGGTTGCCGCCGATCTGGCAGCTGCCCTCCGCCGCGATCCGCATCGGGAACAGGCGGCCGGCCTCCTCCGCCGCCTGCTGCACGTCCTGCAGGATGCAGCCGGCCTCCACCGTGATGGTGTCGTTCTCCAGGTCGATGTCGCGGACCGCGTGCATGCGCGACAGGCTGAGCACCACCTCGTCGCCGCCCTCGAACGGCACCGAGCCGCCGCAGAGCGAGGTATTGCCGCCCTGCGGCACCAGCTTGGTGCCGGTCTCCGCGCAGAGCCGCACGACCTCCGCGACCTCTTCCGTGCTGCCGGGGCGCAGGATCAGCGGCGACACGCCGTGCCACAGGTCGCGCCATTCGGTCAGGTAGGGCTGCATCTCCGCCGGGTCACTGATGACACCCTTGTCGCCGACCACGGCGCGGAGGCGGTCGAGGATGTCCGGCGCGATCTGGTTCATGGCGGTCACCTGTCGTCTGGGAGGAGCAGCGGCGGAGTCTATCGCGGGGCCGCCGCCCGGGCGAGGCGGTCGTTGATGGCCGCCCCCAGGCCGGCCTGCGGCACCGGCATCGCGGCGATCCGGTCCGACAGCGCATCCAGCTCCCGCAGCATGCGGAACAGGTTGGCGGCGGCCTCCACCGTGTCGCCGGCGGGGGAGAGGTTGCGCACCGGCCCGTCGCAGGCCGGCGGCGCCGGACCGAAGGCGAGCAACGCCTCGCCCGGTTCGGCTGCGGCGGCGTCCAGGCGCAGGCGGGCCGCCGGGGCGTAATGGCTCAGCAGCATGCCCGGTGCCTGCACCCGCCCGTCCCCGGGCCGGCCGAGCGGGCCGCAGACGGCGGCCAGGTCCTGTTCCGCGATGCCGCCCTGGCGCAGCAGCACCGGCCGCTCCCCGGCGAAGCCGACGATCGCCGATTCCACCCCGATCACACAGGGACCGCCATCCAGGACCAGTGCCACCTGCCCGGCGTCGAAGGCATTGGCGACATCGCCTGCCCGGGTCGGGCTGAGCCTGCCGGACGGGTTGGCGGACGGTGCGGCGAGCGGCAGCCCGGCGGTGCGCAGCAAGGCCTGCGCCACCGGATGGGCGGGTACCCGCAGGGCGATCGTGTCCAGCCCGGCGGAGACCAGGTCCGCCAGGCCGCTGTCGGCGCGCCGGGGCACGACCAGGGTCAGCGGTCCCGGCCAGAACGCCGCCGCCAGGGCCATGGCCGTCCCCGTGAGCTGGCCGAGCCTGCCTGCCGCCGCCAGGTCCGGGACATGCACGATCAGCGGGTTGAAGGCCGGGCGGCCCTTGGCGGCGAAGATCCGCGCCACCGCCAGCGCATCGCCGGCGGCCCCGGCCAGGCCGTAGACCGTCTCCGTCGGCAGGGCGACCAGGCGGCCGGCGGCGAGGGCGCCGGAGGCCGCCCGCAGGGCGGTCGCCGTCGGCCCGACGATCGGGGGGCAGCGAAGTGCGGGCAGTGCGGCATCTGGCCGCCGATTGGCAGGCAGGGACATGGTATCCATTTCACGGGCATGATCGCCGTCCGGACCGTTTCCGGATCCGCGGCACGAACCTACACTCCGGCAGCAGGGCCCCGGTCACCGGAGCCGGCCTGCGGCCGGAGAGCCACCTATCGGCGGGAGAGGACGTCCAGATGAGCTATACCGCACCTTTGACCGACATGCGCTTCGCGCTGGACCATATCGCCGGACTGCCGGCGCTCGCCAGCCTGCCGGCCTACGAGGCCGCCGAGGCGGATGTCGTGGCCGCGGTGCTGGAGGAGGCGGCGAAGCTGGCGGAGAACGTCTTCGCGCCGCTGAACCGGGTCGGCGACCAGGACGGCGCCAAGATCGAGAACGGCGTGGTGCGCACCAGCCCCGGCTTTCCCGACGCCTACCGGCAGTTCCGCGAGGGCGGCTGGAACGCGGTGCCGGTATCGGCGGAAATGGGCGGCGGCGGCCTGCCCTGGGCGGTGGCGATCGCGGTGCAGGAAATGCTGTCGTCGGCCAACATGGCGATCACCCTCTGCCCGATCCTGACCCAGGGCGGCATCGAGGCGCTGCTGGCGCATGGCAGCGACATGCAGAAGGAACGCTATCTGCCGAAGCTGATCTCCGGCGAGTGGACCGCGACCATGAACCTGACCGAGCCGCAGGCCGGGTCGGATGTCGGCGCGCTGCGCACCAAGGCGGAGCCGCAGGCGGACGGCAGCTATCGGATCACGGGCACGAAGATCTTCATCTCCTTCGGCGACCATGACATGGCGGAGAACATCGTCCACCTGGTGCTGGCGCGCCTGCCCGGCGCGCCGGCGGGAACCAAGGGCATCTCGCTGTTCCTGGTGCCGAAGTTCCTGGTGAACGAGGATGGCAGCCTGGGGGCGCAGAACGACCTGCGGCCGGTCTCCCTGGAGCACAAGATGGGGATCCACGGCAGCCCGACCTGCGTGATGTCGTTCGGCGACCAGGGCGGCGCCACCGGCTGGATGATCGGCCCGGAGAACGGCGGCATGCGCTGCATGTTCACGATGATGAACAATGCCCGCCTCGCCGTCGGCCTGCAGGGCCTGTCGGTGGCGGAACGGGCCTGGCAGCAGGCGCGCGCCTTCGCGCAGGAACGCCGCCAGGGCCGCGCCGCCGGCGGCAGCGCCGAGCAGGCCAGCCCGATCATCGACCATCCGGACGTGCGGCGGATGCTGCTGCTGATGAAGTCGCAGACCGAGGCGATGCGCGCGCTGATCTACCTGAATGCCGGCTGCATCGACCGGGCGCATCATGCCGGCAGCGAGGCGGAGCGGGCGGAGGCGCAGGCCATGGTCGACCTGCTGACCCCGGTGTCGAAGGCCTGGTGCACCGACCTGGGGGTGGAGGTCGCCTCCCTCGGCGTGCAGGTGCATGGCGGCATGGGCTATGTCGAGGAGACCGGCGCCGCGCAGCACTATCGCGACGCCCGGATCGCGCCGATCTACGAAGGCACCAACGGCATCCAGGCGCTGGACCTGATGACCCGGAAGCTGCCGATGCAGGGCGGCGGCGTCGTGCAGGCGCTTCTGGCGCAGATCCGCAGCGATTGCGCGGCCCTGTCGGGCCGCGACGAGGCGGCGTTCGGCGACATCCATCGCCACCTGCAGCCCGCGGTGGAGGCGCTGGACAAGGTCACCCGGGCGGTGCTGCAGGGGCTGAGCGGCGATGCCGCCGGAACCATCGGCGGGGCGACGCCTTTTCTACGCATGACGGGCACGGTCCTTGGCGGCTGGCTGCTGGCCAAGTCCGCCATCGCCGCCCGCGAGGCGGACCCGCAGGGAGACCGGACCTTCACCCGCGCAAAGATCGAGACGGCGCGGTTCTATGCCACCCAGGTGCTGAGCCAGGCGCCCGGCATGGCCCCGGCGGTGCTGGAGGGGGCGGAGGGCCTCGCCAGCTTCGATACGGACCTGCTGGTGGCATAGAGGCAGGCACGGACCCGCGGGCCGGCATCCAGGCGACCGGCGCCGCAACGACGACGAGGAGCATCCGACGATGGCCCAGAGCAACCTGCCCGACGGGTTTCCCGGCACCGCCGCGCCGCGCACGAGACGGCCGCGGGCCGCGGCCGTCGCCGACATGACGCCGGCCGAACGGCGCTGGCGCATGCTGGGCGGCGGTGTGGCCACCATCGCGATGCTGGCGCTGCTGCTGGCGGCGGCGCCGGTTTGGGCGCAGACCGACCAGGCCGGGGATGGCCGTGTGCAGGGCGAGCCGCCGAAGCCGCTGGGCACGATGACGGTCACCACCACGACCGACAGGCCGGGCGCCGATGCCAGCACCGATGGTCGCGTGCCGGTGGGCACCCGCGGACCGAGCCCGGAGGACAATCTGCAGCTGCCCGGCAAGGTGGAGCAGCAACGGGTGATCGTGCAGGAGCGCAGCGGCGATACCTGCGTCGCCGACATCGTCTGCGTGACCACCGAGGCGCGGGACGACTATGCCAGCGTGGTGGCCGACCTGACGGCGCCGCTGATCGTCACCGCCTTCGTCGACATCGATGCCGGCAATATCCCGAATGCACCGGAACGGGTGCAGGCCCTGCTGGAAGGGGAGGGGCGCCACGTGCTGACCCGACTCGGCCCGATCCCGCAGGAATACCGGCTGTCGACCCTTCTGCGGGCGCGTCTGGGGGCAGTCGGCGCACAGCCGGACGGCACCGTCTATGACCTGCCGTTCGGCTCGGAGAAACCGCGCGAAGTGATCTGGGTTGGCAGTGCAGGTACCGCGCTGCAGCAGGGCTATGTGCAGTGGGCGGCGGAGCCCGGTACCGCGGTGCGGGCCGCCCGCGGCGGCGTGGTCGGTGCCGTCCGCACCCAGACGATGCAGGGCGGGCTGGCCGAATATCCCGCCATCTTCGGCAACATGATCGCCATCGTGCATGACGACGGCACGGTCGGCGTCTATGGCCGGCTCGACTTCCGGGGCGTCCAGGTGCGGGTCGGTCAGCGGGTCGCCGCCGGGGATATCATCGGCACGACAGGCCTGACCGGCTACGGGCCCGACCCGGGCATGTCCTTCACCCTGCTGACCCCGGTCGGACCGGGACAGGAACTTCAGGTCTGGCCCGTGCAGTTCCAGACGTCGGACGGGGTGATGACGCCGACCACCGGTGCCGAGGTCTCCGCCCTCCGCTAGCCCGGCAGCAGGGCGCCGGCCGGCCCGCCGGCGCGCCTTGCATTCGCTGCAACCCTGTCGCGCGGCAGCCCGAATTGACGCTAACGTCAACCGCGGTATGTTGCAGTGCGATAGGACCAGTCAAGCGGCCGCGCGCCGGGGATTCGCCCCGGCCGGTGCGATGCGGCCGTCAGCGAAAGGGGCTTCCGTGAACGTAGCGACCGTCAGGACCGATCCGAACGCACTCGTCTATCCGATTGCCGGCCGCCCCGAGCAGGGCGAGGTGATGGAGGTGGCCGAGGGCGTCTTCTGGGTCCGCATGGCGATCCCGATCAAGGGCCTCGACTATATCAACCTCTGGCTCCTGGACGATGGCGACGGCTGGACCCTGATCGATACCGGCCTGCGCACCCCGTCGATCCGCGAGACCTGGGAGCGGATCATCGAGAGCCATCTGGGCGGCCGCCCGATCCGGCGCGTGATCTGCACCCATTTCCACCCCGACCATATGGGCCAGGCCGGCTGGTTCGTCCGCCGCTTCGATGCCCCGCTCTGCATGACCTTGGGGGAATGGCTGTTCGGCCGCTGCCTGCTGCTGGAGCAGGAGGCGCATCCGCCGGCCGCCGCCGTGACCTTCTACCGCCGCGGCGGCTTCTCGGAGGAGGAGCTGGAGGTCTATGCCAAGCGGCCCTACGACCGCTTCAAGGAGGCGGTCTGCCACCTGCCGACCGGCTTCAGCCGAATCGAGGATGGCCAGAGCCTGCGGATCGGCGGCCGCAGCTGGCGGGTGATGGTCGGCCGCGGCCATTCGCCGGAACATGCCTGCCTGTACTGCGCGGAACTGGGGCTGCTGATCTCCGGCGACCAGATCCTGCCGCGGATCACCCCGCATATCGGCGTCTATCCGATGGAGCCGGACGCCGATCCGCTGCGGTTCTACCTGAATTCCCTGGGCCTGTTCCGCGGCCTGCCGGCCGATACCCTGGTGCTGCCCGCCCATGGCGACCCGTTCCGCAACCTGTCGGCCCGGCTCGACCAGATCGGTGCCCATCACCACGACCGGCTGCGCGCGCTGCTGGAGGCGCTGGCGGAGCCGAAGACGGTGGTGGAGGTCCTGCCGGTGCTGTTCCGCCGCGACCATGGCGGCGAGCACAAGTTCCTCGCCCATGGCGAGGCGCTGGCCCACCTGCACTGGCTCCTGAACGAGGGGCTGATCGAACGGCAAGAGGATTCCGACGGCGTGCATCGCTTCCTGGCGGAAGGCGCCGACGCGCCGGCCCTCCTGCGGATCTGAGGCCGGGCGGGACGCCGAAGCCGGCCGACGAGGCCCCGATCCGCGCGCGCCTGTCGTCAGGCCGCGCGGCGCAGTTCCAGCACCTGCCAGACATCCAGAAGGGCGGCGACCAGCGCATCCATGTCCGCCGGGTCGTGATTCGGGCCCGGCGTGATGCGCAGGCGTTCGGTGCCGCGGGGCACCGTCGGATAGTTGATCGGCTGGATGTAGATGCCGTGCATCTCCATCAGCAGGTCGCTGGCGGTCTTCACCAGGGCGGCATCGCCGACCAGCACCGGCACGATATGGCTTTCGCCCTCGAGGACCGGCAGCCCGACCGCTGCCAGGCGTCGTTTCAGGTCCGCCGCGGCGGCCTGCTGGGCCAGGCGTTCCGCATCGCTGGCGCGCAGGTGCCGGATGCTGGCCAGCGCGCCCGCGGCGACCGCCGGCGGCAGCGCAGTGGTGAAGATGAAGCCCGGCGCATAGGAGCGCACGGTATCCACCAGGTTGGCGGAGCCGGCGATATAGCCGCCATGCACGCCATAGGCCTTTGCCAGGGTGCCCTCGATCACGTCGATGCGGTCCATCACCCCCTGCGCAGCGGCGACGCCGGCGCCCTGCGGCCCGTACATGCCGACGGCATGAACCTCGTCCAGGTAGGTGAAGGCGCCGTACCGTTCCGCCAGTGCGCAGATCCCCGCCACCGGCGCGATATCGCCGTCCATCGAATAGACGGATTCGAACACCACCAGTTTTGCCCGGCCGGGTCCGGCGGCGGCGAGCAGCTCCTCGAGGTGAGCCAGGTCATTGTGCCGGAAGATCTGCTTCTCGGCCCCGGAATGGCGGATCCCGGCGATCATCGAGGCATGGTTCAGCTCGTCCGACAGGATCAGGCAGTCCGGCAGCCGGGCGGCGATGGTGGCGATCGCGGCATCGTTGGCGACATAGCCGGAGGTGCAGACCAGCGCCGCCTCCTTGCCATGCAGGGAGGCCAGCTCCCGCTCCAGCTGGACGATGGGGTGATGGGTGCCGGAGATGTTGCGGGTGCCGCCGGCGCCGGCGCCGAAACGGTCCACGGCCTGCTTCATCGCCTCGCGCACCACGGGGTGCTGCCCCATGCCCAGATAGTCGTTGGAGCACCAGACGGTGATCTCCCGGACCGACCCTTCCGGGCCATGTGCGAGGGCCTTCGGGTAGCGACCCACCTGCCGCTCGAGCTCTGCGAACACACGATAGCGGCGCTCAGCCTTCAGCCCGGCGATCGCATCGGCGAAATATCGTTCGTAGTCCATTGCGGCGGTCCTTGTCCTCGCGACGGTCCGGTCCACATCTCCCCAATGCCCCGGATTCCCCGGTACTCGGGCCAGTGCGCCGAGGCGACGATCCGACGACGGCATCGTTCTTTCGGTTCGTTGCGCCGCCCGCCCCTTCCGCACTAGTAAACAGGGGTAGGGTTTCTACCAAATAGTGCGGCCGGTGTCGCATCCCGAGGTGCCGCAGATGGCCGCATGCGTCACGGCGCCACGCGGCGGGGCCGGGCAGGTCACGGGACAGGGAATGTCGGTAGGCGATCTCAGCCAGGTGAATGTCCTCGTCGTGGACGACAACCTCCAGATGCGCGCGGTCGTCCGTGCGATCCTGCGCGGCCTCAGCGTCGGGCAGGTGCTGGAGGCCGCCACCGTCGAGCAGGCGTTCGAGCAGGTGCGCCGGCACAATGTCGACGTGATCTTCTGCGACTGGGTGCTGAATCCCGGCTCCGGCATCGACTTCGTGCTGCGCCTGCGGCGCGACAGCAACAGCCCGAACCCCTTCCTGCCGGTGATCATGATGAGCGCCCATGCGGAACGCAGCCGCATCGAGCGCGCGCGCGATGCCGGTGTGACCGAGTTCCTGGTCAAGCCGATCACCATCAACGCGGTGCTGGCCAAGTTCGTCGACATCATCGAGCGGCCCCGGCCGTTCATCCGCTGCAACGGGTATTTCGGGCCGGACCGGCGGCGCCGCAACGATCCCCGCTACGCCGGGCCGGAGCGGCGGCAACCGGACGGGGCGGACGGCGGCGGGGCGGACGGCGACGGCCAGCCATCCGGTGACAAGAGCGACGAGGAGACAGTGCTGCTCTGATGGTGCCGGGCCGCGGCCGGGCGGCTATTTCAGCTTCCGCCGCACCAGTTCTTCCAGTTCCCGGACCAGCGCCGCGCCGGTGGCGCCGCCATCGCCGGCGACCCGCCCCCGCAGGATCGCGGCGAGCGCGTCGACATGGGCGCTGACAATGGTCAGGTCGGGCAGCTGGTCGCGCTCCAGCTGTCCCTCGACATAGTGGCAGAGATGCTTCGCCACCTGGGTCACCAGCGGATAGCCGAAGGTCGCGCCCTGGCCCTTCATGTCGTGCGCCGTCTGGAACAGGTCGAGCACGCGCTGCCGCGGATCCGCCGTCTCCGCCCGGATCGCGGCGAAGCGGGCCTGCAGCTCCGCGAGGTCCTTCAGCGCCCAGTCGATATAGCTTTCGGCGAGTTCCGCCACGGCGGCCTCCGCCTTGGCGATCCGGTCGGGATCGACGCCGCCGCTGCCCACCTTCATCTTCAGCAGGTTCGGTGGATGGATGATCTCCACCTTGCCGCCCTTTTCCCCGTTTCCGGTGCGGCCGGCATCCGTCTTGCCGCTTTTTTTCTGTGGGATTGTCGCCATGCCAGCCATGCCTCTGGGCAGTCTCCCCGATGGCGCCCGCCGCCTGACCGTGTCAGCCAGGATGATCGGCGCCCTGCCGGCGGCAGTCTAACAGATTCACCCCGGCCCGCGCCTCTTCCCTCCGGCGGTGCCGGGACCGCGACATCGCGGCCGGCCGATGCCGGTTCATGCCCCGGCCGCCGCCCGGCTATGATACGTGCAGGCATGCGCCGGCCCAGCCGGCGCCAGGTGCAAGCACGCCTCCCGCGCACCCGGCGGGAGAGAGAGGATCGGCGGCCGTATGACGACCCTGCTGTTTTCCCACCAGGACTGCCTGGAACACAATCCGGGGCCGGGCCATCCGGAGCGGCCGGACCGGCTGCGGGCGGTGCTGGCGGCGCTGGAAGGGCCCGGTTTCGAAGGACTGGAGCGTCGCGATGCGCCGCTGGCGGAGCTGGCCCAGATCGCGCGGGTGCATCCGGAAGCCTTCATCCGCAACCTGCTGGATTCGGTGCCGGCGGAAGGCCAGGTCGCAATCGACATGGACACCGCCATGTCGCCGGGCTCCGGACAGGCGGCGCTGCGCGCCGCCGGCGCGGTCTGCGCGGCGGTGGACGCGGTCATGGCCGGCGAGGCGCGGAATGCGTTCTGCGCGGTGCGCCCGCCCGGCCATCATGCCGAGCCGGAGCGGTCGATGGGCTTCTGCCTGTTCAACAACGTGGCGATCGGCGCCGCCCAGGCGCGTGCCGCCTGGGGGGCGGCGAAGGTGGCAGTGGTGGATTTCGACGTCCATCACGGCAACGGAACGCAGGCGGCCTTCGCCGCCGATCCGGCTTTTTTCTATGCCTCCACTCATCAATGGCCGCTGTATCCCGGCACCGGCCGCCCGGAGGAGCGCGGCTGCGGCAATATCCTCAATGCCGTGCTGCCGCCGGGTGCGGGATCGGACCGCTTCCGTGCGGCCATGACCGACCAGGTGCTGCCGGCACTGGAGGCCTTCGGCCCGGACCTTGTGATGATCTCCGCCGGCTTCGACGCGCATACCGGCGATCCGCTGGCGGAACTGGACCTGCAGGATGCCGACTATGGCTGGGCGACGGCCGAACTGTGCGGCCTGGCATCGCGCCATGCCGGTGCGCGGGTGGTCTCCGTCCTGGAGGGCGGCTACAGCCTCTCTGCCCTGGGAAGTGCGGCGCGGGAACATGTGGCGGCGCTGATCCACGCCCCGGCGCCGGCTTGAGTCGCACCGCAGCGCGGTGCCGCCGGTTGCACCGGGCCGGCGGCGTGGTCAAACTGCGCCGCCGCCGCGAGACGCGGCGGCACGAGGGCAAGTGCGGGTGAGAGCAGGTCAGGCGAGAGAAGGCGGACAGGATGCAGGAGCGGACGAAAGGCTGGCGGCGGCCGGCGACGGGACCCGGAACGGTGGGATGGTTGCCGGGGCGATGCCTGCCGGGGCGATACCTGCCGGGGCGTTCGGGTGCGGCGGCCCTGGCCGGCGGCGCCCTGCTGCTGGTCATGGCGGCCGGTGCCGCATCGGCGGCGGACATGGCACCGATCACCTCCGTCGACGACAACAGTCCGAAAGCGGTGACCTACGAGTGCGAGGGCATGAAGCACAGGGTCGAGCTGCAGCTTCGGGCCGATACGGCGGAGGATTTCTACATCCAGTCCGCCGGCGGGGAGGTCATGATCCCGGTCACCTGCGCCACGGCCACGCCGGGGCTGTCCGCCTCCGGGGCGACGATCTCCTGCAACAAGCAGGTGAAGGGCGACGAGCCGATGTCGGCGGTCGACGGCCGCGACCTGGCCGATGCGCTGGCCAAGGCGGTCGGGTCCAGCGGCTGCCGGCGGGTGAAGTGAGCCCGGTCGTGCGGGCGATGCCGGGCACCGGAGCACCAGGGATGGGGGAGCGCGCCAGACGATGACCGACACTGCCGAGCCGGCTGCCGATGCCCTGCCGGCGGATATCGCCGCGATGAGCTTCGAGCAGGCCCTGGCAGAACTGGACGAGATCGTCGGCCGGCTGGAGGCCGGCGATGTCGACCTGGAGGAGAGCATCTCCATCTATGCGCGCGGCATGCACCTGCGGCGTCACTGCGAGGCGCGGCTGAAGGCGGCGGAAGAGCGGATCGAGCGGGTCCGGCTGGGCCCCGACGGGCTGCCTGCCGGCACAGAGCCCTTCGACCAGCAGGACTGACCCGCATGGCGGAACTCAGTCCCGCCTTCCTGCCGGCGCTGGAAGGCATCGCCACAGAGGTGGAGGCACGGCTGGAGGCCGTCCTGCCGGCCGTTGAAGGGCCCGAGCATCGCCTGCTGGCGGCGATGCGCTATGCCGTGCTGGGTGGCGGCAAGCGGCTGCGTCCGTTCCTCACCGTTGCCACCGCCGACATGTTCGGCGTGCCGCGGGCGCAGTCGCTGCAGGCGGCGGCGGCGGTCGAACTGCTGCATACCTATTCCCTGGTCCATGACGATCTGCCGGCGATGGACGACGATGCCTTGCGCCGCGGCCAGCCGACGGTCCATGTGAAGTTCGACGAGGCGGTCGCGATCCTGGCCGGCGACGCCCTGCTGACCCTGGCCTTCGAACTGCTGGCCGATGTCAGGCTGCATCCAGACGCCAGGATCCGGGTGCAGATGGTGCAGGCGCTGGCGCAGGCGGCCGGTCCGCAGGGCATGGTCGCGGGCCAGGCGATCGACCTGGCGGTTTCCCATGACGAGGCCGATCTTGCCGCGATCACCCGGCTGCAACAGATGAAGACGGGTGCGGTGATCGGCTTCTGCTGTGCCGCCGGCGCCCTGCTCGGCGCGGCGACGGAGGAGCAGCGCCTGGCGCTGAAGGCCTATGCCCATGACCTGGGCCTGGCCTTCCAGATCACCGACGACGTGCTGGACGTGACCGGCGATGCGACCCAATTGGGCAAGAGCCCGGGCAAGGACATGGCCGCCGGAAAGGCGACATTCGTTGCCCTGCTGGGGCTGGAACAGGCACGGCAGCAGGCGGCGATGCTCGGCGACCAGGCCAGCCAGCACCTTGAAATATTTGGCGAAAGAGCCAAACTGCTGCGCGACTTGGCGGCTTTTGCCGTCGTCCGGGAATTCTGACGAACGCCGGGTCGGAACAGCCCGGGCGCAACATGGGATGGCCGGTCGGCGCCGCAACGACGGCGCCGGGTCGGACGGGATCCTGCAGGGCGGGACCGGGCCGGCCGGGCGATCCGGAACCAGCGGGTCCAGGCTTGATGCGGGGGGTGACGGTATCGCGACCGACGCGGTCCCGCGCGTCCTGCCGTCCCTGCCGCGAATGGAGATGAGAGATGGCCGATAGCGGCAAGCCTGGCCGGACCGGCGACGCCCGCGACGGGACGGGCGGCGCATCGGGTGGCGGCGCTTCGGATGTCAGCGCTTCGGGTGTCGGCACGGACGACATGGCGCAGCCCTATATCAGCAACCGCACGCCGCTGCTGGACAGGGTTCATGTGCCGGCGGACTGCCGGGGATTCGACTTGGAGGAGCTACGGCAGCTTGCCGACGAGCTGCGGGCGGAAACCATCGACGCCGTGTCCCATACCGGGGGCCATCTGGGTGCCGGCCTGGGCGTGGTCGAACTCACCGTCGCGCTGCACCACGTCTTCCGCACCCCGGCGGACCGGCTGATCTGGGATGTCGGCCACCAGGCCTATCCGCACAAGATCCTGACCGGCCGCCGCGACCGGATCCGCACCCTGCGCCAGGGCGGCGGCCTGTCGGGTTTCACCCGCCGCAGCGAGAGCGAGTACGACCCGTTCGGCGCGGCGCATTCCTCCACCTCGATCTCCGCCGGCCTGGGCATGGCGGTGGCCCGCGATCTGAAGGGGGAGAAGAACAACGTCGTCTGCGTGATCGGCGACGGCGCGATGTCCGCCGGCATGGCCTACGAGGCGATGAACAATGCCGGCTCGATGGACAGCCGGCTGATCGTGATCCTGAACGACAACGACATGTCGATCGCGCCGCCGGTCGGCGCGATGAGCGCCTATCTGTCGCGGCTGCTGTCTTCGCGCTCCTATCTCAGCCTGCGCCAGCTGGCGAAGCAGGTCGCCAAGGCGCTGTCGCGCCGGGTGGAGGAGACGGCGCACCGGGCGGAGGAATATGCCCGTGGCCTGGTGACAGGCGGCACCCTGTTCGAGGAACTGGGCTTCTACTATGTCGGCCCGCTGGACGGCCACAACCTGGAGCATCTGCTGCCGGTCCTGCGCAATGCCCGGGACGCGCCCGGCCACAAGCCGATCCTGATCCATGTCGTCACCCAGAAGGGCAAGGGCTATGCCCCGGCGGAGGCGGCGAAGGACAAGTATCACGGCGTTTCCAAGTTCGACGTCATCACCGGCGCGCAGTCCAAGGGCACGCCCAAGGCGCCGTCCTATACCGGCGTCTTCGCCGACGCCCTGATCGGCCTGGCGGAACGCGACGAGCGGATCTGCGCGATCACTGCCGCGATGCCGTCGGGCACCGGGGTGGACAAGTTCGCCGCGCGCTTTCCCGACCGTGCCTTCGACGTCGGCATCGCCGAACAGCATGGCGTCACCTTCGCCGCCGGCCTGGCGGCGGAAGGCATGCGCCCCTTCGCGGCGATCTATTCCACCTTCCTGCAACGGGCCTATGACCAGGTGGTGCACGACGTGGCGATCCAGTCGCTGCCGGTGCGCTTCGCCATCGACCGGGCGGGGCTGGTCGGCGCCGACGGCGCCACCCATGCCGGCAGCTACGACATCACCTATTTGGCCAGCCTGCCGGGCTTCGTGGTGATGGCCGCCGCTGACGAGGCGGAGCTGGCCCGGATGACCGCCACCGCCGCGGCGATCGACGACCGGCCCAGCGCCTTCCGCTATCCGCGCGGCGAGGGAACCGGGGTGGAGATCCCCGCCCGGCCGGAGCCGCTGGAGCTCGGCCGCGGCCGGATCCTGCGGGAGGGCGGCACCGTCGCCATCCTGTCCTTCGGCGGCCGCCTGCAGGAGTCCCTGAAGGCGGCGGAGGAACTGGCCGCGCGGGGCCTGGGCACCACCGTTGCCGATGCCCGCTTCTGCAAGCCGCTGGACGAGGACCTGGTGCGCCGGCTGGCGCGGGAGCATGAGGTGCTGATCACGGTGGAGGAGGGCGCCATCGGCGGCTTCGCCAGCCATGTCATGCACTTCCTGGCGCATGAAGGCCTGCTGGAGAACGGCCTGAAGCTGCGGCCGATGATCCTGCCCGACCGCTTCATCGACCATGACAAGCCGGAGAGGCAGTACGAGATCGCCGGCCTGGCCGCCCCCGACATGGTCGCCACCGCCCTGGCGGCGCTCGGCCGCAGCGCGGAGCAGCCGGCGCGGGCCTGAGGCGGCCGCCAGGACCGACAGCAGGAGATCAGGTCGTCTTGCCCTGCATGGCGCAGGTCAGCCCGGTGAAGCGGTCGTTCGCGAACTGGTACCTGGCATAATTGTCGGTGATCGGCTTGTAGATCGCGCTTGTGCAGGTGATCCAGGGGCCGTTCCAGCCGCGCTGGATCTTGCCCTCGACCAGATAGTCGCCGCTGCAGCTCAGCACCGCCTCCAGATGGCGGCTGTTGTGGCCCACCTTGCTGAAGATCGCCTCCGCCTTCTGACCCGGATCGGTCAGGCAGCGCACGGAGACGGTGCCCGAATAATCCTTGTTCTGCTGGTGCAGGTTGCCGCTGCCGTAGGTGGCGAACAGGTACCAGAGATGGTCGGGCGCGGCCTCCGCCGCCTTGGCGGGGCCGGTTGTGCCGGCGGCGAGGGCAGCCAGCAGGGCCGCGGTCGAGAGGGCGACGGCCCGCAGGCCGGTCTGCGGGAAAAGCGCCTGCAGCATCCTATCCTCCATTCCTGCCGCAGCTCTCGGCGGCGATCCGGCATTGTTCTGGGCCGGGAAGCGGCCGGCAGGATGGCCGGACCGGGGTCTTGCATGGGCGTTTCCGTGGCCGGATTTGGGCGGTGCGGCGGCGCCGGGACGGGCCTGACAAGACGGGCGGTCTGGGGTAAAGGGGCGGCCCGGCGCGATATGGGGTGCCGGGCCGGGCGGCGACCGCCGCCTCCGGATCTTTCCGCCGAGGCTGTCATGGTCGATCACGTTGCCGGCTTGCGGGAAACGCCGCCGGGCTCCGCTCCTGCGGGCCGGCCGTCGCGCGGGCCATGGCTGCGCGAGTTCGCGGCGACCTGGGCGCTCGGCCTGCCGCTGGCGGGCAGCCAGCTGGCATGGATGGGGCGGTCCCTTACCGATGTGGTGGTCTTGGGCTGGTACGGTCCGGAATCCCTGGCGGCCGGCGGCCTGGGTGCGAACTACTTCTTCATGACCTACATCTTCGGCCTCGGCGTCGTCAGCGCCGTGTTGCCGTTGATCGCACAGAGCCTGGGGGAAGGCGGAGCCGGGCAGGTGCGGGCGGTGCGCGGTGCCGTGCGGCAGGGCCTTTGGGTGGCGATTGCGCTGGCGGTCCCGGCGATGCTGCTCTGCCTTGCCGCCGGCCCGGCCTTCCTGGCGATGGGGCAGGATCCGGCGATTGCGACCGAGGCCGGGCATTATGTCCTGGCCGCGATGCCCGGCCTGCTGCCGGCATTCGCGGTCGCGGCCCTGCGCGGCTTCATGGCGTCGCTGAGCCGCGGCCGGCCGGTGCTGCTGGTGTCGCTGGCCGCGCTGCCGGCGAACGCGGTGCTGGACTACGGCCTGGTGTTCGGGGCCTGGGGCCTGCCGGAACTCGGCGCGGTCGGCGCCGGGCTGGCCTCCACGGCGGTGGAATATGCCATGCTGGCCGCCCTTGTGACGATCGTGCTGGCAGACAGGCAGTTCCGGCGCTATGCGATTTTCGGCCGCTTCTGGCGCGCCGACTGGCCGATGTTCGGCCAGTTGCTGCGGATCGGCGTGCCGATCGGCATCACCCTGCTGCTGGAGGTCGGCATCTTTTCCGCCGGCGCCTTCCTGATGGGCTTTTTCGGGGTGACCGCCCTGGCAGCGCACCAGATCGCGGTGCAATGTGCCGCGGTGACCTTCATGATCCCCTATGGCCTGTCGCAGGACACCACCGTCCGGGTCGGCCTGTTCGCCGGCCGGCGCGATGCCGCCGGGGCGCTGCGCGCGGGCAAGGCCGGCACTGCCTCCGCGCTGGCGGTGATGGCGCTGATGGCGGTGATGTTCTGGCTGGCCGGCGGCCCGATCGCCAGCCTGTTCCTGGACCTTTCCGCGCCGGGCGCGCCGGCTGTGGCGGAGATGGCGGCCGTCTACCTGTCCATCGCCGCCCTGTTCCAGATCGTCGACGGCGCCCAGGTGGCGGCCAATGGCGCGCTGCGCGGCCTGAAGGACACGGCGGTGCCGATGGCGATCGTCGCCGTCGGCTACTGGGCGATCGCCTTCCCCTTAGCGCTCTATCTGGGGTTCGAGCTGGACCTGCGGGGCGAAGGGCTGTGGTGGGCCCTGGCGACCGGCCTGGCCGTGGCGGCGGTGACCCTGACCGCGCGGTTCCTCTTCCGCATGCGCCGCCTGACATTGCTCTGGTCGGCATGAGCGGCGGCCAGAAGTCGCGCCGCAAGCTGCGCCTGGACCAGGCGCTGGTCGAACGCGGCCTGGTGGAGAGCCGCGCGCGGGCGCAGGCGCTGGTGATGGCCGGGCAGGTCTTTTCCGGCGAGCGGCGGCTCGACAAGCCGGGCATGCCGGTGGCGGACGACATGGCGCTGGAGCTGCGCGGCCAGGACCATCCCTGGGTCAGCCGCGGCGGACTGAAGCTCGCCCATGCCATCGCGCATTTCGGCATCGACCCGACGGGCCGCATCTGCCTGGACATCGGCGCCTCCACCGGCGGCTTCACGGACGTGCTGCTGGCGCACGGCGCCGCCCGCGTCTACGCGGTCGATGTCGGCCGTGCGCAGCTGGCCTGGAAGCTGCGGGAGGATGACCGGGTCGTCGTGCTGGAAGGGGTGAATGCCCGCCACCTGACGGCGGAGCAGGTGCCGGAACCGGTGGACCTGCTGGTCTGCGATGCCAGCTTCATCGGCCTGCGCACCCTGCTGCCGGCGCCGCTGTCGCTGGTGCGCAGTCCCGGCGAACTGGCGGTCCTGGTGAAGCCGCAGTTCGAGGCGGGGCGCGACCGGGTCGGCAAGGGCGGCGTGGTCCGCGACCCGGCGGTCCACGCGGAGGTCTGCGCGACCATCGCCGACTGGCTGGCGGCGCAGGACGGCTGGACAGCGACCGGGATCGAGCCGAGCCCGATCACCGGCCCCCAGGGCAACCGGGAGTTCCTGCTGCATGGCCGCAAAGCCTAGGCGCGGCCGGCAGGGCCGGCCGGCACGCCGCACGGTCCCGCAGGCGGCAGTGGAAGGACAGGTGATCGGCCTGGGTCGCGGCGGCGATGGCCTGGTGGAGACGGAAGACGGAAGGCGTCTGTTCGCGGCCGGCACCGTGCCCGGCGATCGCGTGCGGGTCCGGCCGCAGGCCGCTGCGGCGGTAGACCGGAATGCCGGCGGCCCCGGGCCGGCGGACCTTGTCGAACTGCTGTCCGGCGGGGCCGACCGGGTGGCGGCGCCCTGTCCGCATTTCCCGCCGCCGGGCGGTGCGGGATGCGGCGGCTGCCAGATGCAGATGCTGGCCTGGCCCGCCTATCTGGACTGGAAGGCGGGGCTGGCGCGGGACGCGCTGGCGCGCGCCGGCGTGCCGCCGGAGCGGGTGCCCGCACCGGTCGTGGCGCCGGAACGGTCGCGCCGGCGCGCCGGCTTCGCGCTGCTGCGGCAGCCGGACGGCGTGCGGATCGGCTTCCGCGGTCGCCGCAGCCACCGGGTGGAGGACCTGACGGACGCCTGCCTGGTCTGCGCGCCCGACCTGCTGGCGGTGCTGCCGCCGCTGCGCACACTGGGCACGGAGCTTCTGCGCCCCGGACAGGCCCTGTCGGTCCAGGCCACGGCAACGGAGGGCGGGCTGGACCTGGTGCTGCGCGGCGCCGCGGTGGCGACGCCCGATGTCTGGCCGCAGCTGGTCGCCTTTGCCGAGGCGGCGGACCTGGCAAGGCTCTCCACGGCGGCCGACGACCGGCAACCGGCGGAGCCGGTGCTGCTGCGCCGCCCGCCGCAACTGCGGTTCGGCCCGGTGCCGGTGGTGCCGGCGCCGGGCGGTTTCCTGCAGGCGGTGGCGGCGATCGAGGCGCGGATGCAGGCGGATGTCGCCGGCTGGCTGGACGGCGCCGCCCGCGTGCTGGACCTCTATGCCGGCTGCGGCACCCTTTCCCTGCCCCTGGTCGACAGCGCCACCATCCATGCGGTCGACGGCGACACCGCGGCGCTGGCCGCCCTGCAGGCGGCCGCCGATGCGGCGGGACGCGGCGGCCGGGTCCGGGTGCAGGCGCGCGACCTGGCCCGCTTCCCGCTGGTCGGCCCGGACCTGGCCGGCCATGACGCGGCGATCCTGGACCCGCCGCGCCAGGGGGCGGCCGAACAGGCCGCCGCCCTGGCGACGGCAGCACCGGCCGGGCTGCGCCGCCTGGCGGCGGTGTCGTGCAACCCGGTCACCCTGGCCCGCGACCTGGAGCGGCTGTTCGCGGGCGGCTGGCGGCTGGGCGCGCTGCGGCTCTACGACCAGTTCCTCTGGACGCCGCACCTGGAACTGGTGGCGCTGCTGGAGCGCTAGCGCCTGGCAGCGCGCGCGGCCGGCTCCCGGATGCCCGCAGTTGAATGCAGCGCCTGCGGGTGCACATTAACGCCATGATGCGGATGGGTGCGATGGCTGATCTCGGCCTGCGGCATGCCGGCGCGCAACGGCGCGGCGCAGCGCCGTCGCCGGCGATGATGGGGCGGAGGGCGGCCTACGGCGCCTACCAGGCGGCGCGGGTCGCCTGGTATGCCGGCCATTACGCGCTGGCCTATCGCAGCCTGGCCGCGCTTGGCCCGCCGCCCTGGCCGGTCGGGCCGGTCCCCGATCGCGCCGTACTGATGCGCGACCTTGCCGCCCTGTTCCGGCGCGACCTGGCGAACATGGAGGCGGGGCTCTACCGGGCGCCGCTGCACAGCCCCTGGCCCTGGCGGGAACTGCGGCGCAGCCGCCTGTTCCGCCGTGACCTGCCCGCAGTCGACCGCCGGCGGCAGGACCGCCAGGTCGTGGCCACGGCGGACGATCCCGCGCTGGCGGACCTGCCGGTCTATTTCCGGCAGGCATTCCATTTTCAGACCGGCGGCTACCTGACGGCGGAAAGTGCCGAGCTCTACGACATGCAGGTGGAGGTCCTGTTCACCGGGGCGGCCGACGCGATGCGGCGGCAGGTGCTGCCCGACCTGCGCGCCGCCCTGGCAGGCCGGCCGCCGCGCGGGCTGCGGCTGCTGGACCTGGCCTGCGGAACCGGCCGTTTCACCGCCACGCTGAAGGACAACTGGCCGGGCGCCCAGGTCACCGGGCTGGACCTGAGCCAGGCCTATCTGGAGCATGCGCGGCGGCGGGTCGGACCGCGCCCGCGCATGGACTGGCGCCAGGGGGCGGCGGAAGACCTGCCCTGGCCGGACGGTCATTTCGACAGTGTCAGCGCGGTCTTCCTGTTCCACGAGCTGCCGCGGAAGGTCCGTGCCCGGGTGGCGGCCGAGATGGTGCGGGTGACCCGTCCCGGCGGTGCCATCGTCCTGGTGGATTCGCTGCAGAAAGGGGACCGCCCGGACTGGGACGGGCTGCTGGACCTGTTCCCGCACGGCTTCCATGAGCCCTATTTCCGCGACTATGTGCAGGCCGACCTGCCGGCCCTGTTCGCGCCGCACGGCGCCATCCTGCAGGCGGAGGGAACCGCCTTCCTTTCCAAGCACCAGGTCTTTCGCCGGCGCGGCTGACCGTCGGCCGCCGGCACCGGTCGACTCGACCGTATGTCCTGAAATCCGTGCGGATCTTCCAGGATCGGGGGCTGCGTCACTTGCACCGCTTGCCGTTCTCCAAGTGTGGTGCTCGATAGCCCGCAGGAATGAATGTTGCGTGCAGGGCTGCGGGATGACACGAAGAATCTGGCTTGGGACTGTTGCGGCATGCGCCGTGCTGGCGCCGCTCGGCGCGGCGCAGGCGATCTCGATCCGGGACGATGCCGCGCCCGACGGCATTGCCGCCTATTACGACAGCGGCAATGCCTATCCGAATGTCGGCGCGATCCGCATCGGCACCGAATCGTACTGCACCGGTACCCTTCTGAACGCCCGGACCATGCTCACGGCGTCGCACTGCTTCTACAGCAATGGCCGCGACGTGGCCGACAATCTGGGCCGGATAACCAATGTCAGCTTCAGCCCGGAGGCCGGGACGGCGGCCACCGCCCAGGCGACCTCCGTGCGGCTCAACGCGGCCTTCGCCGGCGAGATCCCGACCGGCGACATCGCCCTGATCGCCTTCGACCGTCCGGTCACCAGCCTCACGCCGGTGACGGTGGCGACATCGGCACAGGCGACAGGCCAGGCGGTGATCCTGGTGGGCTACGGCCTGTCCGCGCTGGGCAGCGACCCGGATGGCGCGATCTCCGACAGCCGCCGGCGGGTGTCCTACAACATCCTGGATTTCGTCGGTGCCGCCACCGGCCTGCCGCCGACCCAGGACGGCAGCAGCCAGGACAGCAGCCAGGTGGTGGTCGCGATCGACTTCGACGCGCCCGGCTATCCCAGTACCAACAGCCTGGGGGCGGCACTCGCCGTGACCGGCGAGGGCTCGGTCCTGCCCGGCGACAGCGGCGGCCCGATGTTCGTCACCCTGGCCGACGGGCAATTGCTGCAGATCGGTGTGCTGAGCGGCGGCTACCCGCCGCAGGGGGTCGATTTCGAGGCGGCCGAACTGCCTGACGGCACGACCGTCGTCACCTATGGCGATGTCGACTTCTGGCCCGCGGTCTGGACCTTCCAGGACTGGCTGTCGAGCAACAGCTTCCTGCAATCGGCCAGCGCGGTTGCCGGCGACGGGTCCTGGTCGACTGCGTCGCACTGGTCCGGCGGGGTGGTGCCGAACAACTCCTCCGGCTTCGTCGCGGGCGGGGCGGCGCGCTACTACGACGTCAGCCTGGACCAGACGGGTACCACCAGCCTGGACATGAACGCCGCAATCGACACCCTGACGGTGAACAATGACGGCGCGGCCCTGGCGCTGGCTTCGCCCTGGACCCTGACGACGGAGGTCGGCGCCACCCTGGCGGCGGGCCAGGTGGATGTCGCGGGCAGCCTGGTGGCGCCCTGGCTGCGGGTGACCGGCGGCACCCTGTCGGGCAGCGGCTCGGTGACCGCGGCGGTGACGCAGACCGGCGGCACGATCTCGCCCGGCGGGGCCGGGGCGATCGGCACCCTGTCGGTGACCGGCCCTGTCACCCAGACCGGCGGCGTGCTGCTGGCGGAACTGTCGCCGGCGGCGGCGGACCTGCTGAGCGCCAGCGGCGCGGTCAGCCTGGCGGGCGGGCTGCAGGTGGCGCTGCTGGGCACGGCGCCGCCGGCGGACGGCGCGGTGTTCACGGTTGCCAGCGGTTCCAGCATGGACGCGGCCGCGCTGGCCGCGCCCGCGAACATCGGCGCGGTGACGTTCAGCCTGGTCGCGACGGGCGGCGCGCTGCGGGTGCAGGTGGGACGGCAGGCGCTGACCGGCCAGGCCGACAGTGCGACCGGCCGGTCGGTGGCCGGGGCGCTGGACGGAATGCGCGGGCAGGCGGCCTTCGCGGGCCTGTTCGACAGCCTGGACCCGCTGCCGTCGTTCCAGATGGCGCGGGCGCTGGACCAGCTGGGCGGGGTGTCGACCATTGCCGGATCGACGTCGCGGACCACCTCGGCGCAGTTCCTCGGCGCGGCGTCGCAGCGGGTCGGCGCGGTGCGGACCGGCGGCGGCGACCTGGGGTCGGCGAACACCGCCGGCCTGCGAGCATTGCTGAGCCCGGCACCGGAAGCCTCGGCGCTGCTGGCGGCGGAACAGGCGCCGGCGGGGGAGCGTCTGGCGCGCCCCCGGCTGTCGGGACCCACCGACGGCCAGGGTGCCACCCTGGCAGAGGCGCCGGTCTTCGCGCTGGGCCGGGACAGCGGCTTCGGCCTGGCCTCGACGGAACTGCGCTGGGGCGTCTGGGCGCAGCCCTACGGGGTGCGTGCGGCGCGGCGCGGCGATGCGGTGGGCGACCGCTGGGACACCACGGTCGGCGGGGTCACCGGCGGCGCGGACTATCTGCTGAGCGGCGACGCGGTGACGAAGGGCCTGCTGGTCGGCGCCAGCCTGGGCTATGCGAAGGCGGATACCGGCTATCGGGAGATCACCGACCAGGTGAAGAGCCGGGCCTGGCAGGCCGGTGTCTATGGCGGCTGGTGGCAGGGCCCCTGGTCGGCGGATGCCGGCCTGGGGTTCGCGCTGAACCGCTACGAGAGCCGGCGCGACCTGAACTTCGGCACCACCAACGCCACGGCGGAGGGCCGCTATGACGGCCGGGAATATTCCGCCTATGCGGAGGCGCGCTACCGCCACGAGATGGCTGTGGGCGGCCCTGGCAGGCTGGAACTGGTACCGCTGGCCGGACTGCAGGCGCTGCGACTGCAGACCGACGGCTATACCGAGACCGGTGCCGGGGCGATGAACCTGTCGGTGGCCGCCGACACGGTGACCAGCCTGCGGTCGAGCCTGGGGGCGGCCCTGGCCTATCCGATGGCGTTCCAGGACGGCACCACCCTGCGGCCGGAGCTGCGGGCGCGCTGGAGCCACGAGTTCGGCGACACGGACACGGTGGTGGACGCCAGCTTCGCCTCCGCCGGCGGCGGCGCGTTCCAGGTTTCCTCCGGCGATCTGGGGCGGGATGCGGCGCTGCTGGGCGCGGGGCTGGAGGCGCAGCTGGGCCCGCAGCTGACCCTGGGCGCCGCCTATGATGTGCAGCTGCAGGAGGGCTATTCCGCCCAGGCCGTCACCGGCCGGGTCAGGGTCGCCTTCTGACGGCGCCGACCAGGAGCGGGGCCGCAACAAGGGGGAGGAAGTGATGGCCGGACAGGGCAAGACGAAGCGATTCCTGCTGGGAACCGCGGCGGCCGCAGGGCTGCTCGCGCCGCTCGCGGCGGCGCATGCGATCTCCGTCCGCGACGACGTGGCAGCGGCGGCCGGCGGCGTCGCCGAATGGTACGACAGCGGCAATGCCTATCCGAACGTCGGCTCGCTGCGGCAGGGCGGGCAGAGCAGCTGCACCGGCAGCCTGATCAATGCCCGCACCCTGCTGACCGCGGCGCACTGCTTCGAGGACGATGCCTCCCAGACCGTCCAGCCCGACACGGCCGGCCCGCAGATGGAGGTCAGCTTCAGCCCCGTGTCCGGCACCACGGTGGCGGCCGCCGTGCAGTCGGTTGTGGCGCGTCCAGACTTCCGTACCGCGGAAGGCAATCTGGGCTTCCACGACATCGCCATCGTTGCCCTGGACAGGCCGGTCACAGGCATCACCCCCGTCACCCTGACCGGCAGCCAGCCGGGAACCGGCGGCCGTGTCCTGACCGTCGGGTATGGCGGTGCCTTCACCGGCAGTGACCCGGGCGCCCTGGTCTATGACGGCAAGCGGCGCTTCGCCTACAACGTGCTGGACTTCGTCGCCGCCGGCAGCGGCCTGCCGGCGGACCGCGACGGCGACCCGCTGGCGAACAACGCCCTGGTCGTCCTGGCGGCGGATTTCGACCGTCCGGGCGATCCGTCTTATTCCAGCCTGGGCAGTGCCGAGGCGCTGGACGGGGAAGGGGCGACGGTCGCCGGCGACAGCGGCGGGCCGCTGTTCCTGGTGATGCCGGACGGCAGCCTGGTGCAGGTCGGCGTGCTGGCCGGCGGCGACGGCACCGCGGTGGCGCAGAGCATCGCGGTGGAGATCGGCGGCCAAGTCTATACCGGCTATGGCGACCTGGAGATCTGGACCAATGTCGCCAACTACCTGGACTGGCTGTCCGCGAACGCCTTCCTGAAGGAGGTCGCGGTCCAGGCCGGCGACGGCGCCTGGTCCAGCGCCAGCCACTGGTCGGGCGGGGTCGTGCCAAACAATTCCACCGGCTATGTGAACGGCGGGGCCGCGCGGTTCTACAACGTCACCCTGAACCAGGCCGGCACGACCGTGCTGGACATGGACCCGCGCATCGACAGCCTGACGGTCGACAATGACGGGGCGATGCTGGATATCGCCGCCGGGCGGACGCTGACCGCGGAGGTCGGCAGTACCCTGGCGGCCGGGACGGTGGCGGTGGCCGGCAGCCTGGTCTCGCCCTGGCTGCGGCTGACCGGCGGCACGCTGTCCGGCAGCGGCACCATCACGGCATCCCAGGGGGTGACCCAGACAGGCGGCACGATCTCTCCCGGCGGCAGCGGGGCGATCGGCAGCCTGGGCATTGCCGGCCCCTTCACCCAGAGCGGCGGCATCCTGCTGGCGGAGCTGTCGTCGACGGCCGCGGACCGGCTGGCGGTCAGCGGCGGCACGGCCAGCCTGAAGGGGGGCCTGCAGGTGGCGCTGCTGGGCGAGACGCCGCCGGACACGGGCAGCCGCTTCGCCGTCGTGACCGCCGATGCGGTGGATGCCGCGTCGCTGGCGGATCCGGCGCCGGTCGGTGCCGTGACCTTCACCCTGGAACGCAGTGCGACCGGGGTCACCGTGCTGGTGGGGCGCGAGGAACTGACCGATATCGGCGCCGGCGCCGACCAGGACGGCGTCGCGGCGGCGCTGGACGCGCAGCGCGGCAACGCCGCCTTCGACGGGGTGTTCGACGCGCTGGACGACCTGCCGCAGGGGCAGATCCGCGAGGCGCTGGAGGACATGTCGGAGGTGCCGACCACCGCCGGCGTCACCGGACGGGCGAGCAGCGCACAGTTCCTCGGCGCGGCGTCGCAGCGGGTGGCCGCGGTCCGGCTGGGCCTGGCCGGCGGCACGGGCGAGAGCATGCTGGCGCTGCAGGCGCTGGCTGCCGCGCCGCTGGGCCCGGCCGGGCTGGCGGAGGCGAGCCGCCTGGCCGCGGATGCCACCGGCCCGGCGCGGCTGGCGCGGCCGCGCTTCGCCGGGCCGGTGGACGGGCTGGGCAGCGCGGTGGCGGCGGGACCGGCCCTGCATGTCGGCGCAGGATCCAGCCTGGCAGGCGGTGCCGGGATCGACAGCGATTGGGGCGGCTGGCTGCAGCCCTACGGCACCCGCACCCTGCGGCGGGGCAACGACCAGGGCTCGCGCTACGACGCCACCCTGGGCGGTGCCGCGGCCGGCATCGACTACCGCCTGGCCGACGGCCTGATCGTCGGCGCCAGCCTGGGCTATGCGCGGGCGGATGTCGGCTATCTGGACAGCAGCAACAGCCAGCGCATGCGCAGCTACCAGGGCGGGCTCTATGCCGGCTGGTGGGACGGGCCCTGGTCGCTGGAAGGCGGGCTGGGGCTGGCGCTGAACCGCTACGAGAACCGGCGCGACATCGTCTTCGGCACCGTCAGCACCGCCGCCGAGGGCCGCTACGACGGCACCGAATATTCCGCCTATGCCGAAGGCGGCTACCGCTTCGACCTGGCCCTGGCCGGGCGGCCCCTCGCTCTGACCCCGGTGGCAAGCCTGCAGGCGCTGCGGCTGGACACCGACGGCTATACGGAGACCGGCGCCGGTGCGCTGAACCTCACCGTCTCCGCCGACCGGGTGAGCAGCGTGAAATCCGGCCTGGGCCTGTCGCTGGCGACACCCTTCGTGCTGGACGACGGCCGCCGGATCACGCCGGAGATCCGCGGGCGCTGGCTGCACGAATTCGCCGACACCAATGTCGCGGTCGACAGCCGCTTCGCCACCGTCGGCGGCGCCGCCTTCCAGGTGGCCTCCGACAGCCTGGGGCGCGACGCCGCCGTGCTGGGTGCCGGGCTGCAGGCGGAACTCGGCCCGCGCCTGGGCTTCGCCGCCGGCTACGACGTGCAGTTGCAGTCCGGCCTGACCGTGCATGCCGTCACCGCGAAGCTGCGGCTCGGCTTCTGAGGGGGCGGCCCGTCAGGCCGCGTCTGGTCTGACTGCCTGCCGGCGCCAGGCCGTCGGCGTCATGCCGAACTGGCGGCGGAAGCGGTTGTTGAAGGTGGACAGGTCGCCGAAGCCGGAATCGAAGGCGATCGCGGCCACCGGCTTCGCGGTCAGGCGCAGCGCGACGGCGGCGCGCTGCATGCGGGCGCGCAGCAGGTGGCGGAAGGGGGTCGTCCCGACGATCGCGGCGAAGCTGCGCAGGAAGTGGAAGCTGCTGATCCCGGCCGATGCGGCCAGGTCGTCCAGGCTCAGCGGCTCGGCCAGCTCCCGCTCCATGCGGTACAGGGCCTCCGCCACGCGCTGGCGGTCCCGCGCGCCTGGCGGCCGGGGCACCGGATCGGCGCCCTCCTGCGCGGCAAGCACGGCCCCGGCGAGCGCCAGGGCCAGTTCCTCCAGCGCTGCCGGATCGGGTGCGGCGGCCAGCGCTTCCGCCTGCGCGGCCAGCGGCAGAAGGGTCGCCAGCGGCGGCAGGTGCGGCCGTTCGAAGCGCCGCTGTCGCAGCCCCGGCAGGTCGCGTCGTACCGTGTCAAGCAGCCCCTCGTCATAGTGGAAGGCGATGCAGGTATCGCCCCAGCTGTGGTCGTGGCCGCATTCATAGGCCTGGCCTGCATTGCCCAGCATGACGCCGCCGGGTGCCAGCGCGACCTCGCCGAGGGCGGAGCGGTAGCCGAAGGTTCCCTGCGTCACGAGGGCGATGCAGGACCGCCCATGGCATTCCTCGAACCGCCGGTCGGCGGGGCCGGCACGGCAGGTGATCGCCGCGGCGCTCCAGCCGCCGCGCCGATTCTCCGCCAGGTGCCGCCATGTCGTGCTCATGCCGCAAGGATAGCAATTATCCCCAAGCGGCCGCGCGCGGATTCCGGTCTCCTTCACCGCGCTCGGGGGCGGGGCGCCGTCCGGCGTTCCGCGCCCGCCAAGGGGCATCAAGCAGGAGGATGAGGATGCTGAACCACGTTTCCATTGGCGTTGCCGACATCGCGCGCGCCCGGGACTTCTATGACGCGGCGCTGGCGCCGCTGGGCTATCGCTGCCTGGACCACGGCGAGGCCCATCTCGGCTATGGCGCCGAGACAGTCGCACTGTGGCTGCTGAAGGAAGAAGGGGTTTCGTCCGGCGATACGCGGCCGGGCCTGCATCTATGCTTCGAGGCGCCGGACCGGCCCGCGGTCGCGGCGTTTCACGAAGCGGCCCTCGCGCGGGGCGGACGCGACAACGGCGCCCCGGGGCTGCGGCCGGACTATGGCGCGAACTATTTCGCAGCCTTCGCCATTGACCCGGACGGCTACCGGATCGAGGCCTGTTGCGCCGGCTGAACGGCCGGCGCGCGGTGGCGGCCGGTCCCGCCGGGCCGGCCGTCCTACCGCCGCTTCCGCTTCGGCCAGTCGACATAGTCCGCCGGCCTCTTCCGCACCCAGCGCACGAAGCGGGCGATGTCGGGATCGGCGGCGATCGCCGCGGCGGTGTCGTAGGCGGCGGCCAGTTCCGCCTCGCTGAAGCGGCGGTGGATCATCCGGTGGCAGACCAGGTGCAGCCAGCTCCAGTCGCTGCCGCCATGCGATCTCGGCCGCCAGTGGTGGCGGTCGATGCTCGGCCCCTCGACCAGCGGCCGGCCGCAGATCGGGCAGGGGCCCGGCAGGCCCGCGCTGCCGTCGCTCAGGCCGTCGCCTTGCGCCTGCCGCCCTTGCGGGCCCGGGCGGCGGCGGCGCGGTCGGCCGCGGACATCCCGGCCGCGGCCTTCGCCCCCGCCGCCTCGGCGGCGCTGGCGCGGTGCGGCTTCGCGGCGCCGGCCTTGCGGCTGTGCGCCAGCCGGGCCTTGGTCGTGGCCTCGGAGATCTCCGATTCCGCCCTGGCGACATGCTTCGCCGCCTCGCCCTTGGCGCTCTTCGCCTTCCTGCCGCCCTTCGCCTTTGCGGTGCCGGACGCGTCGAGATGGGTCCTGCGGGCGCCGGAGCGGAGCGCCTCCGCCACCGCCGTTGCGGAAGCGGACGAAGCCGCCCCGGCAGGCTTCTCCGCGCCGGTCCGATCGCCGCGGGCCTGGGCGTGGTATTCGAGGTTCGGCATCATGTCGATGGCCGCGGCCATGCGGTTCGACATGTTGAAGAAACTGGCCGTGGCGGCGATGTCCCAGATGTCGCGGTCGCTCCAGCCGGCCTTGCGCAGCGCCTTGCGGTCCTCTTCGGTCATCTTGTCGGGGGTTTCGGTCAGCTTGGCGGCGAAGTCCAGCATGGCGCGCTGCTTCTTCGGCAGGTCGGCGGCGCGGTAGTTCATCACCATCAGCTCGCCCAGGACGGGGTCGCCGGACAGCTCGCGCACCGCGGCGCCATGCGCTGTCAGGCAGTAGTAGCAGTGGTTGATGCTGGAGACGGCGACCGCGATCATCTCCCGCTCCAGCTTGCTGAGGCCGGAAGGGCCGAGCATCAGCTCGTTGTACATGCCGGAAAAGCCGTTCAGCTTGTCCTCGTCGAAGGCATAGGCGGCGATGACGTTGGGCACCATGCCCAGCTTCTCTTCGCACTTGTCGAAATACTTCCGGGTGCGTTCCGACATCGCCGACCGCTTCGGCTGCGGGATCTTCAGCGCATGGATGTGTTTCGGCTGGCTCATCGGTTTTCTCCCTTCCTGCCGCCACGTGCCCCGCGGCGTCGCAGCGGGACAAGCTTCGCCGCCAAGCGGGCGCGAGGCAACCGTGCGGGAGGCGGGTGCGTCAGTCGGCCCGCAGGTTCGATCAAGCCGGGATCAGTCGATCCGGGGAAAGCGGGCCGGCTCGCCGACCTGGCCGCGATGGCGCAGGAACTGGTCCGCCAGGACGCAGGCGGCCATCGCCTCGCCCACCGGAACCGCACGGATGCCGACGCAGGGGTCGTGGCGGCCTTTCGTCGCCACATCGATATCGCGGCCGTCGATGTCAACCGACCGGCGCGGCGTGGTGATCGACGAGGTCGGCTTCACCGCGAAGCGCACGATCAGGTCCTGGCCGGTGGAGATGCCGCCGAGCACGCCCCCGGCATGGTTGGACAGGAAATCGACCCCGGTCGGGGCATTGCTGCCGGGACCGGAATGGGGGGCGGCGGGGCGGGCCCGCATCTCGTCGGCATGGGCGCTGCCGGTCGCCGCTGCCGCGGCGAAGCCGTCGCCGATCTCCACGCCCTTCACGGCGTTGATGCTCATCATCGCGGCGGCGAGTTCGGCATCGAGCTTGCCGTAGATCGGCGCCCCCAGGCCCATCGGCACGCCGGAGGCCACGACCTCGATCACCGCGCCGGTGGAATCGCCGGCGCGCCGCAGCGCGTCGATATGCCGTTCCCAGACCGGCACCATCTGCGGATCCGGGCACCAGAAGGGATTGCGCTCCACCTCCGCCCAGTCCCAGCGGGCGCGGTCGATGCGGTGCGGCCCGACCTGCACCAGGGCGCCGCGGATCGCCACCTGCGGCCCCAGGACCAGGCGGGCGACGGCGCCGGCGGCGACCCGGGCGGCGGTCTCCCGCGCCGAGGAGCGGCCGCCGCCGCGATAGTCGCGGATGCCGTACTTCGCCCAGTAGGCCAGGTCGGCATGGCCGGGGCGGAAGGTCCGCGCGATCTCCGAATAGTCCTTCGAGCGCTGGTCGACATTCTCGATCAGCAGCTGGATCGGCGTGCCGGTGGTCTGCCCCTCGAAGATGCCGGAGAGGATGCGGACCGCATCCGGTTCCCGCCGCTGTGTGGTGAAGCGCGACTGGCCGGGGCGCCGGCGGTCGAGCCAGGACTGGATCGCCGCCTCGTCCAGGGCCAGGCGTGGCGGCACACCGTCCACCACGCAGCCGAGCGCGGGCCCGTGGCTTTCGCCCCAGGTGGTGACCCGGAACAGGGTGCCGAAGCTGTTGGCGGACATGGCGGGCTGCGGCGGCCGGGGCCTATTCCTTGCGGAAGCTGGTCAGCAGCTCGCCGACCTGGCGGGCGGCATCGACCGCGACCATGCCGACGGTGTGATAGCCCGAATCGACGTGATGCACCTCGCCCGTCACCCCGGAGCCCAGGTCGCTGAGCAGGTAGAGGCCGGCATTGCCGACCTGTTCGATGGTCACGTTGCGCCGCAGCGGCGAGTTCAGCTCGTTCCACTTCAGGATGAAGCGGAAATCGCCGATGCCGCTGGCCGCCAGGGTGCGGATCGGGCCGGCGGAGATCGCATTCACCCGGATGTTCTCCGGCCCCAGGTCGGTGGCCAGGTAGCGGACACTGGCCTCCAGCGCGGCCTTTGCCACCCCCATCACGTTGTAGTGCGGCATCACCCGTTCCGCGCCGTAGTAGGTGAGGGTGAGGATCGAGCCGCCGGCGGACATCAGCGGCACGGCGCGCTGGCAGACCGCGGTGAAGGAGTAGCAGGAGACCTGCAGGGTGCGGGCGAAATTCTCCGGCGTGGTCTCCAGGTAGCGGCCCTTGAGCTGGTCCTTGTCGGAATAGGCGATGGCATGGACCAGGAAATCCAGGCCGCCCCATTTTTCCTTCACCTGGCCGAACAGGGCGTCCAGCGAGGCGGCGTCGGTGACGTCGCATTCGGCGACGAGGTCGGCCGAAACGCTTTCCGCCAGCGGTCGCACCCGCTTGGCCAGCTGTTCGCCCTGATAGGTGAAGGCCAGGCGGGCACCCTGGGCGGCGCAGGCCTGTGCGACGCCCCAGGCGATGGAGCGATCGTTGGCGACACCCATGATCAGGCCGCGCTTGCCAGCCATCAGTGATTGCGCTTCGGACATATGAAAAGCCTCGGAAGGGGAAAATGCCCCGCAGAACTGGCAGCCGGGAGCGGCAGGCTGGATCCGCCGGATCCTGGCACCGGTACCCGCAGGGGCAGCAACGTATACTAAAGCCGGTCATGGCGGCAAAGTAGGCCGCGCGACGGGATGCATGCGACCAGGGGGCCAGGCGGTTGAACGGCAGGGCTGACGCGGAGGAGGAAGCGGCGGGCGCGCCGTCGACGGAGGACGAGGCCTGGGACGGCGAGGCCGAGGTCGAGGTGCCGGAGGCGCCTGATTCGTCCCTGCCGGCCGCCGCCGCCGCGGCCGCCGGCGATGCCCCCGGCCGGCCGGCGACCGGGGCCAGGCGCTGGCTGCCGGACTGGATGCCGCCGCAGCTGGAGGCGATGCGGCAGCTGGTGGTGGCGGTGGTGCGCCGCTTCCTGGGCGACAACGGCCCGCAGGTGGCGGCGTCGCTGACCTACACCTCGCTGCTGTCGCTGGTGCCGGTGCTGGCGCTGTCCCTGGCGATCATCGCCGTCTTCCCCTCCTTCTCATCGTTGCGGGGGGAATTGCGGGAACTGTTCACCGACAACTTCCTGCCCGGCTCCGTCGCCGCCATCGACCAGTACCTTGATACCTTCACGCGCAATGCCGGGCAGCTGACCGCCGCCGGCCTGATCGGCCTGGTGGTCACATCGGTCCTGCTGTTCGTCACCATCGAGAACGCCTTCAACCGGATCTGGCGGGTGTCCCACAACCGCTCCTTCGTGGTGCGGCTGATGGCGTTCTGGACCCTGATGAGCCTGGGGCCGCTGGTCTTCGGCTTCAGCGTCTCGATCTCCGCCACCGTCTCGGACGCCGTCAGCGGCATGCGCGGCACCTTCCAGAGCCTGGCGGCCTTCGGCCCGCCGCTGCTGGCCTTCTGCGGCTTCCTGGGCCTGTACTGGATGCTGCCGAACTATCCGGTGCGCTGGAAGCATGCCGCGGCGGGCGCGCTGGTCGCCGCCCTGCTGTTCGAGGCGCTGAAGCGGGGCTTCGCGGTCTACGTGCAGTCCTTCCCGACCTACCAGATGATCTATGGCGCCCTGTCGATGGTGCCGATCCTGCTGATCTGGACCTATCTGGCCTGGTGCGTGGCGATCATCGGCGCGGTGGTGGCGGCGGTGCTGCCGAACTTCCAGATGATGTCCGGGATGCCGGAGGAGGAGGCGCGGGACCGCCGCCACCTGGAGATCGCGGTGCTGCTGCTGGAGGAACTGCGCCGCTGCGCGCAGCAGGGCGTGCCGCTGAAGCTGCCGCCGCTGGTGCGCCGGGCGGGCATCGCCTCCGACACCCTGGACCTGGTGATCGCCCGCCTGGTGGCGGCGCGGATCGTGCTGCGCAAGGGCCGGCTGGAGCTGGTGCTCTGCCGCGACCTGCGGCAGCTGCGGCTGTTCGACCTGCTGACGGCGCTGCGGCTGCTGCCCGGCCTGGCCTGGCGGGAGCTGCCGCAGCCGCCACGCGGGAGCCGGGCTGCAGGCGCGCGCGCGGCGCGGCCCTGGGCGGGCGAGCTGCAGTCGCGGATGCTGACGGCGCGCGGTGCCGCCCAGGACGCGCTGGCCGTCGACCTGGACAGCTTCCTGGCGCAATATTCGGCTGACGCAGCGGTCGAGCCGCCACGCCGCGGCCTGCGCCGCATGCTGCGCTGAGGAGCCGGGCCCGATCCCGGTTCCCGAAAGGGGAGGAAGACGAATGCAATCATTGTCCGCATCCGCGGGCTCCGCCCGGCTGTTTGCCCGGGGGGGCCTGTCGAGAGGGCTGGCCGCGGCCGTGCTGGCCGGCAGCCTGTTTCTGGCCGGCGCCGCGTCGGCGGCGGAGCTGCCGCAGGGCGATCCCGCCAATCTGGGCCTGTCGCCGGACCGGCTCGACACCATCACCGCGATGCTGAAGGAGAAGATCGGCCAGGAGATGTTCCCGGGTGCCGTCCTGGCGATCGTCCGGCATGGCGAGGTCGGCTATCTGCAGGCGGTCGGCAAGCGGACCCCGGGCGGTGCGGAGATGACGACGGACTCGCTGTTCCGGATCTACTCGATGACCAAGCCGATCGTGACGGCGGCGGCGATGATGCTGGTCGAGGAGGGCAAGCTGACGATCGGCGATCCGGTCGCCCGCTACATCCCGGAATTCAAGGAGCTGCAGGTCGCCGTCGACCAGCCGGACGGCGGCGAGGCGAAGATGGAGCCGGCACGCCGGCCGATCACGGTGCAGGACCTGATGCGTCATACGGCGGGCCTGACCTACGGATTCTTCGGCGCGGGCGCGGCACGCAAGGCCTATCTGGACAACGGCATCGGCGATCCCGCGAAGACCAACGAGGAATTTGCCAAGGCGATCGCCCAGATGCCGCTGGAACACCAGCCCGGCACGACCTGGGAGTACAGCCATGCCACAGACGTGCTCGGCCGCGTCATCGAGGTGGTGTCCGGCCAGCCGCTCGGCGCCTTCCTGAAGGCGCGCATCTTCGATCCGCTGGACATGAAGGATACCGGCTTCGAGGTGGCCGATGCCGCCAATCACGGGCGGATCGCCGAGCCGATGGAGAGCGACCGGCAGATCGGCCCGGTGGCGCTGTACAATCCCGCGGAATCCCGCGCCTGGGAATCCGGCGGCGGCGGGCTGGTCTCCACCGCCCGCGACTATTCCCGCTTCCTGCAGATGATGCTGAACGGCGGCGAGCTGGACGGCGTCCGGATCCTGGGGCCGAAGACCATCGCCTTCATGACCGCCGACCATCTGGGCCCCAACATCAAGCCGGGCAAGTACTACCTGCCGGGCCCGGGCTATGGCTTCGGCCTGGGCTTCGCGGTGCGGACCTCCGAGGGGCTGTCCAACGTGCCGGGCAGCGTCGGCGAATATTACTGGGGCGGTGCCGCGGGGACCTATTTCTGGGTCGACCCGTCGGAGGACATGTTCGTCGTCTACATGATGCAGTCGCCGAAGCACCGCGTGCCGATGCGCTCCGTGCTGCGCGACATGGTCTATGGCGCGGTCGTGGAGAGCGGCGCCGAAATGCAGCAGGGCTCGAACTGACGGGCGGGACGCGGCGGGCCGGCAGGAGCC